>Ga0307425_1001427_pt1 | contig 14277 bp, 12 predicted proteins | sample SalMarWE160330MG_FD_202152 | JGI IMG/M metagenome (GOLD analysis project Ga0307425, IMG submission 202152) | Salt marsh sediment microbial communities from the Plum Island Ecosystem LTER, Massachusetts, United States - WE1603-30 | ecosystem: Environmental > Aquatic > Marine > Intertidal zone >... | reverse complement strand
CATTGTTCGCGGATTTACCTGATGACTGGGTTTGTCCCATGTGCGGAGCTGCGAAAGAAGATTTTGAATTAATTGAGTAATGAATAAATTATAAATTAATTAAATCGATGAGGGTCTTATTTAAGATGCCTCATCTATTCCCTTTTCTTTGAAGTAATCATTAATCCGAGGTCGCGTCTTAACATCATCTTGTTTTCTTGTATGAGCCTGCCAATGAGAGGACACTCTTCCTGATTTCGTATAATAAGATACACAACATAGATGATGACCTGTCTTAATTCATGCAATCTGCATACATATGGAGAGTTGATTCCATACTGATTGTTCTAAAAATAAAGAATAAAGATTGGATTAACGAGATTTAGTTACTTAGAAATGCAATAGCCAACTTTTAATAATTTGCAGGACTGGTGTTTGACTTCTCACTAAAAGCCAATATCTAACTAATTCTTTGTCTATGTATTTTATGGAGCAGAAGTACGTATGGCGTCAACAACACGTACGTCGATGATACCTGAGAGGGATGCAAGCTCACAGGTGTTGTCGTCTATACTGGAAAGGTTGGATGAGGAGCCCCTGAAAAGAGTAGAACCCTTCATCACAGATATCGAAGAACAAAGAGGCAAATGGCTTCTAGGTGGATGAATAGTGATGGCGTTAAATATTGAGAATGATGGCTGGTTTCACTACCTAGCTCTATTTCGTCAGTCCATCGTTAGAAGTGACTTGAGAGAGGTGATGGAAGCCATGCGTGAGGGTGACTTGGACCGGGCTGAGGAGCACTGTCGTACATTACTCGACAAGAGCGGTGGTGTAGACCCGACGGTATGGGGAGTCTTTGCTCTGTTTCATATCGTAAAGAAGGATCTTGGACAGGCCAGAGTCGCTCTTGATAGAGCTATGGAGCTAGCTCCCGAAGAACTCTTCATCGTTAATCTTGCTGGTGACTTCTTCTGTTTCAGTAACGACTTTCCCAAAGGAGAATCGTTCTATCTTCTATCATTGGAGATTGACCCTGAACAGCTTCATCCCCGTGTGATGTTGAGTAATAGATACAGTTCATATCAGATGTATGACGAGGCTGTTGGAGTCATGCTTCCATTGTTGGAAGACCAATCAGATGATGAGGATGTCTGGCTGAACCTACGTGTTGCTCTCAGCGGTCTGTCACCTAAGAAAGAAAAGAGGTTTGCTCACGCTCTTCTGCAAGATTTTCCTAATCACTATCATGTATGGTGTATTATGGGTCATTCTCTTATGCGACGCAACAAATACGATGAGGCTATCAAGTACTGTAAGCGAGCTATTAGTGCTCGAAAAAATGATACTCTAGCCTGGAATATGTATGCCACTCTCTTGCACATGCAGGGAAAGCACAAGGCTGCCCTCTTGTGTCAGAAAAAGTCCTACGAGCTGACAGGACACCGACCCAGTGCAATGTCAAGTCTAGCCACAGCATACTATCTTGCGGGTGAGGTGGATGAGGCTATGAAGATAGTAGAGGAACTCAAAGGTATCAACATGGAGGAGGCCATCCAATTATTGGAGTACATTGAGGGGTGGGAGTTGCAGCAGGGAGAACCAAGGAGTGTGCGAAGAGGTAGGAGTAAAAAAGCAAAAAGGAGGAGAAAATGATATGGCGAGTACGACGGAAGATGTCAGTGCGTATGTAGACCTACTAACAGCATCCCTTGATGATGAGACCCTAGCACAGTCAGATATCAAGTACATCGTCCATCACATCGGTTGTGAGGACTTTGAGGATGCAAAGCGAAGATGCCTGTTACGAATGCAGGAGCATGGAGATGATGTGATCTCATGGGCCTTTTATGGACTGGCCCTGATGCTACAGGCACAGGTTAAGGATGCTGGAGAAGCAATACAACGGGCAGCGGAACTGGACCCAGAGAATCCACTGGTCCTGAATATCATGGGAGACTTTCTCTGTAGTGCTGGAAGGGAGCAGCTTGGTGAGGAGGCTTACTGGCATTCTTTGAAGTTAGATGAGACACAGGCGCATCCACGAAAGATGCTCTGTTTGAACTTCATGACCAGAGGAGAACACAAGCAGTGTCTAGACTTGATCCTTCCCGTTGTGCGGAGTAATCCAGAGGATGCTGCTTCATGGGACATGCTTCGGATTACTCTCGGATTAATGGGAGCTCTTGACTATGCACAGGAACTGGCTGAGACCCTGACCAAGGAGCTGGTAAATCATCACTGTGCATGGCGATTCAAGGCTCATATCCACTTGGCAAACAGAGACTATACGAAGGCAGAGCAAGCTGCAAAGCGAGCAATACAGTTGGCACAAGAAGATGGTGAGAACTGGAACATGCTTGGGACCATCCTAAACATGACGAGGAAACATAAGGCAGCGGTCAAGTGCCAACGAAAAGCTGTTAAACTCGCTCCGAAGAATGGCCTATTCTGGACCAGTCTAGGGTTAGCCCTTCTCAAAGAAGGGAAACTAGATGAGTGTCAACGAGTCATCAGCAAGGCGGTCAAACTGGACCCAGAGGCAGCTATGGAACTCTTACAGCACATGAGGCAAACAACCTGATAGGAGATTCTGAAAAATGAGTGAGAGTAAGGCAAAGCCAGAACAGGAAGAGCAGATGTCAGAGAAAGTTCTACGGGACATCTTTGACCACTGGCAGATACCGTGTATCGACCTAAACTACGCAGGGAGTAACGACCTCAACGATGTTCCTTATGTTGTCCTTGGTAGTGAGGTCTATCGTGGTTGCGAGGCACATTACTTCACAATTGCTGATGCAGCCCTGTGGATCCCTGAACTCTTACCATCTGGCGATGTGGTCCTGTATAATCCACTCAGGCGAGGGACTGACGAAGAAGACCCAGAAACCCTTATGAAACAACGAACACAATCTTGGGAGTTCCTGTCCATCAGGTTCGAGGACATCATGGAACGCCTATGGGTAAAGGCTAAGCATTATCATGAATCAACGGATGTCTGGGCACACAACGAGCGAGAACCTGAAGGATATCTAGAGATTCCTGAGAACAGACCGATACCTATTGATAAGATTCTCAGGCGAGTGGATGAATCTATCAAGGACCCAATTCTAGAATTAAACAAAGCAGGGTTTGCTACCATTGAGAGTTGCTCTGGGTTGAAAAAGGACCATGAAGATAAAGCACCCTTTGAGAGCTATGTTTGTTTTAATGATGAGGCCTACCATGATGTGAGTGCACATCTCTTCACATTAGCTGAGATAGCAGGGTGGGACCCATGCTGGGGTGCTCATGGCTTTGATGTGCTCCTCTATGCTTTCGAGGAGAGTGAGAGAGAAAAGGAGAGAGCATGGAAAAGGTTGGATACTGCTGCAAAGCAGTTAGGAGATGAGCTTGATAGTTATAGAGGGTTTGTGGAACATGGAAGAGGATACTTCTTTCAGCGATTCAGGATGGAGCGAGGGTTCTTTTCTAGACATTATAATGAAGAAAGTCGGATACTTACAGGCTTTAGTGACGAGCTTGCCAAGATAGATGCTGAATTTTACTCTGATGAAGAGGAGGATTAGAACATGAGTGACGCGGCGAATGAACGAGGGAACATGTTACGGAAAGAAGGAAAATTAGAAGAAGCACATCGGGCGTATATGCAAGCTATCGAGAAAGACCAGAGCAATACCCATGCCTGGTGTAATCTTGCACTGCTCTATGCGATGGTCGATCAGAACGGCAAGGCTGAGGAGTGCTTCGATGTCGCATTGGATATAGACTCAGATGATGCCTACGTGTGGCACACTTGGGGGAACTTTCTCACTGCGGAGAAGCGATATATTGAGGCAGATGAGGCATTTCAACATGCGGTTCGGATGGACCCACAGAATGCAGAGATATGGGCAGCGGTTGGCAATCTCCATGTGAACAACAACTGGGAACAAGCTCAGGGAGCCTTTGAGAAGGCGCTGGAACTAGCTCCAGATGGACCAAGGGTCTGGATGCTCTATGGTGTAGCACAGATGCAGAAAGAGATGTATCCAGAGGCTGAGGTCACATTACGTAGAGCTACGCAACTGGACCCTGAGCGAACTGAGGTGTGGGTCTTACTATCAAAGGTCTTGGTCGAGCTTGGCAGGTTACGGGATGCAATCGAAACGCACTACGAGGCAGTAAAGCTGTGGCCCAATAACTTCGACGTATGGAATGATCTAGCACGACTGTATCATCAGTCTGGGATATTACCTAAAGCGGTGAATGCGTTGAAAATGGCGCTGAAGATCCAGCCAGATTATGTGATGGGATGGCAAGTGCTTGCAGAGATGTATGGGGATATGGGGATGTTGGAAGAGAAACAACTTGCTGAAGTCCAAGCAAAACGCTTGAGCTAGAACTGGTTGCTTCTCGCGGAATGTAGCAACTGAATGAGTCAGATTCATTGGAAAACCCACTCTTTGCAGTCCTTGTGGACTATTCAGGGTCCATCCCATTCTAGAGCAGGTCCACTAAATGCTCTCCCACATTTAGAGCAGAATTTCGCGTCGAAGAGTTGCTTTGGAGTTCCACAGTAAGGACAATAACTAACCTGTTGCGATGAACGGACCGGTGGTTGATTGACTCCATAACTTATTTGAGATGGTTGAGAGGATACTTGCCCTTCTTGTTTGTCTTTCTGTGATTTCGCGGCACATCCTGCGATACAAATAGCGATTACTCCAAGAATTAGTACAGCCACCACTGCACCAGCTATCGAGGATGGAGTATTGGGAACGTAAGGAGCTGTGACAGTTATTGTACCTTCTAGATGCTTCCTAAAGAGCCAGTTGTCATTGATGAATAAGAGGTGCCATTCACCGGAGGTGGGCACTGTGAAAGATACGGAGATACTTCCTGTATTCTGGCGGGTAAGAGACGAACTCGCAGACCCGCCATCGTGCCACGTATCATAATTATCTTCATCAAGAATATAGAAATCAATATCACTTCCATAAGTGACTTCGATATCTATATTGATACTATACCCTTCACCAATATTGGTCCAATAGTAGTTATACGAACCTAATTGATCTACCCAGACATCCACTGATGCATGTGGGTGCAAGTCGTCTTGCTGCGGAGTAGCAGCATTGACCATCACAGGGAGTAGAAATCCCAAAACTATCAAGAAGACGATTCCACGCCGATTCATCTACTAGTCCCACCAATTTCTATGACAACAATCTACCATATCTAATTTATTCATATCAACTTTGTAGTCGTTTTTGGGTCCTCAACAACCTTACCACCTCTGAACGATATGTCCTTCCAGACAGTAGACAAATTGACCAAATGTGGTGTTCTAGTCTTCAACTATGACACTCTGCAATGATTCCTGAACCTCTGAGATTTCATTCAGACTCCTTTGCTATAGGTTTCTTCACATTCTTCAATAAACACCAGCATTAATCCGCATTCAATGTAAGCCAACCATCATTGAGTTCAATACCACAACCAAAAGCAATACTTGCAAACATATGTGGAGGAAGCCAAGATCTTTCTTCAGTAACTCGGACTTGATGTTCTGGAATACAAAATTTGTCACACTTGTGAGGAAAATTACCGCCCCCTATGATTAGTACTCCGCAACATGATGGTATCAATCTTGAGGACTCCATCTCAGTAATCTCATGAGACCACACATTCAGATCTTCAACTTTCTCCCAAGGAAGATACACGTAATCGTTTTCATTAAGATTGACAGTCGCAATTTTCATGCGCTCATTTCCACTCCCAACTTTCGAATTTCTCGGTATATCAACACCATAAGAATCGCTGAAACAACAACAATTCCTAATAGCAAATTCTGGATACGAATTTGAGTAAGATCCTCTCCGAGGTAATAGAGAACTACTAGTAGTAGAATGAGGACTACTCCCATAATCATCATCGTATATTTGACACTTTCAGCAGCTGCATTCTTATGTTCAAGTAGACCCATCTATGCTCCTACCTCATTAGGTGGGCCACACCAGCACGAAATGGTGTTCTCGTCATGGCTCAAAAGAGACATACGCTGACCTGACCCAGTATATTTCCGAGACCCTTCCATATGTGCCTTTCCTGTATCCGAGAATGTCAAAAACTGACAAAAATCACCTCTGTTTTGATACTGTTCATGTGTACAGTTATTAGTGGTATTGAATCGTCATTGTTATTAGAGAATCCTCCCATCCTCTAGACGAGGAGCGAAAGTTGGGTGGCGAAGTTGAATTAACATCTGTTAACCGTCGGAAGCTGCGCGTTCCCCTTCTCTGGGGGATCTACTCGGTGTTGATGATGGGAGCTTCAGCATTTTCTTTGTGGCAAGTTGCGACAGTCGGCAGCTCACCCCTTTCTTTGTTGATGCTTAGTTCCGCAGTGGTCACAAGCGCCGCAATAGTATCTCTAATGGTCTTGATCCCCTGCGCTCTGACTCTTTACGACGCCCTACGTCTCGATGAAAACCTCGGACTAGCAGATTTGAGCGTGTGCACGACTCACAGGGACCGTCAGTCGTTTGACTGTTGTGGAGTATGTGGGAAACCCTTTTGCGTGGAGTGTTTCCGGCCTATCCAAAATGGAATCCAGAGGAACATTGGATATCGCTTTGGCTTTACAGGGGTCGTCTGTGTGGTGTGCGCACATCGGCGTCGTTTCGCTGTTACTATTCCCCTCCTTGTCATGTTTGCCGTTCTTTTCTTGACAATGACCTCAGTTGTCTATGCCTTACCAATGGCTTCAAGGTCTTTTGGTTTCGTTGTCATAGCTCTGATCGGGATTTGCTTGGGTGCAGATATTGCATATAATTGGCGCCGCTCGAAACAGGGCCAATCAAGGAATTTGGCAAGCGAACCGGAAGAGGTCGACAATCTAGTTATTCGTAGACGTGCTTCTACATTGAATCAACCTCATGGAAAGTCGAAGCTGAAGGCTATGGCAGTAGTGTTGCTTGTTGTCATCATCTTGGGTGTTCCCTTCGTAGTATTGGGGGGTATTGGCGTTACAGCATTACGGTCATACTATATTGATACTTCACCGCCCACCACTTGGCAGATTATCGCAGCAGACAATGGATCATCTACGCTGGAGTCTTGGCAAAGAGTCGATATTTACACTGGCGAAACGACTAGTGCGATGTTTTTCCGTGCTGTATGGCACGCGCCTATACCTGATGGTCTAAGCGAGATGGATGAACCCGTATCAGTCTACAATACCAGTCGATATGTGCATCTGCGTGTTGAATGGCGCGGCGGAGACTGCAACATCACACTTGGCCACGAATCCAGTTACTACGGACCTTGGTATGCACCGATGTTTCGTGTCATCTATAGCAATTTCGATGCATTGACTCACGTGGTGGGTGTTGTTTCTGCTGATATTGTGGCTAAAGCTCCACGCGCAGCAGACACGGTAATTCAGAACATCCAAGGTGGTGTCATGTATCGGTCCAATGCAGAAGCCAGAGAACCATTCACAGTCAACTTCAATGAAAGCCTCGACATTGTTGCAGACGGATATCTAGACGAGTGGGGTGCAATTCCCAATATCACTCTTGATATCAGCCCATCTGAAACCACTGAGAAACTTATTGCTATCAACGCGGCGACCTTCTTTATCGCCCCACAGGGGTGCGGAGTCACAATGACCTTCAACCAACCAATCGTAGATATACTAGCACTTCATCCAGATCTTCAGCGACAAGTGGAATTTGGATATACAATTGGCATGGGTCGGACTTACTACCAAGCTGATTTCTCCTTATTTGACTCATTATCAGAAGCACAAGTCTGGGTCTATCCACCATACGACAACCCGCCGTCCCCTCTCAGTAGTGACCAGTGGGGACTAGGCGACTCTTTCGAGGCGTATTACCTGGCTGCTCAAATTCCAGGTTTGAGTCCTGATGGGACCGTTTCAAACTTCGTTTCATTGCACACCTCGATAGCTTGGGTATGGCCAATTCCCCAAGTCACCTGACGCTCAAATTGCTGTGTAGGGAAGAACAAGGTGGGTTCCTACATCTATACCAACTGGAGTTAACCATACTGAATTACACTGAGTCCAAATTTCCCTCTTCTACTATGGACTATAAAAAGACAATAGCGCAAGCAAGGAAGACTTCGAATTAATCGAGTAATCCTGGGCGTGAGTGAGCCTCCAAGTGAGGCTCCTCGTCATTCTCTTTTTGAGCGAAGATGTTAGGCACTATCAATCACATTTGACCTCATACTGAATAATATTTTCCAAATAAGTTGAAAGGTGTAAGAAATGCAAACTCAGATGTAATCGAAAATTCTATTATTTTATAGAATCATACTAAGGGAAAGGTAGAATAATAGCTCACACATAATGGGAGAAGAACTTCAATTTACGCATCATCATTGATGTGGAGGAACTCAATCTGTGAAAGAAATCTTTGAGTTTGGCGGCGAAATAGTTTGGCGACCAACAAAGGAGTATATACAACAGGCAAATCTCACGAAGTTCATGAAAACTCATGCCATTGAGTCTTTTGATGAACTGATGCTCAAATCCACGAATGATGTTGCATGGTTTACAGATGCAATTCTGAAATTTCTGGATATCAAGTTTTACAAACCATATGACCAAGTTGTAGACCTCTCAAAGGGTATTGCAAGACCAAAGTGGTGTGTGGGTGGAAAACTAAACATAGTCCATAATTGCCTTGACAAATATATTGGTACAGCGTTCGAACATCAGCCAGCAGTAATGTGGGAAGGAGAGGATGGGGCAACTCGTTCTCTGACCTATGGTGAATTATTCCGAGAAGTAAACAAAGCTGCAAATGCACTTCGTTCCCTAGGATTAGGATCCGGTGATGCGATTGGGATCTATATGCCGATGGTTCCGGAGATTGCAGTTGCACTGCTAGCCATCGCAAAGATTGGCGGGATAATTCTCCCGCTCTTCTCAGGTTTTGGAGTGAATGCAATTGTTGACCGTCTTGCTAATGCAGACGCGAAGGCGATATTTACCGCAGATGGAGTCGTCAGAAGGAACAAGACATTACTCATGAAACCAATTGTTGATGAAGCTGCAAAACAGATTCCCACGCTGGAACATATGATTGTCTTAAAGCAGATTGGAAAGTCAATCGATATGGAGTCTGGTAGAGACCATTGGTGGAAGGATTTAATTTTTACACAGTCAGACTCCGCTCCAACTGAGGTCACTGACGCTGAAGCACCACTAATGATAATCTATACATCAGGAACAACAGGTCTCGCAAAAGGTGCTGTGCACACACATTGTGGTTTCCCAGTGAAAGCAGCACAAGACATGGCCTTTGGCACTGATCTTCATGATGGTGAGATAATCTACTGGATGACTGATATGGGATGGATGATGGGACCTTGGCTGGTTTTTGGAACACTCATTCTTGGCAGTACTTTCTTTCTGTACGATGGTGCACCTGATTACCCCACACCTGGCAGGCTTTGGGAGATGGTAGCAAGGCATAAAGTTGCGATTCTAGGTGTTTCTCCAACACTAATACGCCTACTGATGACTCATGGCGAGGAACCAGTCAAACCACATGATCTCTCATCAATCCGTTTCTTTGCATCCACAGGAGAACCATGGAATCCGGCTCCATGGATGTGGCTCTTCGAGAAAGTTGGCAAACGAAAAATTCCCATAATGAACTATTCAGGAGGTACGGAAATCTCAGGAGGGATAGTTATGGGAAATCCATTACTACCTCTCAAGGCATGTGCTTTCTCTGGTCCTTGTCCTGGTATTGATGCAGATGTATTTGATGAAGATGGAAAGTCTATTCGAAACAAAGTGGGCGAGCTTGTGATTAAATCACCATGGATTGGCATGACGCGTGGGTTCTGGAAAGACACTGAAAGATATGAGCAGACATATTGGTCTCGCTGGGAGAATGTCTGGGTCCATGGAGACTTCGCAGCAATAGACTCAGATAATCTCTGGTACATCCTTGGAAGATCAGATGATATAATCAAGATAGCTGGTAAACGCTTCGGACCTGCAGAAGCTGAATCCGTGCTTGTTAATCACCCATCAGTTGCAGAAGCTGCAGCAATAGGAGTTCCGCACGCGATAAAAGCAAATGAACTTGTGATTTTTTGTGTGCTAGTGCCAGGTGTAGAATTTTCTGAGCGATTACGAGATGAACTCAAACAGCTCTTGATAACTGCTATGGGTAAACCACTCACACCAAAAGCGATCTTATTTGTGTCAGATTTACCCAAGACGAGAAACGCGAAAGTCATGCGCCGGATGATTCGTGCAGCATATCTTGGCGAAGATCTCGGAGATACCTCATCACTAGTTAATCCAGACGCAATCGAGGAAATACGGTCTGCTAGGTAGGAGTCAAAAAAACGCCATGTCATCTCCCTCATCATTCACTATAGTATCGAAAGAAACCATCGCAACTGGTATTGCTTATCTCACCAGAATTGATTCTGATCTGGACCGAGTCGTCATTAAATTAGGACCACCGCCACTCTGGGCACGTGAACCAGGTTTCGGAACATTAGTTCACATCATACTCGAACAACAAGTTTCACTTGCCTCAGCTCGTGCAGTGTATGAGAAGTTGACTAGAACAGCCATGAAACTCACCCCATCCCGTTTCCTTGATTTTTCCGATCTCGACCTGCGAGGATTTGGTTTCAGCGGACAGAAGGCGGGATATTGTCGAGGTTTGGCTAGAGCAATTGTGGAAGGCACACTCAATCTTGACACATTGAAGGATTTGAGCGATCAGGAAACTCGCTCTCGGCTGATTGAAATCAAGGGTATCGGTCCATGGACCGCTGATATCTACCTCCTAATGGCGCTCTGTAGATCAGACATCTGGCCCGTTGGAGACTTAGCGCTCGCTTCTGCCATGCAGCAGGTTAAAGGACTACCTACGCTTCCCGACCAAGATTCAATGGACACGATTGCTTCACCTTGGAAACCTTGGCGTGCTGTCGCAGCCCGCATCCTTTGGCATTACTATCTGAGTTGACAAGTGATCATTTTCAAAATAGATTACATAATCCTTTTCTGATTGTTCCACTTTTTACTAAGATAGTTCACCAATAAAGCAGAGTGAGATCATGGTCACTAAAAAGGTCTTCATCGTACCACATACTCATTGGGACAGAGAATGGTATCTCCCATTCCAGAAATTTAGATACACTCTGGTCCAGTTGATAGATGAACTTCTCCGGATATTAAACGAACAGGACTATGTGTTCATGCTAGACGGACAGACCGTTGTTCTGGAAGATTATCTGGAAATACGTCCTGAGAAAAGACAGGAGTTAATGGAACGAATTCGTGAAGGCAAAATATCTGTTGGACCTTGGTATCTCCTTCCTGATGAATGGTTGGTCGGTGGAGAGAGTCTTATTCGCAACCTCGAGTATAGTCAAGATTTGGCGGCGGAGTTCAAGATACCTCTCATGGATATTGCCTATCTTCCTGACCAGTTTGGGCACACAAGCGGAATCCCTCAACTGCTTGGTGACCTCACAAACCTCAAGACGGCAGTACTGTGGCGCGGAGTTCCTCCAAGCATCACGACCGTTCCATTCATCTGGAAATCCCATGAGAGCTCGGATACATCTGTAAATGGCATCTATCTCCCATTTGGTTACGGAAATGCAACCATGCTTCCCACGGATTATAATGAATTTGTGAATGCAATCAATGAAAAGGTAGCTGAACTTGAGGCATTTTCACCTGTACCTGTCTACCTACTCATGAATGGTTCAGACCACCTCTTTCCTCAACCATTTGCCAAGGAATATGCAAAACGAATGAAAGAAGGCGGTCTTGACATCACTATATCATCCCTGAAGGACTTTATCGAGAAATTGGACAGTGAACTTGCTGAAGTCGGGCACAATCGTCAGGTTCACAATGGCGAGTTCAGGTCACCTTCCAGAGCGCCTCTTCTGCAGGATACATACTCAGCTCGGATTTGGATCAAACAGTGGAACCAGAAAGTAGAGGATTTGCTGACACGGAGAGTCGAACCAATCTGGGCTTATTTAGCATCCACAACTGGACATCAATATCCTAGTAGTTTCTTGAAGGCATCATGGAAATGGTTACTCCGTAACCAACCTCATGACTCAATATGCGGTTGTTCGATAGATCAGACCCATGAAGAAATGAAAACGCGCTACTCATGGGCAGAGTCAATCTGCGAGGCGGTTATGAAAGATGCAGAAACAAGTATTCACAAGATAGCATCATCATCTGATGAATCGTCTATTGTTGTCTTTAGCGCAGGCGGTAGTACTCAAACACCTATCTACATTGAATTCTCTGCTCCAGGAAGTACTGCTGTGAGAGGACTTCGTACTGATGATGGTAAGATATACGATGTTCAACTGCTCAAATCTAGAGAGGATATCTTCATGGATACAACACTTGGCATGACTACCGCTAAGATGGGTATGCGACTCCTCCCTGGAAGAAAGCTGATGGACTTCTACATAAATGGTGTGGAGTACTTTGAAGGAGATGAACCTGGATTACTGGAACTCAGATTCATTGCGGATAGACATCCTGTAGGTGAATTTGACATGGAGAGTCTCAAGCATGAAGCAAATGAAATCATTGGCAGTAAGAAATACAAAAAGATTCACCTTGTGGCGGCTCGTCCTACCCAGAGTGTGTACGCTACAGTCATTCCACTAGCACCATGGTCATTCTCCAAACTCACACCAGTTGAAGAATCACCCATACTTGAACAGGAAGACATGATTGTAGCAAATGAGAACCGAATCGAAAACAAGTACTATTGGGTCTCGTTTAACAAAGACGGAAGCCTGAATTTCACCAATAAGAGTAGCGGCGTGCAATATCAGAGGTTGCATGTATTCGAAGATTACGGAGATCGAGGCGACGAGTACACCTTTGGAAAAGTTGAACCAGAAAAAGCACGTGTAAAGGATGTCAAACGATCAGTCATCAGCTCTGGACCCATCATAGCAGAGATATGCCAGACGCTTACACTTGAACTCTATGATTCACTTGACCCATCGAGAGAAAAGAGAACTGGAAAGGCAGAGATACCAGTTGTCTCTGATTTCAGATTCTATCGTGATTCGCCAAGGATTGAAGTGACAACCAAGCTAACAAACACTGCAAAGGACCACCGACTTAGAGTATGTTTCGACCTTCCATTCAAATCTGAAACTACTTTGACTTCGACACATTTCGGGTGCGTTAAACGTTCAGCGATGCCTGAAGCAATACCTGAAACAAGCGAGTTAGAGAGGATTAAAGCAGACTATCCTGAAAGACCATCGGGTATCCAGCCTCAAAAGGGATTCATACGGATCGAGGATGAGAGTGGTAAAGAAGCTATCACTGTTCTCAACAAAGGATTACCAGAGGTGGAACTCGTTGATGGCAATCGATTAGCTTTGACCCTTCTTCGATGTGTTGGTTGGCTCTCGCGGTCAGACTTTCCTGAGAGACCTATGCATGCAGGACCAGGGGAAGAAACACCAGGAGCTCAAGAGATGGATAGTGAGTATGAGTTTCACTATGGATTTATCGTACACTCTCGGCAAGACCCATTAGCTATTAGTACTGAGCACGCAGAAGTGTTTTACAATCAACCTAAAGTTGTCGCACTAAACCATGCTGAACCTCCACTTAGTCTCTTAGGCCCAATTGTGCAGCTCGATGACCCTGAAGTGAGAATATCTTCTATGAGAATACGTGGAGACTCCATCCTGGTAACGCTATATAATCTTGAAAATAGAAGTATCGAAGCACAGGTGAAACTTGCTAAGCATATCAAGACAGCCTCAGAGATCCGGGTAGATGGAACAGTAATAGGCGAATTGCCCGTTTTGGATCACGCTCTGACGCTCACTTTTGAACCGAGAGCGATTAAGATGTGTAGCTTGCGTTGGTAATAGCTCGAAACGAATCATGTTATGCATTGGCGTGGAATGCATAACAAACTAATCTCAGGGATCAATTTCCTCTCTAACCGTTGAATATTCGGCTTTTAGCCTATCAAAATTGGGGTCGATGTCTATCTTGAAGAGAGCAAGCACAGACAGAAAGATGAACAATGCCGCTATTGGTCCCCAGAGTAGATACCCTTGAGTAACAAAAGTAGTTGTACCAGGTACAGGAACAACTTCTGGCAAGGCAAAAATGAAACCCCATAGAAACGCAGAGAAAGCTTGCATTCCATTCAGCGGTATTGATGAAAAGCTTGTGTAGAATCCTGCTCGGCCTTCACCTGTCATTATCTCATTCTTGTGTGCGAAATCT
>Ga0307425_1001425_pt1 | contig 14286 bp, 13 predicted proteins | sample SalMarWE160330MG_FD_202152 | JGI IMG/M metagenome (GOLD analysis project Ga0307425, IMG submission 202152) | Salt marsh sediment microbial communities from the Plum Island Ecosystem LTER, Massachusetts, United States - WE1603-30 | ecosystem: Environmental > Aquatic > Marine > Intertidal zone >... | reverse complement strand
TGATGAGAAGGTTGATTTCATTTATGCCGGAGATCTGAAGGGTAACCTGTGGAAATTTGATCTGACAAGCAATAATTTTAGCGACTGGGACGTTGCCTATAAGTCGGGAGCAAGCCCTCAACCACTATTCCAGGCCAAAGGCCCGAATGGTGAAACTCAACACATAACAACAAAACCAGATGCCATGTTTCACTGCGAAAAGGAAGGAATCATGGTGGTTTTCGGCACGGGAATCTATTTGGGAGGAGATGATCTTCTTGACACCTCAACGCAAACTATATACGGCATATGGGACTACCAATATCAAGATGATGACAACACAGAATACTTAGGCTCCTTTGATAGGGGATCGACTCCTCTGCTTTCAAACCAGCCCCTATATGACATCTCCATGTTAGAGCAGATTTCCATATTTGATGACTATGTGGACGTTGGTGGTGTTACCGGTTATTTCAGGGTATTAAGCGCAAATGAGCCAGACTGGCAGACCACAACAGTGGACCCCGGCGATGCATCCTGCGGTGAAAATACAGGGATAATCCCCTGTGATCCGAACAGCACCGGCAGTGATCCTGACCCGGTCAATGATGTGGGATGGTATTTTGATTTTCCCATTACCGGAGAGAGGGTGGTTAGTGACCTGCTCATCAGACTCGGAAACGTTGTGTTGATATCCTATACCCCGGCAGACTCCCCATGTAGCGCCGGAGGAGATTCAATGGTTATGGAGATGGACGCCTGCACCGGTGGAAGGCTTCCTTATGCGCAGTTTGATATTAATGACGATGGTGTTATTGACGAGAATGATTATATTCGTATCCCGGACCCGGATAATCCTGGACAATATATACTGGTCCCTCCTACGGGCAGACGCTATGAAGGAAGGCTTCAGCCCCCGGTCATATTAAGACTGCCAAGGACTGATTCGGAAAAGAAGTATTTCAGCTCATCTGGTGGAGTTATTGAAGAACTGACTGAAAAGGCGGCCCGCATCGGGATGATCTACTGGAGAGAGCATGATTAAACAGGTTTTTTTGGTTGTCCGTTGCCGACAGAAAGCTGTATCGGTATTTTATAACAAATGTGGATTATTTAATTGAGATGCATTGGTAAAAAGTCAAAATGCATGTCATTGCGAGCTCCCGCCCCTATGGGGCGGGAATAAACTCCGCGAAGCAATCTCGTGTACCATAAGTGGTTGTATTCATAAGATTGCTTCGGGCTAACGCCCTCGCAATGACCTCGGTTAATGACTTTTTGCGAGACCGTCAACTGATATTCGCAAAATTCCGCAATGCATAATTCACAAGGAGGACGAGGAGATGTCTCACGAAAAGAAAAAGCGTATCCTTATGGGGATTGGAATCTGCCTTATTGCGGTTGGCTTGCTGGCAGGCGTAAGTGCAGTGCAGGGAGCGCAAAGGGAAAGAACGGATTTGCCTCAGCATTATCCTGATGAATTTAGCGGTCAGGGGCAAATTGACAGAATTGCAACAGATGAAATAGTTATAAATGACACCTGGTACAGACTTTCCCCTTTCGCTATTTTCAACACCCCTGATGGTATGAACGTATCACGGAGTCTCTTGCGCGAAGGCCAATCCGTGTACTACATCCTGAACGGAGAGAATAAAATTGAATCAATTTGGTTGATTAAGTAGGGCATAACCTTTTGTAACTACTAGGGTTCTCAAACTCACGGTTAACAGTTAGAATCATCCACTATTTTTCACCACATGATTTCCCGCCCGTATCAAAAAAGTCTTTAATTGAAGTGCGTATGATGATAGGATAATCATGTGTGTAGTTCTATCAATATTCATATGCTGCAAGAAAAAGATCCTGGTAACTACTCAGGTTATTTAGGCTGAAGGCTGTTAGTAAAGGGCTGAACGTGTTACAAATGGGGCTCCTATTATTGTATTACTGTAACTGCTTTATCCCTGAAAAGAACTCTTTCGGTTCTCTTTTCCCTTCCCGTCCTCCGCAGTAGCTTTGCGACGGAGGGTGGATAGTCTTCAGTCTAAGCACCTTCAGCCTGACCACGGGAGTAGTCACAGATGCTTCATGTAACATTTACTGTCAGAGGGGCTGTTAAATGCCGAAAATACTGAATAATCGTTTTTCTCCTGAAGGTGTATGCAATATCCTTTTAAAGCATGGACTCATATCTGTTGAACAGGAACAGGAGATTCTGAGAAAAAGGGATGGTCTTCAGACAAAGCTGGAGAAATTGCGGTCCATGCGGCAGGCCTCCACTTCTTCGAAGGCAAAAATTTTAAGTCCCATAACTATCGTCGATGTCATTGCCGCACTGAAATTTGATAGAGCGGATGATCCCGAGAAGGAACTTGATGAAGAGACAATCTATCAGATTTTGGCGGAGGAATGGGGTGTTGCCTACAAAAAAATTGATCCTTTGAAGCTGGATATCAACCTGGTAACCGGTACCATCCCTCATTCATTTGCCATGAAACATCTGGCCCTTCCCATAAAGGTCAAGGACAGATGCCTTACCGTTGCTATGGCAAACCCTTTTGATGTAGAGGTCATTGAAGATATTTCCCGCGTGAGTCATATGAAGGTGGAACCGGTTGTCAGCCCTAAGACCGATATCATTAAACTCATGAATGAGTTTTTTGGCTTCAAGCGTTCTATTACGGCAGCAGAGCATGAGTTCGCGGGACCCTCTGTTGATCTAGGCAATTTGGAACAATATGTTCGGTTGAAATCCGCGGACGAACTCCCGTCAGATGATCAGCACATTGTCAATGCCGTAAATCATCTCCTGAGCTATGCCTTTGACCAGCGGGCCAGCGATGTACACTTGGAGCCCAAAAGGAACGTTAGCCTGGTGAGGATGCGTATTGATGGTGTTTTACATACAGTTTATACACTTCCAAGGACCGTACACTCCGCTATTGTAAGTCGCATAAAGGCTCTTTCCCGTTTAGACATGGCTGAAAAGAGAAGGCCTCAGGATGGACGGATTAAGACCGATAAGGGTGGCGTGGAGGCAGAGATTAGGGTATCCACGATTCCTGTTGCCTTTGGGGAAAAAGTGGTAATGAGGATTATGGATCCGGATATCCTGTTCCAGGACCTCGAAAAGCTCGGATTTTCATCGGGAGATTTAATAAGGTTCCAGCAATTTATCAGCATGCCTCATGGTATTGTGCTTGTATGCGGTCCAACAGGCAGCGGCAAGTCAACGACCCTTTATTCTACCCTTCGGGAGCTTTCAACACCTGAGATCAATATTACGACTATTGAGGATCCCATCGAGATGGTACATGAGTATTTCAACCAGATTGCAGTGCAGCCCGTGGTTGGTATAACCTTTGGGTCAATCTTGAGAAATATTCTGAGGCAGGACCCGGATATTATAATGATAGGTGAAATGAGGGACCTTGAGACAGCGGAAAATGCCATTCAGGCAGCGTTGACAGGGCACTTGGTCCTTTCTACCCTTCATACCAACGATGCTCCTTCGGCTATTACAAGGCTCCTTGACTTAGGTATACCCTCATTTCTGATCCAGGCCACGCTCATCGGTGTGATGGCACAGCGTCTTGTACGAAAGATTTGCATTCACTGCAAGGAATCCTTTGAGATTGAAAGCGCTGAGTTAAGTGCGATGGGTCTGGAGGTGCCCAGAAAAGGCAAAGTAGTGCTTTATCAGGGAAAGGGTTGTATCAAGTGCCGAGGCACAGGGTATCTCGGAAGGACCGGTATCCTTGAGGTGCTTCCTTTCACAGAGTCCATTAAAAACCTCGCAACCGCAGACACTGATCCAGAAACCCTTCGTGTCCAGGCAAGGAAGGAAGGGATGATAACCCTTCGGGAAAACGCGATTAAAAAGCTTTTGGATGGAAAGACTACCTACCAGGAAGTCCTAAGAGTCACGTGGGAGCAGACCTGATTACCCATGCTCGCTCAACTAAGCATCTCCAATTTTGCCATTATAAAACATCTTGAGATGACCCTAAGGCCGGGGCTCAATATCCTGTCGGGGGAGACCGGGGCAGGAAAGTCAATCATTATTAATGCGATGAATCTTATCCTCGGAGGGAGGGCATCGGCAGATCTTATTCGTAGTGGTTGCAAAGAGGCCACCGTAGAGGCCCTTTTCAGCTTTCCGGAGAATCAGGTTTTGAAAGAGATGTTAACAGGGTTCGGATTTGCCTTTGACGGGGAGCTGTTGATCAAAAGGACCATTTTTCGAGAAGGCAGAAACAAGGTTCTCATTAATGGCTCAATGGCCACCTTGCAAATGCTATCCCGTTTGGGTGCCAGATTGATAAGCATATCAGGTCAGCACGAGCACCAGCTTCTCTTAAAACCGGACAATCATCTTTATCTGTTGGATGATTTTGGCGGGCTTTCGAAAGAACGGATGGAGTTGGGTGAGATGTTCGGAAGGCTCCAGTCTTTAAAGGATGAAATCCAGGATTTGGAAAAGGAGATCCAGGAAATAGGAGAGAAGCAAGACCTGAGCCGATTCCAGATACAGGAAATTGAAGGGGCCGGGCTTATACCTGAGGAAGACGAGATGCTCTCCCACGAAAAGAGCCGCCTTCAACACGCTGAAGAACTGTTGGGGATTGTAACGGAAGCGTATCAGGCCCTTTATGAGAGACATGACTCAGTCCTTTCTTTTGTTTCCCAATACTCCAAGAAAATGGGTAGGGGGGCCGAGATCGATCATAGACTCGGTTCCATCAGAAATGCCCTTGTTGAAATTGAAGTAAAATTGGAAGATGCCTCGCTCTCTCTCAGGGATTTTCAAAAAACGATCCACATGGATCCAAATAAGCTGGAAGAGGTATTGGAAAGGCTTGAGCAGATAAACAGGCTCAAGCGAAAATACGGCCCGACTTTGGAAGATATCCTGCAGTTCAGGGATAAGCTAGCCACCAGGATGTATGATCTTGACGAAAAAAGGAAGGGGCTTAGTGAACTTGAAAATAGACGAAAGATATTAGAAGCCGAGTTAACAGAAAAGGCCGTGGAGCTTTCAAAAAAGAGGAGGAAGACCAGGATAATTTTGGAAAAGGCCATTGAAAATGAAATTAAGTATCTGAACATGCCTGGGACAAAATTCCGGGTAAGGTTCTATGAAGAGGTTTACGATCAGAAAGGCCGGGGTATGCCGGAAACTGGGAGGATTGGGGCCGACGGTATTGACCAAGTGGAATTCATGATCTGTCCCAATGTGGGAGAGGAATTGAGGCCGCTTGCAAAGATAGCATCAGGAGGGGAGCTTTCCAGGCTAATGCTTGCAGTGAAAACAATATTGGCAAGAACCGGCTCTATAGAAACGGTTATTTTTGACGAGGTTGATTCGGGTATCGGCGGTGGCACGGCAGAAGTGGTTGGGAAAAAGCTCCTGTCTTTGGCAGAATATCACCAAATATTATGCATCACCCACCTGCCCCAGATAGCAAGCCAGGGCAAAACACACTTCCTGGTGATAAAACAAATTATAAACGCGCGAACTCAGGCCACAATATCAGAGCTGGATTCCGAATCGAGGGTCCAGGAGATTGCTCGGCTTTTGGGTGGACGTGAAATTACGCCTAGTGCCGTGGCCCATGCCAGGGAGATGCTCAGCTAATGTGACATCCTTATGGGTTGGCCGGGTGAAAACGGGCCTTGCTCTACGGGCACTGCCAGTGAATGGTCCTCCATGATAGAAGTAACCCTTATTTCACCTATCCTCTCGCCCAAGAGACTGTAAGACTGGCCACCTTCCGAGGAAATGGATTCTCCTCGTGCGAAAACTGTGAAGTGCTGATCTGGGCGTAGCCCGATATCTTTTCCCGCAGTAGTTTTAATGGTGTTCTTTTCAACGGCAAGTATTATACCTGTCCAGGGATCATTAGATAATGTTTTTGAAACTGCCGAAGCCTGGCGGTCCAGTATTTGAGGCATATTTTTTCGCAGAAGTTCATCAACAATCTGTTTTTCGTCTTGGATTTTAGCCTTGTCACCCAAAGAGGCCCATTCCTCCTCTGATTCGAGATTGTTTAGCAGGAGTGTCTTGCTCATGATTTCAAATACATTAATGACCACGGAAATCTCGTAGATCTTTTTGGATTTGCTCAAAAACAAAACACCGGTTTTCCTGTTTGCGGATTGGATCGGGTTCACAACGCCGGTGATTATTGCATTCATGCCCAGAGCCTCAGCCTTTTCAAGAAGTTCATTTTCTGGCTTAACAATCCCCAATTCACATAATTTGTTTTTAGATAGCGAAACAATGCCTTTCGGAGACTCAAAAAGCAATAAATCGCGGGATTTTCTCAGAACAGTCAAAAATTCGCCCATTATCTTCGCTTCCCTTTCCGGCCCGAGCCCGGCGAGGTCAATAAATGGCAGGACCATGACACGTTTTTTAAGATCCGGGTTTGACGGCCTTTTGTTCTTGGTCATTGATGCCGGCAGGATTTTCTGGAACGTGGACTTTGTTTTGGTACACCCGGAAAATGGGATGAGAAGTAACAGCAGAATGATAAAAGATATACCAATGATATATTGTCTGCGCATATTATGCCTTTCTGTAATTTATAATTTTATTATGAATCAAGTTTCGCACCCCTGATTAGAAAACCCATGCAGGGACAACAACTGAGAGCCTATCACCAAAAAACAATGTCAAAAGAACTGAATTCGCCTTCCCATTCCTCTTGTATCTCATGAACCCGGGTCACTTGGGCGTAAGGCGGTCCTTGATGGCACCATTTAGCCAGTTTTTTCACCTTGTCTTCAGGCCCCTCTACAAGGGCCTCAACCGCCCCATCTGAGCGGTTCTTGACCCAACCGCAAACACCCAGGGAAAGGGCCTCCTTGCGAGTGGAGTCTCTGAAAAATACCCCTTGAACTCTGCCCTCTATGACTAAACGGACTCTGATTTTGTCCATGAAATTATTTTTTAATAGTGCCGTGTGCCGTTGTCAATAGTCTGATTTTTTATCAGCCTTATTCCTGTTCCAAGAGCCTGAAGAACTCATCCTCATTAAGGATTGTGGTGCCCAGATCTTTGGCTTTCTGAAACTTGGAGCCGGGTGATTCCCCAACGACCAGATAGTCCGTGCTTACGCCTACGGAGGAGGAAAGTCTCCCCCCTTTTTTCCGAATGAGATCTTTGGCCTGAGAGCGTGACATGGAACGGAGGGATCCTGTTATGGCGAAGGTTTTTTCTGCAGCAGGGAATGAAGAGGCAACGGAAAAAACCTCTTCAGGATGTACTCCGGCCTCAATCAGGCGCTTTATGTTTTGCCTGTTTTGTATGTCTTCAAAAAAGGAAACAACGCTCCTGGCTATTTCCTCCCCGATACCCTTGATGCCAGTGTCTTTAACACCCCCTTTTCCTTTTCGGTATTCTAGGTCTTCTATTTTAGCGTTTTGAATATTTTTGAGGCTTTTGAAATGATTTGCAAGTAGTTGAGCAATGTGCTCCCCGACATGTCTGATTCCGAGTGCAAAAATGAACTTGGCAAGGGTGGTCTTTTTGCTCTTTTCTATGGCCTGGAGGAGGTTGTTTGCCGATTTTTCCTTTATTTTATCCAGTTTAGTTAAGTCTTCAAAGCGCAAGCTATATATATCCGCCTCCTCTTTGACCATCTCCTTATTTCGCAACTGGGCAATTATTTTGTCACCAAGGCCATCGATGTCCATGGCCCCTTTTGAAACAAAATGCTTCAGGGATTCCTTGATCTGAACAGAACAGTCAGGGTTTGGGCATCTTAATACAACCTCACCTGGCTTTTTTAGCACCTTAGTGCCACATACAGGGCATCGGGTCGGCATGAAAAATTTTTTTTCAATTCCGGTTCTTTTTGATTTAACAACCTTGACGACCTCCGGGATAACTTCCCCTGCCCTCTGGACAACTACCGTGTCCAATTCGCGGATATCCTTTTTTCCAATTTCTTCCTGATTGTGGAGGGTCGCACGTTTTACCAGAACGCCCCCAATTTGAACCGGTTCGAGGTGAGCAACCGGCGTCAGTGCCCCTGTCCGCCCCACCTGGACATCAATTTTTATGATTTTTGTTGTTTCCTGGGTGGGTTTGAACTTAAAAGCAAGGGCCCATCTAGGGCTTCTGGATTTCTGGCCAAGCCGGGCCTGCAATTTTAACTGGTTCACCTTTATGACAGCCCCATCGATTTCAAAAGGAAATTGGTTTCTTATGTCCTCAAGATGATGGCAGTAATCTACAGCCTCCGCGATTGTATTACATATCTTGAGATACGGCCTGTTGACCCTTAGTCCCCATTGCTGAAGAGAAAGCATCAGTTCGTACTGGGTATGAAATTCTGGGCCGCTGATTTCACCGATACCATAGCAGAACATATTGAGAGGTCTTTTTGCGGTGACTCTTGAATCAAGCTGTCTCAGTGAGCCTGCCGCCGCATTCCTAGGATTGGCAAAGGCCTGAAGGTTTTTGTCTAATCGTTTGGCATTTAAGGCCTCAAACGCTTCTGTTTCCATATACACCTCCCCCCTTGCCTCCAGGAGGGCCGGTATGGGTCTCCCTCCTTCAGGTTGTGTCAGGGTCAGGGGGACTGATAAAACAGTTTTAATATTACCGGTGATGTCTTCTCCAATATACCCATCGCCCCTTGTGGAGGCCACGGAAAGAGAGCCATCTTCATAGACCAGCTCAACTGCCACACCATCCATCTTGGGTTCCACAGTGTATTGAGAACCGGGCGTATCACCTAGGAGTTTCTTGATCCTCTTATCAAAATCCATAATGTCTTTGTCAGAAAATCCGTTTTCCAGGCTGAGCATGGGAACTCGATGCTTGACTTCAGAAAAGGCTTTTTGGGGCTTCGTTCCGACCCTTTGAGTGGGGGAGTCAGAAGTCACAAGATCTGGATGCTGCCGTTCCAGGTCCAGTAACCGTTGAAAAAGCCTGTCGTATTCGGCATCGGATATCTCCGGATCATCCAGGGCATAATAACGGTGATTGTGGTACCTGATCTTTTCTTTTAGATCTTCAATCTCCTCAATTATTTTTGGCATTTCTAGAGAATCCTTATAAAAAAACATAATACCAGAGACTTTACCCTGACGTTGCAAAAGTCGAGGACGCTGCAGTTTTGCCATTTTGTTTATGCAACGATAGGGTTTAGCTACCTCGTGTTAATGAACCTGCAATATTTAGAAGTATTTCTGCGGCCGAACGCGATGTATTTCTCATGAATGGATCTGAAAAGCCCGGCCGCCACTTCAGGTCAAAGAGTTCATCTGAAACCACAAGCAATGCAGCCATTGCAATCGATCGATAATGAGTTACAGCCATAAGGGCCGATATTTCCATTTCAACTGCCAAGATCCCCTGAGTCTGATATTGTTTCACCTTATTTGGGGTTTCGCGATAAAGTGCGTCTGTCGTCCAAATAGGACCTTTTGTAAAGGAAAAGGCGTGTCGTTTCAGCTCTTTTTCCAGAATCCGGTTGAGTTTTGAATCTGATTCAAGGGCCTTTTCACCAATAGGATAATGCGAGGATGTGCCTTCCTCAGAGATCGCAGCTGTTGGAATTATGAGATGCCCGATACGTAAAGTTGGCTGCAAAGATCCGCACCATCCTAGAACCCAGATCCTCTTGGCACCCAAAACGATGAGCTTTTCCAAGGCCATGACGGCCTGTGGCGCCCCAAAAAATGGACCTGAAATTGTAAGAGGAGCTTTGGATCCATCCTCTATCTGGTATAGGCGAAACATATTCATTATTGTGGATGGGGCTTCTTTTGCTTTGGACAAGCGTACCAGATATTTCAGTTCTGAAGGAATCGTCACCATCAAAACGTCCGGACTCACACGGGGTTCCCCATTTCGCTTAAGAGGTCTAATGATTCCTTCATTATCTATGGTTTTTAAATTCAATGTGTTTACCTTTTTTACTTGTCAAGTACCAAGAAGTTGATTTGAAATAAATTAGTTTAATTGAGCGTGTCAATTTTAGATGTAATATATCGCAATGGCAACCCGAAAAACCGGTATAATTTAAAAGCTATTGCGGATGCGACTCTGCGGCATATAGACTTTAAAGAACCGGGTAATGCGGGAATTGATGTAAGGAGTTTCAGGCAAATGAAATACTCGCTTGTTGATTATTTTAATGGAAAAATAAAGAGAGTGTGGTAAAATTTGTAAAAAAATGGCCGTTAGGCAGGAAAGCATGATTAGATTTTTTATTGACATAAAAGCAAATAATGGAATAAATTAAAAGATTTCGGGAATGAAGGACCGTAAATAATGTTCGAAAGCCTGACTGAAAAGCTAAATAGCACATTTAAAAATATAACCGGACGTGGCCGATTGAGCGAGACAAATGTCCGTGACGCGTTAAAGGAAGTGCGTTTGGCGCTCTTGGAGGCAGATGTTAACTACAAAGTTGTTAAAAAGCTGGTGGAAGACATCCGGGAACGTGCTGTGGGGCAAGAAGTCCTTCAGAGTTTGACTCCAGGCCAACAAATAATAAAGATTGTCAATGAAGAGCTGGCCAGTTTGATGGGGGGTGCCAAACAGGGACTTGAATTTCCGGGCAGGACGCCCCATTGTATTATGTTAGTGGGTCTTCAGGGTTCAGGTAAGACCACAACCGCAGCCAAGCTGGCGAGGTTTATCTGCAAGCAGGGCAGAAAGCCCTATCTTGTCCCGGCGGATGTCTATAGGCCTGCTGCCGTTGATCAGTTAAGAAAGTTGGGTTTAGAGATTGATGTGCCCGTTTATCCCACAGATTCGGCTCTAAAGCCAGAAGAGATTTGTCTGGATGCATTATCAAAAGCAGGCGGAGTGGGTGCTGATTTATTAATTATCGATACGGCCGGCCGTCTTCATATAGACGAAGCCTTGATGGAAGAGCTAGTGAGGATCAAGGACAAAATGCATCCCAGTGAAATACTCCTGGTGGCGGATGCCATGACCGGGCAGGATGCAGTCAATGTTGCCGGACACTTTAATAGGAGCCTGGATATTACAGGTGTAATTCTTTCCAAGATGGAAGGGGATGCAAGAGGCGGCGCTGCATTGTCCATCAAGGCGGTGACCGGCAAACCGATTAAATTTGTCGGTGTCGGAGAGAAGATGAATGCCCTGGAGCCTTTTTACCCGGATAGAATGGCTTCTAAAATCCTGGGCATGGGAGATGTGCTTTCCCTTGTTGAAAAGGCTCAAGTCGAGTTCGATGAAAAAGAGGCTAGGAAACTTGCGAAGAAACTAAAGAAAAACGAATTTGATCTTGAGGATTTCCGATCCCAATTGAGGCAGATGAAAAAGCTGGGATCTCTTGAGCAGATTTTGAGTATGCTGCCGGGAACCGGGCAGATGAAGAATCTAAGGAAACTGAAACCGGACGAGAATGAATTGATCAAAGTTGAGGCCATCATTAATTCTATGACAAGGGAAGAGAGAAGAAACTATAAGCTCATAAACGGGAGCCGAAGGCAGAGGATCGCGCGAGGCAGCGGCAATAGAGTGCAAGATGTTAATCGTCTTTTAAAGAATTTTGCTCAAACAAAAAGGATGATGGAGCATGTGAGCAAGAGAGGTTTTGCCGGCATGGAGTCTTTCTTGAAATAGCACGTTTTCAAAATTTATTAATATTAGGGGGTGATAAAGGCAAATGGCAGTTAGTATTAGGTTGACAAGGATGGGGGCCAAAAAGAAACCATTTTATCGTATGGTTGCAGCTGATTCGGAAGCACCGCGTGACGGTAAGTTTATAGAGATATTAGGCTATTACGATCCAATGAAGGATCCGGCGGTTATAAAGGTTCAAGAGGATAAAGTCAATTACTGGCTGGAGAAAGGGGCGATTATTACGGAGTCGGCGAGGGCCCTTTTAAGAAAGCAAGGATTGCTGAAGTCTCATTAAACCGGAAATTGATGTGACGTGGTGGTGAAGTCAAACATGGAGGTGAGCGAGATGAAGGACTTGATTGCGTACATCGCGAAAGCGCTAGTGGATAAGCCAGAGGAGGTCGCCGTCACGGAAATAGAAGGAGAACAGACCTCTGTTATTGAGCTGAAAGTGGCTAAGGAAGATCTGGGAAAGGTCATAGGCAAACAGGGTCGCACGGCACGGGCTATGAGAACAATTCTTAGTGCAGCCTCCACAAAGATAAAGAAGCGATCCGTTTTGGAGATCATAGAATAGTCTTGGCCCAGGTTTCACCCGGTAGTTTGATCCTTGTGGGGAAGGTAATCCAGCCTCACGGGTCGAGAGGTCTCCTTCGTATATTGCCCTATGCGAGGGGAGAAGCTTCTTTTACAGATGCTGGGAGTCTCTTCCTCAAACTCATTTCATCAGGTGAAATCATCGAACACACTTTGATTTCAATAAAACCGCATAAGAACTTTTTCTTGATGGAGCTGGAGGGTTTAAATTCCAGATATGATGCGGAAGAATATAGTGGGTCAGAAATACTAGTAAGGAAAGATGCCCTTGCCTGTGAGGAGGATGAATTTTTTTGGTTTGAGCTATTGGGCCTTGATGTTTACCTGGACACTGGAGAATACTTAGGGAAGATCTCTCAGATTATTCCGGCAAAGGGTAATGATATATATATTGTCAAGGGGGAAACCAAGGAGATTTTGATTCCCGCAATATATGAGGTTATTAATAAGATAGACCTTGAAAGCAAAAAGATGATTATTTCTGCAATTGAGGGATTATTGGATTTGAATGAGGGTTGATGTCCTTACCATATTCCCTGAAATGTTTACCGCCCATCTAAGTGAAGGTGTCTTAGGACGGGCGGTCAAAAAGGGGATAGTACGTGCGAGAATTATAAATATTAGAGATTTTGCAAGGGGTGTCCATAAAAACACAGATGACCGTCCCTATGGCGGTGGTGACGGGATGGTCATGAAACCAGGACCCATTTACCGGGCATTGAAATCCATTGACAGGGTTAATGGCCGGAGCCTTGTAATTCTTCTTAGTCCACAGGGTAAACCGTTTGATCAGGCTACCGCATGGGAGTTGTCCTCTTGGGATCAAATCATCTTAGTCTGTGGAAGGTACGAAGGAGTGGATGAGAGGATCAGAAGGATCTGTATCGATAGAGAACTGTCCGTGGGCGACTTCATCTTAAGTGGTGGAGAACTGGGAGCCATGATTGTTATGGATGCCATAAGCCGATTGATTCCAGGTGTACTGGGGGGAGAGAGATCCAATCTGGAAGACTCCTTTGAGGAAGGATTGCTGGAATATCCACAGTATACCCGGCCGAGGGTTTTCCTGGGGGAGGAAGTCCCCCCGGTTCTGTTATCGGGAGATCATGAAAGGATACGGTTATGGCGGAGGACAGAGTCCCTGAAGAGAACTCGTGACAGAAGGCCAGACTTGCTCAAAAAGGCCAGATTAACCAGCGAGGATGAAAAGCTTTTATCAAAAAAAACAGAAAGTTGAAAGTTAAGCAAGAATGTAAGGGAGCAAGTACAGCTGTTACACATTTATTTTTAACCTAAGGTCTCATGCGTCTTTACATCGGGCTTGTTCATTACCCAGTTTACAACAAAAACAATCAGACAATTGCGTCTGCCATAACAACGATAGATCTTCACGATATTGCCAGAGTCGCCAGGACTTATGATGTAAAGAGGTTTTTTGTTATCACACCCCTTGAAGACCAGCAGATGCTGGCAGAACGGGTTAAAAACCATTGGATCATTGGGTACGGGGCGAAGTATAATAGGCTCAGAAAAGAGGCTATTGAGCTTGTTACACTTGTTTCGTATTTGGGAGGCGCAATTGATGCCATAGCCGACATGGAGGGCGAGCCTCCCTTGTTGATCGCAACAGATGCATCGAGTCAAAAGAATCGAAATATATCTTACGAAAAGGCAAGAAACCTCATTCAGGATGGCAGGGTTGTTATTTTGATATTAGGGACCGCCTGGGGCCTTGATAAGGTGATTATAAACCGCGCGGATTATGTCCTAGACCCAATTTTTGGGAGAGCGGGCTACAATCACCTTTCTGTCAGGACTGCTGCGGCTATCATTCTGGACCGGTTGGTTGGCAGGTGATAATGTAAGTGAGCTCAAAGCTGGGTGCTGATGGACCAAACAGGATTTCCATATTACCCAAGGCTATAAGCAATCTATTTTGGAGGAAAAAATGAACATAGTTGAAACACTGGAAAAGGAACAGATGCGAACGGATATCCCGGATTTCAGGACAGGTGATACTGTAAAAGTACATGCCAGGATAAAAGAGGGTGAGAAGGAGCGAATTCAGGTTTTTCAAGGTGTTGTCATTCGGA
>Ga0307425_1001424_pt1 | contig 14291 bp, 14 predicted proteins | sample SalMarWE160330MG_FD_202152 | JGI IMG/M metagenome (GOLD analysis project Ga0307425, IMG submission 202152) | Salt marsh sediment microbial communities from the Plum Island Ecosystem LTER, Massachusetts, United States - WE1603-30 | ecosystem: Environmental > Aquatic > Marine > Intertidal zone >... | reverse complement strand
GTCATCGGGTCGGCAAAGACCCTTTTTGTGAACGCGGTGATGGGAATGATGCCCCATTTTTTTGAGGGCTCTCAGGCCCTTTATCGTATAATCGCGTCGAACAGCTCCGCATTGAAGCTCTTTGGCGGCGGCGATACACTTCAGGAGCTTAAGAATCTCTGTCCCGGAACCTATATGTCTGGCCTCGATGATCCAAAGACATACTATTTTACCGGGGGAGGAAGCGTGCTGGCCGCCATAGAACAAGGAAGCCCCTATCGCTTGAAGCCGATCCAGGCATTGTTGGAAGGGAGTTAAGGTATCATTATGTCTATCAAGGCCATTTTTGACCCGGCAAAGGCGGGGCGTCCCATGAGGGTTGCCGCCTTTATGTCGGGTTCAGGCAGTAATGTGTTGAAGTTGATCGAACATGAAAAGATGCTGAGGGCCAGGGAGGGCGTCCCACCATTTGAGGTCATTTTTATATTCAGCGACAGGTCAGATGGCCTTTGCTCTGGACAGAGGATCGCACATGATATCGGCCTTCCTTACTTCAGCTATGACATCCGCTCTTTCCATCAACTCAATAGCCTGCCCCGATCAATCATGACTACTGAGGGCATGAAGGCAAGAATAGAATATGACGGTGTCGCCAAGAAACTTATAAGGGCATTTGACATTGATATAATCGCCCTTGCCGGCTACATGAGTTACATTACATTGAAGAGATGCGTAAATGTGCATCCCGCCGATCTTTCTATTCTTCTGACTAATGGCGGCAGAAAATATGTTGGAGATAATGCAGTTCACGATGCCATTGTATCAGGCGAAAAGACACTTCGCGCTTCCACCATCTGGACCGACAAGGGTGTGGATACAGGACCCCTTCTGATGGTCTCAGAGGCCCTACCGGTCAGACTCCCGGAGCCCCTTGAAATCCTGATCAAGGATAGCGAGAGATTACTCAAGGTGGTTGAGGAACATCAGATAAGACTAAAAGAGGTGGGAGATTGGAAAATTTTCCCGCTCACCATTGAAATGATAGCCAGAGGTCGTTTTGCCATTGATGAAAAGGACCGCGTGTATGTCGATGGCAGGCATGCGCCTGGAGGCTATCGGGAGGAAAATTGACTCAGGGTAACTAGGGAAGGAGACGGTCAGGGCCGGCAGTGCGGGCTTTAGTTCAATTTAGGCACTTTTCCGGTTTATCCGGGTTAGGATATGAAAGTCCCCTGACCCTCTATTCATAAGGAGTCTGTTTCAGTGCGATTACTCTTGGTGGAAGATGATTTACAGATTGCCTCTTTTATAACAAAAGGCCTCAAGCAGGCAGGCTTTGCGGTGGACCACGCCGCAGACGGGGAAGATGGCCTTCATTTGGCACTTCACGAGCCCTATGACGCGGCAATCATAGATATCATGTTGCCCAAGCTAGATGGCCTCAGCCTTATAGAGGCGCTTAGAGATCAAAGGATCAACACCCCCGTCCTTATACTTAGCGCAAAGCGGTCAGTGGATGATAGGGTAAAGGGGCTCCAAAGGGGTGGCGATGATTATCTCGTAAAGCCCTTTGTCTTCTCGGAGCTTTTGGCCCGGGTGAACGCCTTGATTCGTAGGGCCAGTGGATCTGCTGAACCGACGAGTCTTACACTTGGAGATCTTTCCATTGATTTGCTGAAACGCGACGTCCACAGGGCCGGCAAGAAGATTGACCTGCAGCCACGCGAGTTCGCATTATTGGAATATCTTATGTACAATAAGGAACGGGTCGTCTCCAAGACCATGATTCTTGAACACATCTGGGATTACCACTTTGACCCCCAGACAAATGTTGTAGACGTCCTCGTCTCCAGATTGAGAAGCAAGGTGGAAAAGGACTTTCCTCAGAAAGTCATTCACACCATCCGTGGCATCGGCTATGTACTTAAATCGCCTTCTTAAAATACCCAAAACCACCGGATTCAGGCTTTCTCTCTGGTTCTCGGGTATATTTGTCTTGAGTGCGCTCCTGCTCTTCGCGACCCTATACTATTTTATCTCCTCCACCCTCACAAAACAGGACCACGAGACAATTCTCTCAGAGCTGAAAATGCTCTCTGCGCAGTATGAAACCTCCGGCATCACCTCCCTTGAAAGGGAAATAAAAATAAATAAAAAATTCCGCAAGGCACACCCGTTTTTTATCCGTGTCGCAGATGACAAAAATAAGACCCTTCGTATGTATTTCCCTTACCAATGGGCAGAGTTTGACCTGAAGAGGCTTGAAAATGTCGTCCCTGCAAACAATCACAGATTGATACACCTGCCTGCAATGGATAATAGATATGTCCTTGAGGTCGCGTCAACATTATTGCCCGATGGTCAGTGGTTGCAAGTGGGCATGAGCACTGAAGAGCGGGAGGCACTGCTGGAAAGATTCCGCGAGACCTTTGCATCGGTCATGGTCCTGCTATTCTCGATAGGATTCATAAGCGGTTGGTTCCTTTCATCTCGAGCGCTTCGTCCAATCCGTCACCTCATCCGGACTGTCCAATCAATAGATCTGGGTAAAATGGAGGCACGTGTTCCTGGCCGCGGGACAGGGGATGAGCTGGACGAGCTGGGCAGTCTTTTTAATAAAATGCTTGAAAAAATCGAGACACTTATCAACGCAATGAAAGGCTCCCTGGATAATGTGGCCCATGATCTCCGCACTCCCATGATGAGACTGAGAAATATAGCCGAGATTGCCTTGCAGACAGATGAAAATATTGACCTTTGTAGGGAAGCCCTCGCCGACGGCATTGAGGAATCCGACCGGATCCTCAGAATGCTGAACACCCTCATGGATATCTCAGAGGCTGAGACAGGGGTCATGACTCTTGATCAAGGTATCGTAGACATTCCGGCCTTGATGGCAGGAGTGGTTGATCTGTACGGCTATGTGGCCGAAGAAAAGGGCATCACAATCCAGTCAAAGGTTCCGGATGGACTACAAATGACTGCTGATCAAGACAGGATGAGCCAAGTGCTCGCCAATCTATTAGATAATGCCATAAAATATACCCCCTCGGGTGGACAAATTTTTCTTGATGCCTCCCAAAACCAGAAAGAGGTCATGATCACCTGCAAAGACACAGGAATAGGGATTCCCGAAGAAGAAACCCCAAGGATATGGGATCGTCTGTATCGGGGAGATCATAGCCGATCTCAGAGGGGACTGGGACTGGGATTGAGCCTGGTAAAGGCAGTTGTTCATGCCCACGAGGGACGGATTGAGGTCTCGAGCGAACCGGGCAGGGGTTCAACTTTTACCATTTATCTTCCTGGTGAAAGCGCAAACCGGGAACGCGCTTAAATTGTTACCAAATTTCTATCAGGGTTATTATGGAGTATTATGGAAAAATTATATCGTAGCCTTTCCGGCCGAATCATACCTGTTAAAATCTTCAGTGGGTCAGTGTTTTTCAAGATTACAGTGCTAGGGCTCTTAATGACCATCCCTTTATTGACTGCCCAGGCAGACGAAGGGGCCTACCATACCGATTTGAGCACGGCAGTTGCACAGGTCGCCAAAATGAACATCCCTGCCGTTGTACATATAGAGGTAACACAGCGGCAGGTGGTGACAAACCCACTGCTTCCCTTTGAAAATGATCCCTTTTTTAGATATTTTTTTGGTGTCCCCAGGACTCAGCGCAAGTTCCAACGGGAGCTGAAAGGCCTTGGAACCGGCATGATCATGGATTCACAAGGACATATCCTTACTAATAATCATGTCGCAGGGGGTGCCACAGACATTCGAGTATTACTGGCGAACGGCAAAGAATATTCGGCCAGTCTGGTTGGTACGGACCCAAAGACAGATCTGGCGGTGATCGACATTCCGGCCACAGGCCCTCTCCCACACGTGAAGTTTGGGGACTCGGATAAGGTAGAGGTTGGAGAATGGGTAGTAGCCATAGGCCACCCACGGGGACTGGATCAGACCGTAACGCAGGGAATCATAAGCGCCAAGCATAGACAAGGCATTATGGACCCCAGTAATTATCAGGATTTTTTGCAGACCGATGCCGCCATCAACCCCGGGAACAGCGGGGGGCCTCTATTGAACCTGCAGGGGGAGGTGATTGGAGTCAATGCCGCCATTGTTTCGCAGTCAGGTGGATTTGAGGGGATAGGCTTTGCCATCCCAAGTAACATGGCCCTTCACATAGCAAGAGAATTGATCGCCCATGGCAAAGTGGAACGAGGATGGCTGGGCGTAAGTATCCAGGACCTCACTCCCCGATTGGCCAGCTCCTTCGGCATAGAGAACCAAAAGGGGGCCCTGGTCGCAGATGTAGTAAAAGGTGGGCCCGCAGAAGAGGCCGGACTCAAAAGGGGGGATGTGATTGTCAATTACCAGGGCAAGAAAATCCTGGACGCCAGCACGCTTCGCAATGACGTGGCCATCACCCCTGTCGCCCATAAGGTAGAAATGACCGTCTTGCGGGGCGGTAAAAGACTGGATATCCCGGTGATGATCGGGAATCTGCAGGAAGCCATCAAAATGCGGGCCTCCTCCATCAAATCCCGGCTTGGTGCGGATGTAAGGCCCGCGACCGCTGACGAAGTTCAGAGGTATGGCCTGGATACGAATCAGGGTGTAGTGCTTGTATGGTTGGATCCAAACGGCCCCTTAAGAAAGGCGGGCTTTGAGGTGGATGATATCATCCTGGAGATCAATGGAAAGGTGGTCGATGACCTCCAAGGTTTTGTGGAACTGGTAAGTGCCTTAAGGCCACGCCAGCGTGTTTCCCTGCTCGCAGTTGATCATCGAACCGGTCGGACCGGCTATGTCCGCGTGGTTGCGCAATAAGGGGTGCAAACACACGAACCATGATTTAAATGACCTCAAGCAGCAGAAATTCCTTCAAATAATCGGCCTTTCAATCGACAGAGTCCAACGGATAGACCTCAAAATTGACCTCTTTTACACCCGGGATAGCCTTCACAACATTTTCCATATCCTGGATGAGGGCCTCTCGCTGGGATTCACGGGCCTTGATCTTAACATGGACCGTCCCCTTGGAGGCAGATACCTCAACGTCAGGCTTCAGGTCTATGAGGGAGGCACTCACCTCAGCCCCCAGGGCAAGGTCTTCCATGGTCCGTTGGGATTCGGGGGTGGTCTTAAAATGATCCAGTCCAACGGTGTTACAGATGATATCCACCGCATCATCCTCTGTTATATTTTTGATATGAATTACGAGGTCATAAAGACTCGAGTCCTTGGTATCAATCCCGTAGAGATGCAGACCCCATTTCCTCCTTTCCTCATCATCCTTCTTCAGGATTTTCAGGGCCTTCTCCCTGGAAATGCCCTCCCGGTTCATCTCGTTTTTTGCTCGATCCTCCATATCTGCAATGATCCGGACCTTGAGCACATGGGGTATGCCCTCCAGAAAAAAGTGGCCTGCCAGACCATGATAGACCATATTATCGGTTTTCAAGCGCCTTAGTAACTCAGCACGAATATAGGCGATATACCTCTCTTTTCCATAAACGAAACGATCCAGTATGGATGGCGCGTCGTGTAAGGCACGCACAAGCTTTACTTCAGGGGTGTTAAATTCCCGGGACGTATCAATAAGCACATTCCTGCCTACACACCCATAGCCCAGCCTTTTGGCCGTCTTTTCAGCAATCTCCTTTCCCTTGCTATAAGACCCTCTGGATATGGTAATGATGGCCATATTCGAAACACCTCCTCCACATGACCGTGTGATTTAAAAGATGCCTGAAATTAACCAAAAATTCTATTTTGGCGCCTATCCTCTTCGTGCTCTTTCTGCCAAGATAGCCCGTTTATGGCCCGAATGCAAAAGAAAAAATTGGGCGACAATTTCCCAACAGCCCCTGAGGCCTGGCTCCAGGAGTAGTGTCTCTTTCCCAAACATGACCAAAAAATAATTTTCGGGTCACCTTTTAGTTAACTTACAGCATTAATATACTTAGTTTTGGTTTCTCCAGAGCGACTTCAGGGGAGATGCTTTCAAAATAATTTGGTCGACCTGAAGTGAATTTTTGCGTATCTTCTTAATCGTCCTCGGGAGGCTGCCCAGTTATTCAAAGAAGACGTTATGGGTCTTCATTTGCCAGACTCACAAGAACCCAGGAGAAATATTTATGAATGTCCCTTTCGTTGATCTAAGTCGTCAATATAGGCCTTTGTTGCCTGATCTCATGGCAGTATTTGAAAATATTATCGGTAGATGCGCATTTATCAACGGGTCCGAGGTCAAGGAATTTGAGCGGCATATGGCCCGCTGGATAGGACTTCCCGAAGTGTGTTGTGTCTCTAATGGTACTCATGCCCTTTTTCTTACCTTGAAGGCACTGGGCGTTGGACCAGGTGACGAGGTCATCACAGTGCCAAATACGGCCTTCCCGACCAGCGAAGCCATAAATCTCTCAGGCGCCAATGTCGTCTTTGTAGACATTGCCCCTGGGTCCTTTTCTGTTGACCCCAATTTGCTAGAGCAGGCCATTACCCCGAAGACGAAGGCGATCATCCCTGTTCATCTGTATGGTATTCCTGCTGATATGGATAAGATTATCTCAATAGCTGAACGACATGACCTTTTTGTTATTGAAGATGTGGCACAGGCCATGGGCGCAACGTACAAAAGGCAGAGAGTGGGAACTTTGGGAACGGCTGGGTGCTTTAGCTTCTTCCCTTCAAAGAATTTGGGTACCTTCGGAGATGGAGGTGCAGTTGCCTCGGCCGATTCTAAATTCATAAAAATGGTGCGCATGCTCTCTAATCATGGGAGACTGGAAAAGTATACCCATCTCACACAGGGGACCAACAGCCGCCTTGACACCTTAAAGGCCGCCCAGCTTTCCATCTGCCTCGACCACCTTGATGAATGGAACAGCGAAAGAAGGTCGGCGGCTTCTCTTTATGGGGAGCTCTTGTCACCCTATGACGAGATTATCATGCCGAAGGTCCCCGAAGGTAGTGAATCCGTATGGCATTTATATGTCGTTCGTTATAAAAGGCGGGATGAACTTGCAACTTTTCTCAATGAGAGAGGAATCAAAACGGGACTTCACTATCCCCTCCCCCTTCATCTCCAGCCAGCGTATTCGTATCTAGGATTAGAAGAGGGCTCGTTCCCCGGGGCCGAGGCGGCCTGCAGGGAGGTGCTTTCGCTTCCCATGTTTCCCAAAATAACCCAGGCAGAAATCGAGACCGTGGTAGATACCATCAAACGATTTTTGGGAAACCAAAGAAATTAACAACATGAATATGCAAGATGTGAATCTATCTGTCGTTGTGCCGGTCTACAACGAGGAAGAAAATCTAAGGCCCCTTCTAAGCGAACTCTTTCCCATACTCCAAGGGTTAGGCAAAGGATTTGAGGTAATTTGCGTAGATGATGGCAGTGTCGATAAGAGCCTTTCCGTCTTACGGGAAATCAAAAAAAGATTCACTGAGCTTAGAATCATTCGTCATAGGTTTAATTGTGGAGAGAGCGCGGCCGAGGCAACTGGTTTTTCCCATGCACGGGGAAATTTAGTCGTAACCATGGACGCCGATCAACAAAATGATCCAGCGGATATACCTTCCCTGTTAGGGCACCTGGAAAATGCAGACGCCGTTTGTGGGGTGAGGAGAAGACGTGAGGATGACTGGGTAAAAAGGATCTCATCTAGAATAGCCAACGGCTTTCGCAACTGGATAACCAGAGACAAAACAATCGATGCGGGTTGTACCTTCAGAGCCCTGAAGAAAGAGGCTTTGAAAGAGATACCCGTATTTAATGGGATGCACCGTTTTCTTCCCACGTTATTGCGGCTACAGGGATTTAAGGTAATAGAAACTCCAGTCAATCATCGCCCCAGGGTCCGGGGTGAATCTAAATATGGCATTGGAAATCGCATGTTTCGAGGGATCGTTGACTGTATCGCTATCTGCTGGTGGCGAAGGCGCTGCCTGCCAGGAAAACGATGCCTAAATGAGGAGGTAAAAGAGGGGTGAAGACCTTTTCCCGGGAAGAGCAATCATCGGTTAGAAAGAGAGCGGCAGGGGAGAGGCATAATATGCTAAAAGCCGCCAGCCTGGCACTCATACTTGCCGGATCCCTTGCGTGCATCCACTTTTCGCCCCTTGGTTATTATATCCATGCCTCGAATATGGATAGGCTAAAGAATCGGCTCCTGGAATTTCATGCCCTGGCTCCGATTGTCTTTTCCTTGGGTGGGGCATTTATAATTACATTGGGCGCCCCCAGATCAGTCATCAGCGTCTTGGGGGGAATGGTATTCGGTTTTTTCTGTGGCCTGCTGTTGTCTCTAATGGCCTCCCTTTTGGGCTCAGTCGTCATTTTTTCTCTAACGAAGTGGCTTGGAAGGCCTCTATTCCAACAAAAAGTGGGGCACTATTTAAAGGCCATCGAAGATCATGTGCAGTCAAATGGGTTTTTGATAGTAGTGCTCCTCAGGCAACTTCCTTTGACCTGCCTTCTCGTCAATGTCCTGATTGGACTGACTTCAGTTTCTACCGGCATATTTTTTCTGGGATCAATCGCTGGACTTCTGCCTGAAGCAGCTATCTTTTCTCTCTTCGGGAGCAGTGTATGGGAGCACTTTATTTTGAGGGTGTCACTTGCCTCTTTCCTCCTGGTCTTTCTGGCCCTTGCCATTAGGATCTATTACAACCGTTTTCCCGTGGCTAAAAAAATTTACCAGTCTCTGTCGGGGCAATAAACAGGGTCTTCAGATAGGCGCTCCTTTCAATCTCTGTTTTGGGTAGTCCCCATATACTTTCTCGTTTCGCTAAATAAAACGAAACTACTCAGGTGGATAGACTGAAGGTGGAAGGCTGATAGGGGCAAATCATGCGTGATCATTTGCCGGTGCTGTACGCGGCAGACACTTCAACCTTCAGCCTTCTAACTAAATGGCTGAGTAGTTACAATAATACTTAAATGTCATGAAAGGCGGAAATATGAAAATCATGCTCATAGGTACAGGAAGATGGGGCACGAATCATCTCCGTGTCCTAAAAAACCTTAACGTGGATCTATATGTGGCCGAGATTTCTGCATCGGAGAGGAAAAAATGCCTCGAAGCAGGTATTCAGAAGGATCACCTTACCGGCGATTATCGAGATTTTTTGGATATGGTCTCTGCAGTTGATGTGGTAACACCTGCTTCAACACACTTTCCTATATGCAGAGAAATTCTCGAAAAGGGGAAAGGTATCTTTGTGGAAAAGCCGATTGCAAAGACAGGCTCAGAGGCCAAAAAATTGGCGGCCCTCGCCATTGATGCCGGAACGGTATTCCAGGTAGGACATATCTTCCGCTTCGATCCTGCAACGGTGTTTATTAAAGAATATATTCAATCAGACGAATTAGGTGAAATTCAATACCTTTGGGGTAGTTTTTCAGGATTTAAGAGGCCCAGATCCGATGGCGGGGTCACCATCTCCGATGCCATTCACTTTATAGACCTCTTTAACTACCTGGCCGATGGCCTTCCAGGGAAGATCTTTGCCCGGTGTGATGATATCCTGAGAAGGGGGATGGATGATATAGCATGGATCTGGATGGACTATGATGGGGTGTCTGCTGTTATTGAGGCCAATTATTTTTCCCCGGAGAAGAAACGGCTAATTAATATTGTTGGAGATAAGGCCACAATCGTGTGTGATTTTGCTTCCTCGCAGGACAAAATAAAAATCTATCGAAATCGACACGTCCTTGATAATGACACATGGAAGGCAGTTAGCGGTGAGATTGTTCATAAAGAGGTCTTGTTGGCCGAGCCTCTCTTTTTGGAACTCAAAGATTTCATCCATTGCGTGGTAACAAATTCAAGACCAAGGGTAGATGCACAATCTGGAGTAAATGCTTTAATGCTTGTGGAAGCAGCCATGCAATCCCACAGGGAGGATTGTGCTGTTTCCCTATAAAGGCAAGCCTACCCACTTGCGTCTTTTCTCGACCTTTTTTCCAGGGCATGCCATATCTCTATTTAGTCCTATTTCATGATGATCCCTAAAAATTCAGACAAAATCTTATTCTTGGCAATGGTTTTTATGAGCCTGCTGGTTAGTTTTTCCTTTCAGGGCTCTCGGGGACTTTATGAAACATCCGAGGGACGATATGCGGAATGCGCCCGTGAGATGATAGAAAATGGCAACTATATTGAACCCGCATTGGGTTACCGGCCTCATTGGACAAAACCGCCCTTCACCTATTGGACCATTGCAGGAGGTATTCGGCTTCTGGGTCGCAATGAATGGGGAGTGAGGTTATATAATGCCATCGCCTTTATTCTTGCTACCTTAATGGTGGCCTATCTAGGCTCCACACTCTGGGATAGAACCACTGGTATAATAGCAGGTCTCATCTACCTTTCATCTCCTTTTCCTATGTTCGCCTGTAATATGGTTACAACTGATTGCCTTTTAGCACTCTGGGAGGTGAGTTCGGTTCTATGCTATTTCAAGGCCTACCGTGCAGCGTCACCGAGGAGACGTGAGCAATGGGTCAGCACCATGTGGCTATTTTTTGGGCTCGGGTTCCTCACAAAGGGCCCTCCCGCACTCCTTCCACTGATCCCCATCCTCATATGGCATTTCCAGAAGAAGCCCCCGATAAGACTTCTTAACCGTCTAGGTATGTTTCTGTTCATCCTTATAGGCTTTTCTTGGTATCTGGTGGTATGTTTTCTGCATCCAGAACTCGTGTCCTATTTCTTGGGCCACGAGGTTGTAGATAGAATCGCTTATGTTTCAAACCGCAATCCTGAATGGTACAAACCCTTCATTATCTATCTGCCTATTCTCACTTTCGGCGCAGGTCCTTGGCTTTACATGGGGCTAAAGATCTTGCGGCGGAAACACCTCCTTCACCCGATGGCCTTATGGTCTTATGCCCGAAGAGGAGATACTAGCTCCTTCCTGCTTCTTTGGCTTTTTCTGCCCCTCATTATCTTCTTTCTGGTGAAAAGCCGCTTACCTCTCTATGTCTTACCCTATTATGCACCTGTTGCCCTGGCCATAGCACGGGGGATTTACAGAAAAGAGAGAGACTCGAAAATGCCTGGCAGGGTGGCCGTGATCGCCCTGATTTCAGGCATTGTACTCCTTGGTGTAAAGGGCATAGCGTCCTTTTGTCCCCATAAAAACAATATGAAGACCCTTTATCAAATGTGTCAGAAGGCTGGCGGGGACAGTGCCAAGGTTGTCGTATTCAATCAGCCGAAACTCTTCGGCCTTCAATATTACCTGGACGGTCATCTTGAGCGGGTCTCCTTTACAGGAAAGGAGCCGTGGTCTGACGGCAGTGCAAGAGATGTCTTTAGGAAAAGAGATGAGATGACCTGGTCAAAACCTTGTGTGCTCATTTCCGGCAGAAAAGATTCATCCGAACTCAAGAAAATATTGAGAGGATCAGATGTCGGTTTTAAACAAGTTGACAATAAATACTGGGTCCTTTTCTTGATGAAAAAATATAAATCCCACGGCCTTGTTTACTCGCGTATCTCCAGAGTGACTAAAGTGTTCTAAAATGTCTAAAGTGCCTAACGTTAAGGAATTTCATGTCATTTTATTGAATAGAAGAGCGAAGCTCCACATTAACTTTAGATCACTTTAGTTCACTTTAAACCCTGGCCCAGACCTGGTTAATTGGTCCCTTTGTGTAAAATTTCCGGACGTAGTATTCCGCAGGATCGTGTCTAGGATGCTCATCAGGGCGCACCAGGGCGGGCTTTAACTCACTTCATGACCCTGATTTCTTGTACGGCATAGCCTAAGAAGACTCGATGTGCCACACGTTGGGTGCTGTTGTGGTCCTATGGATATCCTAATTTGACGTTTTGATTTTGATTGTGCTATATATAATAATTAGAAAGGATAGAGAATGCCTGATCATGCTCAATTCCAGGAGCATAGTCCGGGGCCGTTCGAGAAAAAATGATGATTGAAAAATTGCGCCTGCCGGTTTCGCGTATATTTTGTTTGTTGCTCTTGGCCGTAATCCTTTTTTCCAGCAGTGGATTGGAAATTAGGAAACCTTTTTTGGGTTCGTGCCTCTTCTTTATTGGTTGCATTCTTATCGGCATAGGATGTCTAGGTCGTCTATGGTGTTCTTTTCATATCGCAGGGTATAAGACAAACCAGTTGGTAACCGTAGGTCCATATTCTATTTGCAGAAATCCTCTATACCTTTTTAGTCTAATAGGGGCCCTCGGAGTTGGGCTCGTCTCCGAAACAATTCTCATACCTTTCCTAATCCTGGTCGCTTTTTATATCTATTATCCCCATCAGATTAAAAGTGAGGAGAAAGGGCTTAGCAAATTGCACGGAAAGAAGTTCGATGTTTACATGAGCACGACACCAAGGTTCTTACCCAAATTATCACTTTTGATTGAACCCAAAGAATACCTAGCAAATTCACGAATATTCAGAAGGCATCTTTTTGGTGCCGTTTGGTTTATTTGGTTGATTGGAATCTTGGAAATGATAGAGGCGCTTCATGATCTAGGAGTCGTCCCCGTCTTGTTCAAGATCTATTAATTTGCCCGGCGGTACGTTGACTGGTTGACTTCGGGTTTCGCCATTCGATAATCGACAATTTCGTTTTAAAAAGAGCGGAAAATTCTCAGCTTAAATTCGCGAGGAAAATTCCGGGCCTTAAAATTGACGGCTTCGCAAAAAGTCACCAAACTCGTCACTCCCGCGGAAGCTGGAGCCCATAACATTTTGTAATGACTGGATTCATGGTCAGGTCGGGAATGACAAATATGAATAATTCTGACTTTTTACGAGACCTTCAAATTTGGCAGGAGGTTAGAATGAAAGGCAAAATATTGATAGTCTCTAGCGTGGTTTTTCTGCTTTTTGGCTGTGGTGGCACCACGGTCCATAGATTATATGACCGATTGAGTGTGGGCCCAAAATTACCAAACGCCCAAAGAAAATGGTATAAAATTACCAGCTTAGAGGTCCCTCGGGAATTGGGAATCATAAGCTTGGATGGAACGAAAAGCGATGCCTTTAGCACAACATCTACTCACGTCTTTGAATTGCTTCCCGGCGCCCATGAGATCAAGGTCGATTATAGTCAGTTCCTGGGTGATCTTCACGGGCATGCGATTGACTTGACCTGGGAAGCGGCGCCAGGTCATAGATATGTCATAAAGTACGAAACTAAAATTCCATGGTGGAGTGCCTGGGTAGAGGACATGGGGGTAATAAAAACCCATGAGTATATCCTCTCGTATCCATTGTCGTTATTAAGGGCACAGAAAGAACAAAAGGAAGATCAGGGAGGTAAAGGCAATTGAAAGGCACTATTATCTGGTTTATCGTCGGCTTTGCCGGACAGGCCATGTTTACCATGCGCTTTGTAGTTCAATGGATTTACAGCGAAAAAAAAGGACGAAGCGTTATCCCATTGGCGTTTTGGTATTTAAGCCTGGCAGGTGGGCTCACCCTTTTTTCGTACGCCGTTTTTAGGAAAGACCCCGTATTTATTGTCGGGCAGGCCGGCGGCATTCTTGTATATGCCCGCAATTTACAGTTAATTGCCCGAGAACGCCGGCAAAGGGAACTCCACTCCCAAGAAAACCTGAGTTGATTAGGTCCCGACAAGGCTTCAATTTCAAACCTTCCCCATATACTCTTTTCCCTGTTACCACACCTTTCCCCCTTTCAAAATTGTAATGTTCTCGAAAGCCTTGGGAAAGGTTCGATGTATATAATAGAAAACAATCTCAGATTGTAATCAACTATCTAGGGATCAAGAAAAAAGAATAAGGTCCAAAAATGGTCACATTTAGACAACCTATTAGCAAAGATGCACCCGACATGGAATTGATCCTGTGTCCAAGGCAGCCGGGAAGGCTTCGCATTTCAAGGCACGCATGTGCTCTCCGTTATCTTGAGGCCCAAAAGATGAAACGCAAGATTCCCATCTGGGAGTTTGATATGGCCCGAGCAGCTGGACTTGAGATCTGCAAAAAATGCCCTCAGGGTCGCGAGAATGCAGCGTCCATATCATTACAGACAACTCTGCAAGGAAACAATGGTAATAGGCACCCTGACCCGGGGCCCAAATAAGTCGAACAAGTATGGCCTATTTATATATATGGGACAGGATAAACCCTAATAAGGAGGAATTAAGCATATGAGACACAATAATTCAGGGACTCGTAAGGTAATCGCATGCATGATTCTAATAGGAATCACGTTTTTCTTCTCAAGTGCGAAGTGGAGTCAGGCGGCCTTCCTCGGTCTGGAAAAGAACTCCCCGCCGGCCTCCTTTGCC
>Ga0307425_1001422_pt1 | contig 14310 bp, 10 predicted proteins | sample SalMarWE160330MG_FD_202152 | JGI IMG/M metagenome (GOLD analysis project Ga0307425, IMG submission 202152) | Salt marsh sediment microbial communities from the Plum Island Ecosystem LTER, Massachusetts, United States - WE1603-30 | ecosystem: Environmental > Aquatic > Marine > Intertidal zone >... | reverse complement strand
CCGGCATCATGTTCGTGGACCTGGATCTCCGGCAACCCGGGGCGCCCAGCCTCGGCCCCAAGATCGACTTCCCGTCGGAGTATCCCATTATTGACTCCCGCCCCTCCGAGATGCATCGCATCGTAGCCGGCGTCAATGAAGTGGTGGAAAAGCTCAAAGCGATTGACCCCAAGGGCATCTCCGACCAGTTGATCGCCACCGCCAAGGCCCTGGAAGAATTAATCAAAGGTAAGCAGATCGCCAGCCTTCTCACCCGGTTGGATGGCGCCGCCGGCAACCTGGAGCGGCTCACGGCCCGGGCGGACCAAGTGCTGGTGGACGCCAGACTGGAGCAGGTCCTGGCGGATGCCCGGGAGACCTTGAGGGGGGCCCGGACCCTGGTTACCACCGTCAATGATCAGGTTGAGGCCATGAAACTCCCGGCCACCCTGGGGAACGCCCGGGATATCGCCCGGGATCTCCAGGCCACCACCAATACCCTGCGGCAGAGTTCGGAAACCCTGGAGATGCTGCTCCAGAGACTCTATGAGCGCCCCTCCGATCTCCTGTTTGGTAAGCCTCCCAAGAAAAGGTGGAATGAATGAAGGCCATGTGTGACCCGACGCCCCAGCCCCGGCTCCCGGCGCCACCCCGCCCGGGCCGGTGGACCAGACTGCCCTGGCTCCTCTCTCTGCTGCTGACCCTGCTGACGCCGCCCTTGAGCGGCTGCGGCAAGCCCCCCATGCTGGTAAACCAGTATATCCTGGAATACCCGGCCCCGGTGGTGGGCGGCCAGACCAAGCTGGCCGAGGCCGTCAAGGTGGAGCTGTTCGCGGTGGCCCAGGCCTTCAACACCAACGCCATGGTCTACCAGCCCCAACCCTTCAAGAGCCAGGTCTATAATTACAGCCGCTGGCGGGCCAATCCCGGCTATCTGGTCACCGACTATCTCCTGCGGGACTTGAGGGAATCGGGCCTCTTTCAAGGCGTGTTCGGGCCGGACAGCAGCGGCAAATGCCGGTTCAAGCTGGAAGGGGGCGTGGCGGAATTTCAGGAATTGGATGAGCCCGGCAATTGGCAGGCGGCCCTGGCCCTGACGGTCACCCTCCTGGACACCTCCCAGGAGGAACTGCCCCAGCGGCTGGTCTTCCAGAGAAACTACCGGGTCCTGGAGCCCCTGCCGGAGAAAACCCCCCAGGGTCTGGCCCAGGCCATGAGCCGGGCCATGGCCCAGGTCTCGGCCCGGATCATCAACGACACCTACCAGGCCGCCCGGAGCCGCACCGGCGGTAAGTAGCGCTTTTACCCCGGTGCGTCAACCGGAACCTATCCGGACGATACCGGGGGATACCCCTCTAGGTGTCAACCACCGGATTCTGGAATTCCCCCCACCCAAAGCCCCTTGCAATAAAGCGATCATATCCACAACTGTTTGGGATTGTTGAGAAGCTTTGCTCGTGGTAAGATCCACGACATTAATTTTTTTATTTTTTCTGGATTACCATTTTCAAGGTTTCTAAGTCCGGCAAGCGAGGACCATACTTTCTCACAGAATACAGAAAGTAAGATTTGTTAGGGGATTACGGCAAAAGAGAGGAATACCCCAAAGCTAGGCATTCTATGATTTCGGTTTTAAGAGGACCGTCACGCGGGTACCTTGGTGAGGTTTGCTTTCTACTTCGATCTTCCCTTGGTGGGCTTCAATGATCGTCCGAGAAATGGCTAGCCCCAGACCGCTGCCCTTGGGCTTGGTGGAATAGAAGGGCCGGAAGATCTCATCTTTGATGTCATGAGGAATTCCCTCACCCGTATCGCTGATCTGCACAAACACGCTCTCGTTATGACATCCGCTGGTAAATGTCAAATTGCCCCCGGCCGGCATAGCCTCGATGCTATTCTTGGCAATATTCAAAAGCACCTGGCGAAAATGGAGCGGGTCAAATTGAACCTGAGGGAGGTTGGGATCCAAATTTAAAGATAACTCTATACCTTTTTCGTGCAGACTTGCTTCCAATTGAAGCGCCATCTCCTGGATTAGGGAGTTTAAATTTACGACCGCCTTTTTAGCCTCCGATAACCTAGCGAAGCTTCCCACCTCTGTCAAGAAATCCTCTAACCGTCGAATTTCCTCGACGATAATCTTGAGCCTATCTATATTCTTCTGCTGATCATCTGCTGAACCCTTCAATACCCGGCGGGCCATCCCTCCTATAACCATCAAGGGATTCTTCACTTCGTGGCTGATATGGGCCGCCATATAGCCCAAGGCTGCCAGTCGCTCCGACTGTAGGACTTTTTCTTGCAACTGTTTGCGCTCTCGAAGGTCCCGAAAAAATCCCACCGTGGCTACTTCATGATCATTGTCATAGATAAGAATGGCAGAAAGTTCAACGGGAATTTGCTCTCCGGTTTTGCTTAGCGCTTCGGTCTCATAATGAATTAAGCGTCCGGCCCCCCCATGTTCTGAACTATCGATTTTTGCCCTGACGTCTCGGGCCATGCCGGGAGGATAGAGGCGGACTACGTTAATCTTGCCAATCGCCTCCTCTTTTTGATAACCCAAAATCCTTTCGGCGCCTTCATTAAAAATAAGAATATTGCCATGCGGGTCATTAGCAATAATGCCATCGTCGGAGGTCTGGATTAATTTAGTCTGAAATTGGTGCATCTTCTCAATTTCAGCAGTCAAGGCCTGCTTTGCATCAAATAATTTAGCATCATGGATCGCAAAGGCGATTTCTTCGGCAATCGACTGGAGCAGAAGGCGGTCCTCCTCCTGGAATGGCTCGCCGCCAGACTTATTCAAGACTTCCAACACCCCGACTTTTTCTATGCCAGCCACCAGGGGGATAGCCACCATGTTTCTGGTCTGAAAACCGGTCTCAAGATCAAACTTTTTATAAAACCGGGGGTCTTGCTGGACATCGTTGATGACCTCGGAGTGCTGCGATTGTAAGACCTTCCCGGCCAAGCCCTGGTCAGCAGAAAATTTGGCGTTCATCATGGCCGGCTGGGGGGGTACCAAACCGAAAAACTGAAAATTTTTTCTCTCATCATCAAGGAGCATCACCGAGGCAGCTTCTGCGGAAACGGCTTCCATGCTAGAGTACAGGACCGCCTCTAGAACATCCCGGAGATTCAAGGCCTTGGCGATTTTGGAGCTCACGGTGAAGTAAGCGTTAAATTTAGCAATCTTTTTTTCGTATTCCAAACGTTTAACAAGTTGGGCTATGAACTGAGTAAGCAAGAAGATAACCTTTGCTATCAACTTTAACTTAGGCAGTTTTCTGTTTTCAGGGATCAAAAGTCCTAAAAGCCCCATTCTTTTTCCTTGATCATGGAGGAGAAACAACGCAACATGAGCCGTCTCCTGCGAGGCTAAAGATAATATCAAGGGTTGGGAGTCTGCCTGGATCGGGATCTGATGGAATTGCCCAACACAAATTCTCTCAATCGTCTGCACAGTTATGCCTTGAAACCCCCCTTGGAAGAAGGAATGGGTGGAGGGTCTATGTTCTTCAAAATAAAAAATGGCAGCAGCTACTCCCATCACTCTGACTAAGATGGGAAGCACTTCCTGTGCCAACTCTGTGAGATCTTTAGAATTTACCGCTTTTTCAGTAAGTTCTAAGAGATGTAATGCCTCCTCGCCGGAAATATGCACTGGGAATCCTTGATCAGGCATGGAACAGCTTTTAGGTTTGGTTCTCATGTATAATACCCCGCTTTCTCCCTGAGAACGAAACGACCGGATAGACGGTGGTAATTAAGAAAGCCTCCAACGGGGTCAACCCATTTGAGGCCTAAGCGCGGCATCTTCAGGATTATCATGGTAATCTCCGCTACTGGAGATCCTGGAGTATGAGAGGTACTAGCAGGGACTAATTTTACAGGGAAGTTATTTTTTGTAAATAAATATTTTTAAGCCCTACTAAGGTGGGAACCACGTTAGTTGGATCAGGCGCAGTTTTTGCGTCTTCTCAGCCAGCTTAGTGGCCGGGTTTCGGGCGAACCAGGGGAACGCCGAGTTAGTGAAGCTATCTGCCCTGTATGGGCGGGATACATCAAATTAATGAATATTTGATTCGGTTATCATAGCTGCATCTCACGCCCAGCCGGCAGGTAGATTTTCACCCGCAAGGTCGGATTTAATCTGATCTCGATTGGCTGGGGGTCGGCTCAAGTCTTGGTCATTACCTTTTACCGGAAAAGTTTCCCGTCGGAGCGGTTCGCGAACCGCCCCTACAGATAGCTTTCATTCTCGGGAGTGGCTGGAAAACGGCCATGAACGGTTGGCCCTCAAAGAACCTGAATCCCTCCCTTCCCGTTTGCCGCCCCCACGGTCATACCAGCGGCAGGTAGGCGGTGAGGGGGTGGGCCCGAGGTTCCAGGAGCGGCCGTTTTCGGAGTTGCCCCGATTCCAGCCACAGCAGCCGATGCCCCAGGGGGTAAAAGGCTTCCAGGGACTGGCCCAGCAGCAGGGCGGCGGCCCTGTACCTGGCCAGGTAATCCCGCAGGGCGGCCTTCAGCATGTCAGCCGCGGCTGGGGTCGCAAGTTGGCCGGAGACCATCACCAGGATCAATTCCGGTCCTTTTACCAGTTCCCGGGCCCACCCCGCCCGGGCGTAGACCGCGGCGGACACCTGGGCCGGGTACCGGGTGAGATGAGCCCCCAGGTCCAGGTGCTCCAGCAAGTCGGCGTGCGCCCCTAAGGCCTCCGATTCCGAGCATCCCAGGTGATAGCAGGGGCCCAGGGCGATATTCTCCGCCAGGCTGAGGCGGTGGAGCAGCACCTGCCGGGGGGAGATATAGGCGATCCGGCGCCGCAGGCGGTAGAACTCTTCCCGGGGCAGCGCCGCGGCGTCCTGGCCCCAATGCCGCACCCGGCCCGCCGCCGGGGACCGGAGGGTGGCCGCCACTTCCAAAAGGGGTTGGCCGGCGGCCGGACCGGCCCCTTCAATGAGCACGATCTCGTTCAGTTCCACCGCCAGCGACAGGGGCGAGGGCCAGGCGCCGGCATCTTCCGGCAGGGTGACCATATCCAGTTCCAGGGCATAGTGCAGCATAGGATATTGTTGCCCCTCTAGTCCGGCCCGGGTCGCTTACAGGTAGTAGGCCGCGGTCAGGGTGATGTCCATGACGCCGATGAGCACCAGGCTCCAGATCGCCGCCTGGGAGGTGTTCTTGGCTACTTCGTCCATGTGGTCGCGACAACTGAAGCCGAAATAGATGGAAACGGTGGCAATGAGCATGGCGAAGATGGTGATCTTGGCGAAACCCACGCTCAGGTCGATCCATTCCAGGGCATTGATAAACGACAGCCAGAATTTGGCCCAGAAGATCTCGGCAAACGCCTGGGCAAAGAGATACCCCCCGATGATGGCGGCGAACACACACAGGATATAGAGGGCCAGCAAGCTGATGGTGAGCCCCCAGAAGCGCGGCACTCCCAGGTAACGATAGGGGTCGATGCCCATCATCTGCAAAGCCTGGACCTCCCGGTTCACCGACATGGTGCCGATCTCCACGGTAATGGCGCCGCCGGAATTGAGCAGGACGAAAAAGGCGGCCCACACCGGCCCCACCTCCCGCACCACGATGGTGACCAGCAGCCAACCGACGAACTCCTCCCCCTGGACCTTGACCAACTGCTGGGTGGCATGGACGATCACCAACATGCCCAGGATGAGAGCCGTGAAGATCAGGATATAGGCCCGCTGGAGGGCGGTGAAATACACTTGTCGGATCAATTCCCGGAAGAACAGGCGCAGGCAGGGGGGACCGGCGAAGGCCTCCAGGAGGAGGCGGTAGAACAGGGCGCAGATGTTAAGCAAACAGGAGGCCTGGGCGCTGAACTGCTTCCAGATCCGCCCCATGAGCCGGCCCAGGGCCCTTAACACCTTAAAGAGGAAGTTCATGAAATTCCTGATCCGCCGCCAGGGGGGGTAACGTCAGGGAAAAAGTCACGCCGCCCTGCTCCCGGGGCTCCACCGTGAGAACGCCGCCGTGCTGGGCCGCGATGGCCGCGGCCAGGGCCGGGCCCAGGCTCCCCTGGATCCTGCCCGGATCGCCGAAAGGATTCAACCACCCCTGGCACTCCGCCGGTGAGCGCGGCTCCCCGGAAACCCAGACCGCCAGGCGCACCCCCCCCACCGGGGTGGGCTCCGCCTTCAGACCCAGGTCCCCGGCCGGCGGCAGCAGTTCTACCGCAAAATTCAGGAGATAGAGCATGGCCAGGGTCAGGGCCGCCGCTGACCCCCAAACCGCCGGCAGGGGTGCGAGCTCCAGGCGCCGCCTGATCTCGGCCGGCAGCCCCAGGCTCACCAGACGCCAGGCCCGCTCCATCCCGGGGGTTATATCCAGTTGAGCCCACTCCCCTTCCGGGTCCGACCCGAGGCGGGTTAGATCCTCAAACACCGTATTGAGTCCGGCCCGAATCTCCGCGGCCGGCCCGCCCTCCAGGCCCGCCAATTCAGCCTGCCAGGCCTTCAGGACCGGCAGCCCCCTGGCCATCACCTGCCCCAGGCAGGCCCGGGCTTCCCCGTCAATCAGCCGCTGCCCCAGTTTGGGCACCGCGGCGCCCAGTCGCTCCAGGACCTGCTGGATCACCACCACTTCGGCCTGCCCCTGGGGATCCACCCTTTTCAAGTTCTCCAGCCAGAGATCGAATTCCTCGGGTTTGGCGCTTTGCAAGTCCCCGGCCACCAGGCTGAGGTTCTTCAAGGGCTCGGTGATGAACCGCACCCAGAAATAGATGAGGCTCATGGCCATAACCCCGGAAATGGTCAGGCTCAAGATGAGCTCCAGCCAGATGTCCTTCCGGATGCGGTCCTGTTCCTCGCTCTGGAGGAGGAGCAGCTGGCGCATGCGGCTGGTATCGATGCCGATTTTGGCCACGCCCCAATAGACCGCCCCTTCATCCGCCAGCAGCACGTGAACCGGCATATAGCGCAGCATCATCTCCCCTTCCTGTTTGGGGCCCCGATTGACGGATTCCTGCAGGGCGTTGTCCACCCGCTGCTGCTCATTGATGCTGTTGATGAGGTCCAGTTCCAGCCCCTGAAACGATTTCATGATTTTCTGGGGCCCGGCCATGGGCTTCAGTTCCGGGGCCTCCCGGCGATAAAACAGGTAGGTCAGATGCCGGCCCTGGACGTCTGCCTGCCCCTGGATCAGCTCAATCCCTTCGATGATTTCATTGAAGGTGACCTTCTCCCACAAGAGGTCCTTGATCCACTTGTCCACCTCGGTGTCCGAGGCCGGCGTCACCTGCAACAACCCCTTGAGGGACGAGAATTCCAGGACCAGGAGCCGGGCAATGGTGGTGGCTTCCACTTCGGCGCCATCTTTCATTGACCTCAGGGTGCGGTCCTGAAGACCGCCCAGGGTGAGGTTGAGCAGGGGGAAGAACACCAGGATGACCACGGCGCACAACAGGAAGGTGGCCCCGGCCAAGACGAACAGCCGGTTCCGCAGGGAATAGCGGATGAAGGTCTCGGGAGTCTTCATTTATAAGGAACCCTGTTCTTTTTTCAGTTCCCCCAGGGCCTCGTCCAGGGCCGCTTCGGGGGTCAGCCGGCCGTACAGGGCCTCTTGGAGATATTTTTCTAAAACCCGGTTGATCAGACGGCTGTGGGGCCGGGGCCGGATCACCATATCCTTTTGGGCAAAGGTGTCCCGGTACACCTGCAACACTTCCTGGTTGGTGACCTTCTCCAGGGCCCGCTTCAGGGACGGCACCTGCCCCAGGGTTTCGGCGGCCAGGAGCTGGAACTGCTCGTCGGCCACCAGCTCAATGAAACTCTTGGCATTTTCGATCACCACCGGATCGGTCACGGAGAAGCGGTTGACGGCCCAGCCAAAAGAGCCGATGTTGGAATAGCGGTGGGGCTGGCCCGCCTGGTCCGGGATGGGGGCCACTCCCACCTGGCTGACGCTGGTGAGGCTGCCCGGCGGCTGGCCCTGGCCTTTGGCGATCAAGTCATGCAAGTCTTTCATGCGGGTGTTCCAGTTGATCATGAACAGGGCCTGGCCGTGATAAAACGCCTGCCGCAGGCTCCCCGAGGCCTCAAACTTTTTCAATTCGGCCGGCCCGGGAATGATGCTCCCCTCCATGCTGAGCAACTCGGTGAGCGCCGCCACCCAGGCCGCCCGGTTAGGCTGCTGGGGTAAGACATATTGGCCTTGGTCCAAATCGAACACCCGGCCGCCGAATCCCCAGAACACCGGATAAAAGTCATTGAGGGCATTGGTAATATGGATCAGCAAGCCGTATTTCAGAGACTTTTCCTGGGGGAGGACCTTGCGGCAAATCGCCTTGAGCTCCATCCAGGTCCGCGGCGGCTCCAGGTTATAACGCTGCAGGATATCCCGGCGAAAAAACAGGATGTTGCCCTTGATGTAAGTGGGCACGGCCACCAGCTCCTTGCCCCGCCGGTGGGTGATCCGGGTCAGGGAGACGGAAAAGGCCTCCGCCACCGCCGGCACCAGTTCGGAGCGGTCAAAGACACGGGTGCGTTCCAATTCATAGAGCCAGCCGGCCATCCCGTAGCGCTGCACCCAGGGAGCATCCAGGAGCAGGACGGAGGGGATCTTGCTTTCGGTGGAGAGTCCCAGCACAAAGGGCTCATAGGGGAGCAGGCTTTCCGGCACCAGGAGTCCCTTAAAGTTCCGGTCAAAATTCTGGTAGAGCGGGCTTTTGGATTTTTCCGCCAGGAGCGTGATCAAGTGCCGGGTGGGGGCATCGAATGTATAGGTGATGGTCCGGGGCGGCGGGGGCTCCGGACCCGGCCCGCACCCCAGCAACGGCAGGAGCAGCAAGAGGCATAATCCCCGGCTGAGCCATTGCACGGCTGTCACAGGCGTAAGGCGCGGCGTCACCACGTGGCCCATCCTAATACGGTTCCCTTTTCTTCTCGGCCACCAGCACCGCCAGTTGGGGCCGGTATTTCTCCAGTTTCACCGGGGCCAAAAACAAGAGGCAGGCCAGCAGCCCCACCCCTTCCAATAAGAACACCCAGCCATAAGCCTCGGAGTTGCTACCCGAAAGATAAAAGAGGCGGTCTTTGAGGAAGCCCCCGGTCATTTCCCCCGCGGCCAGGGCCAGGCCGCTGGCCAGATTCCACAGGCCCATGAAGATGCCGCTGAAGGTGGGGTGAGCCATGTTCATGGTCAGGTGGGACAGCCCCACGTTATAAAACCCCCGGGCCAGCCCCAGGAGGCAAAGGGCATAGATGCCCCAGGTGGGGTCAGGCTTAAAGGAGGTCCGACTCAGCAACCCGAAGGCTCCGGCGCCCATCACCAGGCTGACGATCAGGACGATGCGGTTCCCCCAGTGGTGCCGCAGGCTGAGCAGCACATGCACCCCCACCATGCCCACCAGGATGCCATAGGTGGTGTAAATCGCGAAGCGGTTGGTTTCCGCCACCGGCAGGGCCAGGACTTCCCCGCCGTACGGCGTCAGGAGGAAGGTTTGAATGGCCAGGAAAAAGATGGTGGCCCCCAGAAAAGCGAAAAAAGCCAGAGCCTGCCGATTGCTGGCCAGAAATTTCAGGGTGGGCCACAGGTGCATCTGTCCCGGCTCGTGGGCGGCCACGCCCTCGCCCGGCGGCTCGATGCCCCAGGCCCCCCAGCAGGTGACCGCCACCACCACCAGGGTGACCACCACAAAAAGCTGCTGGATCTTGTGGGCCTCAAAAGCCGGGAACAGCACCCCGGTGAGGGAAGAGCCCACGATAAAACCCAGCAGGGTCAAAATCCACACCATGGTCAGGGCGCCGCCCCGGTCCCGCTCCGGCAGCCGGTCCACCAGGAGGGCATTGACGGCGGTGGCGGACACGGTGGTGCCGATGCCGAAGAGGGAAAACAGGAGCACCCCCTGGTACAGCAGGGCCCGGCTGTGGGGCTGGGCCCCCAGGTCCAGGGCCCAGGCCGGAAAGAAGGGCATGACCACCACGCTGAGCAGCATGCCCCCCCAGATGTAGGGGGCCCGGCGACGGCCCCCCAGGGGATAGTTGTCGGAAAAATAGCCAGTGACCAGTCCCACCGGCGTCATCACATGTTGAAAGGCAAAACTGAAGGTGACCAGGGCGGCGGGCACCGCCAGGTCCACAATCAGCACCCGGTTCAGGACGCTGGCCAATAATACCACCAGCAAAGAGGTGGCGAATCTCACCAGTCCTAATTTCAGCACCAGCCGGGAGATAAACATAGGTGTCAGTCGAGCATAAACCGGGTGGCCCGAGAAGTAAAGCCCGGAGGCCGCCTCTCTTTATGCCCCCTTGAAAAGACTTATTAATGGAATATTAAAGGGCTCCCAATCCTTTGCCCCTCTCCGCCAATGGGAAAGAGGGTCAGGGTGAAGGGGAAGGTAATCTCCGGTCCGCGCTGAATAATGAGACTCCCCTTATAGCCCCCGACACATCTTATCGTACAGGTTGAGATAAGCCGCCACCATGGCATCCTGAGAGAAATGCCGCGCCACGTGCGCCCGGCAGCGGTGCGGCTCCAGTTCCGCCAGCCGGGGCAGACTGTCCCGCAACTGCTCGTAGGTGTGCACCACGAACCCGGTTTCCTCGTGAACCACCACTTCGGGTACCGCCCCCCGCCTGTAGGCCAGGACCGGGGTGCCGCAGGCCATGGCCTCCAGCATGGCCAGCCCGAAGGTCTCGTCCACCTCCAGGGGCAGCACCAGGGCCCGGGCCCGCTTCATCAGGTCCACCTTGAGGGGATGGTCCGCCGGCCCCAGATAGACGATCTGCTCCCCGTCGATCTGGTCCTTGATCCGGCGGTCAAAATACGGCCGGTCCGGCTCGAAGACCGGCCCGGCAATGAGGAGTCGCATCCTTTCCTCCCGGGCCAGGCGGATGGCGGTATGGAGACCTTTATCCGGGTAGATGCGGCCGAGGAACAACAGGAAATCTTCCTTGGCGGCCTGGAAGGGGTAGTCCGCCAGGTTGAGGCCGTGAGGGATCAGGTGCAGACGGGGGTGACCCTGAAGTTGCCGGGCTTGAAAGGCGCTCACCGCCACCAGGTGCACCTTAGGGAAACTGAGGAGATAGTCCCGTTTTATGGGGAACAGGGGGGTGTGAATGGTGATGGCCAGGGGCGCGGCCGGGGCCAAGGCCCAGAAACCGGCGGCATTCTCCAGATGCGAGTGGATTACCCCAGGCGGCTGCTCCCGGAGGCGGGTGAAGGCGTAAGACAGGTGCAGGTTCTCGGAAAATTTGTCCGGCGGCCAGAAAGACTGGAGGAAATGGCCGTATTGGGGCACCTCCAGGCGGGAATCCCTGGCGCTGAACAGCCACACCTCCACGCCCCGGGCCGTGAGCCCCCGGATGAGGGCGGCCACCATCAACTCCGTGCCGCCGTAGGTCACGGGCGGCACCGGAATCCAGGGGGGCGCGATCTGGGCCACCCGCATCAGGCGCCTCCCGGGGACAAGCGGGCCCGCACCTCCGGGCAGCTTGTTAGAGGCGGCAGGGTGACGTCCGCCAGGGGGACCTCCATCCAGGCCAGGGGCGCACCATTGACCCCGTCGGGCACCGGAATGGCAAGCCGCGGCTCTACCAGCGGCGGCGCCTGCCAGTGCAGCAGGCCCGCCGCCATCAGGGATTCCAACAGGGTGTAGAACACGGTCCCGGCCATCTGGTCCAGCCCCCGCTGGCGGGGGGTGGAGGTGAGGGGGGCATGGCGGTGGTCCATCTGCCCCACGTAGACCTGGACCAGGTGTTCCAGATCCGGGGTGCCGGGCACCAGACCCAGTTGATTCAAAGCAAAGGACAATAGGGTCAAGGTTTCCACGCCGTAGCCCGTCTTGAAAGGCAGGCGGCTCCAGAACTTCAGGGTCCCGGCCATCTCCCCGGACAACAGGTAAGCCAGCTTCTGGAGGGCCTGGACCCCGGGGTGGGGGCACAGGGCCAGCAGCGACCGGAGCATGGTGTTCAACCGGCCCCCGTGGGGGCGCTGATAGACGATCTTGGCCGCCTCCACCGCCTGAAACCAGAGGATGGCCCCCACCGGGTCCACCACCCATTGGGGATGAAAATAGGGCGGCCGGATGTCCGCGTCGATGAAGGCCACCACCGCGTGGGGATGGGTCACCCCTTCGGTCACCACCAGGTGGTACAAAAAAGCCCGCATGGCCGCCCCTTTGCCCAGGGGGGCGTGCTCCTGGTCCGGCGGCAGCCGTCGGATTGCGGGGAAGACCTTGACCTGGGGCCAGGTCTCGGTCAAGCGCCGCAGGCGGTCCGGGCGCCGGCCCCCGAAGGCGATCCAGACCTGATCGATGAGGGTGGAAAGGAGCGGCCGCAGCACCAGCAGCAGGGAGTTCAGGTTGCCGGCCTCCCGGGCGCTCCCCAGGGGAAAGACCAGGTGGACCGGGACCCGCTCCGCCAGTTTCAGGTGCATGACCATCTCCTGGTCAAAGCTGCCGGCAGGGATCAACCCCAGGGCGGGAAGCCGCGCCCGGCGCCCCCGGTCCCGGGCCCGGATCACCTCCGGGGGGGCGCTCACGCCGTTCCCCACAGGGCCTGGCGGGCCTGGACCGCCACCGCCGGTTGCGCCAGCCATTCCTGGAGGGCCTGCCAACGGCTGACGGTGCGCAGATATGCCTCATGGACCCCGACGCCCGTTTGCTCCAGCCGGTCCATCAGGACCAGGTTCATCAGGGTCTGCCGGGCCCCCTCATGGTCGCCCTGGTCCAGGTAGTCCAGGGCCAGGAGGGTGTGGCTGCGAAAGGCCCTCAGGGGCAGATCGTCCTCCAGAAAATTGCCGGGGTAAGGCTTGAGTTCCTCGGGGGTCACCCGCGCCCGTCCCGGCCCCGGCTCCTGCTGCCGCAATTTCAATCGAGTGTAGCAAAACCGCACCAGGTCCTGCCGGAGTCTCAGCCAGGTAGGATGGGGCTTGTCCGGCGGCAGGTGAATGATGCTCAGGCTGTTGTCCAGGAAAAAGGGAATCTGCAACATGCGAGCGTTCAAAAGGTAGTCAGTGTCTTCCCCCCGGGTGAGGGCGGGATCAAAGGGGAGCCGTTGATAGAGGGCGGCGGGCAGCGCCAGGTTGCCGCCGAACCCGAGATACGTCTGTTTCAGGCGGGGACCGGCCAGCACCAGTTCCGTAAGGGCGGCGTTGAGCCAGCGCATCTTGGGCCAAGCGTCGGCCCAGGGGGCGGCGGGCTCCGGGAGCAGGACGTCGCCGTCGGCGTGCCGGTAAACCCCGGCCAGCCCGAAGACGGGGTGGTCCTGACCCAGAAGCGCCACATCTTCCTCTATTTTAGCAACAAAATCCGGGTCGGCCACCACCTCGTCGTCATCCAGGCTGAGCAACACCCCGGCGCCGCAGATATTGGCCAGGACCAGGGTGAGGTTGCGAATCTGGGCATAGCCGGCCAGGGACAGCAGGGGCAGCCACTCGGCCCGCCCCCCGGTCCGGCAGAAATCCTGGAGGGCCTTAAGATGCGAGGCCGCCACCAATCGCACCGGGTAAGGCAGCGGCGGCGTGTCCAGCACCTCCCGGACCCGGCTTTCCACCGCGGCTTCCAGGGCCGGCGCGGTGGCCGCGGCCACCACCACGACCTCCACGCCCTGGGCGGCCAGGGGCATGAGGCTCTCCAGGGTCCGCCGGAGCGTCCCCGGCGTGTCCAGGGGGGTGGGGTGATCAAAGACGATCTCTTCCGGCCCCTCGCCCCCGGGAAAGGTCCAGTACGTGGGAATCGCCACCCAGTAGCCGCGCATGGGTTCAGGCTATCCACTCCGCCCGGATGAGTCAAGGAGATTATCTCGCGGCGGGCCGGGGTAAGGCGGGGACGGAGTCCGTCCCCCCGGCAGAGGCGCCATAAAGGCTGGTGGGGACGCCTGGCGGCGGGATAATCGGGGGTAAGCCAAGGGTGTGAGTAATATAGCCGTTGCCAAAAATTTCATCTTTTTCACCCCTCACCCTAACCCTCTCCCCTCAAGGGGAGAGGGAAATAAAGGAAGGAACTTTTGGCAATTGCAATAAAGGGGAAGGTGAGAGGAGCGGTGATTGGGCCTTGTAAGCCGGCCCATGGCATGCCGGTCTCCCCGGCTGAACTATCTTTGGGCCATTTTCTTGGGGCTATGGGGTTGACGAGATTTGGGCCGGTGGGTGGGGCGCCGCTGAGGAGATTTTTTCTCCAGGACTGCCAGTTGATTGGGCGGGAAATCGGGATGGAGAAGAATATAAGCCGGCCGGTCGCCTGATTTCCTGGTTATCGGCAGAAAATAATCGTTAATGTCAGCAGCCTCATGCCTCTCGGTTCCGGCCCATCCGGTACCAAGAAATCTTACTATCCCGGGGTTATTAGGTGGGTCGACG
>Ga0307425_1001421_pt1 | contig 14313 bp, 16 predicted proteins | sample SalMarWE160330MG_FD_202152 | JGI IMG/M metagenome (GOLD analysis project Ga0307425, IMG submission 202152) | Salt marsh sediment microbial communities from the Plum Island Ecosystem LTER, Massachusetts, United States - WE1603-30 | ecosystem: Environmental > Aquatic > Marine > Intertidal zone >... | reverse complement strand
CTTTCACTGGATAACTCTAATTCGCACAAGCTGCTCATAAGTAATTAACCTTTAGCAATTTATGCTCTTCGAGAATAGCTAAACACCTTTCTATAAGATTCCACATTAATCACATTCAACACTATGAATTTTGATCATATGTCTACTCTCACAGCTGAGAAAATGGAATATTCAAGTTCTTTCTCTCCTTTTCTGGTGACTTTCATGACTCAAACATGATAGGACGAGAGAGGGATAATTGAATGATCAGCTTTTCTCTTTCGTTCTCATTTGAGTTCTTTTACCTCTCTCGCTCTCTGAAATAAACAAGTCCATTATGGATCTTGCTGCGGGTTCAACGTCTTCAGGATCGTAATTTGCGAGAACGAATACCGTATATCCAGTATTACCGAATTTTAGATACAACGAATTGAGTCCCGGAGCTCCACCTGCTAATCCTACAACCCTAGGATTCACATTTGGTTTTGCATCCAAAGGAATATAGACCATTCCACTATGCTCTTTGTCCAATAGAGCCTCATTAGCAATTGCTCGATCAAGTTTGAGTAAATCGTAGACAGTTGATTGACCGCCACCTGCACTACTTCCATGGCTTCCAATGATGAAGTAATTAGCTCTTCTCTTAGTTGGATGAATAGAACCATCGGGCATGTGTCGTGTGTATCCAGTGGCAAGTCTAGGTGTTATTGAATCTCTTTCGAAATGTCCAGAATCTGACATACCTGCTGGTTCATAGATATTCTTCTGGACATATTCATAGTAATCCATTCCTGATACAGCTTCGATAATCTTTCCAAGTACGACATATCCTGCATTACTATATAGATTCCCTTCTCCAGGTTTGAATTGGAGTGGTTCATCAATAAAGAATGGAATGAAATCATCTAGAGTTCTCAGGTTTCCATTTCCTGCATTGAATTTCTCATTGAAGTAATCACCCATCCCCGATGTAAATGAGATAAGGTGCTTGATTTTCACTTTGGTAGCAATATCCTCTGGAAATTCTGGAAGATATTTTCCTACAAGGTCTTCTAGTGATAGCTTGCCTTGTTGGAGAAGTTGTAAGATTGCAATCTTTGTGATCACCTTATTCAGGGACCCGATATTAAATTTGGTGTCAAGTTGATTGGGTACTTCGAAATTCTTGTTCGCATACCCATATGCTTTTTCGAATACAATCTCGTCTTTTTTTGCAACAAGGACAACTCCTGAGAATTTATCGGCATCAGCCATGTCATTGAATATCTTCTCAAATTCTTTCCTATCAAATTCGGCCATCGCAATCATTCTATTTCATTAAATCTATTCGATAATATCGAAACAATATGATAGCGTCGAACTTATAAACATACTTCCTTGAGTAATATATAGCAAACTTGGAGATGCACAATAATGACTTTGTTTGAACTCCTCTCAGATTCAGTACGAGCTCGTATCTATATTGAGATTCTCGTAAATAAAGAGATGACAGCACAAGAGCTCATGAAAGTAGTAGATGTTAAACGAAGTACGATGTCGCATCATCTGACTCGATTTGTTGAAGAAGAGGTCTTGAATGTACGCGTGCAAAGTACGGGTCGACCAGTGAAATACTATCAAATCAATCCCAGGCATAGTGAGGAAATTGTGATCAAAAGCGATGAAGATGAAAAGATAGCTAGACGGCGAATGTTCCTTGAATCTGCATCTGCTCATTTACAGGTCATATCTAATTTCATTCTTGAGCAAGCTAAAAAGTCTGAACAAGAATTAGCAAAGACAAGGAAATCCAAAAATCATGTGACGTTCACTTTTCATTTCATGTCAAAGGAAGAGAGTAAAATCTGGGAAGAAGAGTATCAAGCCTTTGAAAAACGCTTCAGAGAACGAAATAAGGAAGTTTCATCAAAGACTCCTCTAGACTATATTGCATTTGGTGGACAAGTTCCAATTAGGAGATCCACATAATCTTCATCGAGAGTACATCTATGCAAGGAAGGAGATTTGATTCTCCTTCCTCCTTCAATTTCCGATATCACTCAGGGAATAGTGGTCGTATTGGAGTGACTTTGAAATTTGTAAAATCCATCATTGGACTTAGTGTCTTTTGGATGAGTGCTACATCATCTACCTCAACAACTGCAATTCCAGTACTTGAAGCAACGCGGTTGTGAGCTGCAAATATAGTCTTCACTTCCTTGGGTTGTTCAAATTTCTCAAGAACCTTATTTGCTGCTTGTCGGTACTTTGGTTTGATCTCCCATTCAATTAGAAATCTCACTATTTTTCACCTCCTTTCAGCTCATACCGTACACAAATTGTCAATATACTACAGAAGTAGAATATAGGCTTATGCGAAGTGTGCATAGGCTCGAATCACTCAATCCTTAAGAATGCCTCTTAGTAGAACATCAGTCATTTCACTCTGCGTACCCCATCTTCTAGGCTCAGCGTCCCCGATAAACAGATTGAATATGATATTTGCAAAAATAGTTCCAATGACAGCTCTAACAAGGACTGGGTCGCGAATATCACGAATCTCATCCTTCATCTGAAAGATCTGCTTCATGAAGTTCGAATCGAATGGAAAGTTTTTTTCGATTGCTTGAGGAATGTGCTTACCATTCATCTCAACAAATTCAACAAAAAAGAGATTCAAGAGACCTGGCTCACTTTGCAATTCCGTATCTAATCTGTTTACCGCGTTTGTGAGCAACTCTTCTGCAGTTTCCCCATGTACCTCTTCGAGTAGTGCCAGTATTCTGAATAATGGGTGCTTTTCTATGAATACAGCTTCAAAGATATCCTCTTTTGTTTTGAAGTGATTGTAGACCGAACCTGCCTTGATTCCAGCATTCTCTGCGATATCTCTCATTGAGCTTCCACGGTATCCCTTCTCGACAAATAATTCGTATGCAGAATTGAGGATTCTCGTCTTTGTTGTGTCATCCAATGTCATTGAATCGCAACCGCGTAAACTAACAAGTGTTAGCTTATTAACTCGTTTGGTGGTTCTACGAATCTACAAACACATCTATCCATGTAGACGACCGATTTACATCTGGAATCTCTTCGAACGATTTGAAAACTGGTTTCTTTTCGTCAATCGCTCGTTGGAGTTCAAGGAGCGCTCCTTTGGATTCAGCAAGAAGGAAGAGTGCATCACATTCATCGACCCATGGAGCATGCCATCTCATGTAATCTGTCCAATCCATCTTAATACCAAGTTCTCTTGATAGAATGTCTGGCCAGTGTGTTAGATGGGGGATATACGGAAAATGCCCTTTTTTCCATATTATCAAACCTGCTTCCATTGCTCTCCGAACATTCTCTTCAATCTGTTCGATTGTATCCCCAGTATACGGACCTGCTACATAGATCTTCATGCATTCCATTTATTTGACTCCAGTTCCATTTCAAATAGCGTTTCATTTCTAAAAAAAATCCGTCATGTAAGGATTGCGTATAGAATGATTCAATGTTTGTTTTGATTTCTTTTTAGAAAATAGAGATATATCTCAGTTTGATAAGCTTGGTAACTACTACTATGATGAGGTGTTACATAAATTGGCAGGAACAATGAAGAGTGTTATTTTATTTATCGCTGGAAGTATTTGTTTCAGTATTCAATCAGTCCTCAGTGCTGTTGTGTTTGATGACTATGCAGGAACCGTACTTGCTGGTACATTTGCTTTTACAATGTTAGTTGGCGCGTTCTTTGCATGGAAGAAAGTGATGACTCCAGTCTTTCGTGATTTGTATTCATATCAATCTGGACCAAATACTACAACAACAGTGAGAGAAGACACTGGTCAACGTGTCCAATGTACTCCCTGCTGGGGATTAGCTTCAGGTATCGGTGCAATACTTGTTCTAGTATGGCTTGGAGGTGATCTTGTAGGAACCCCTCAATTCACCCTTCTTTACCCGGGAATCATTGGTGCGGTTATTGGAATTATAGCTGCTATCATGTTCTTTATCGAGTACCGCGGTCCTTACTATAAGCAAGTCTTCTAGCCCTTACCATTGTTTAAGTATTGGGAAAGCAAATCATGCCATTCTGCAATTAGTTCATTGTAAGTACTATTCTTAGACAAGAGGAATTTATTCATACTTTTGAGAACATTGATTCTGGTTGATGTTGGAAGTCTTTGAAATGCAGTGTTATCACTTCTATTGATCAATTTCTCGGTCTTCATTTCAATTTCCATAATTCTACTCAGTAGGTCATCAGCTCGTTTCATATCCGCTTCTGAGATAGTGATTCCAAGAGTTGAAAGTCCAACTAGAATAGATTGGACTGGATTACTAGGAGAACTCTCCTTTGTTCGTGCACGCATCATCTCGGTAATTCCAAGTCTGTACTCTCTTGCGATTGCTCGATAGTATCGTTCAACAATTCCTCGAGTCGTTTCATGAGTACGGACCATCTTAATAATTCCCGAATTATTGAGTTTCTGCACATGATGTAAGACCGTACCTGGTTTCTTGCCCATTGCGTCTGCCAGTTGTTTCACAGTCATTTCTTGGTTTACTAAATACTTGAAGACAATATCTGCACGTGTACGATCTAGGAGCAGCTTGATTGTCTTCAGATCAGATATGACTACGAATTCCTTGATTTCTGGTGTACTATCCTTAGGATTCATCAGAGTCCACCTCCAACTTAATCGTGTACTCCTCGTTATCGTCGTCGTCGTTATCGTAAACAGACTCATCTTGAGCTGTTAGAATGAGGTATATCCTTGAGAATGTGATTGACATTGCTGGAAGGACTATGAATAATATTAGCAGGACAATTAGAACCGTGTACGGCTCTAGGTACGCATCTGGAATAATCTGAATCCAATCAAACAAGGGGTCATCAATCAATGTAATGATTGGAACACCAATCAAAACAACATAGACTGACCATGACCCCAGTACTCTTCCCGGAGATCTACAACAAAGTCTGACAGAACGTTTTGCTGCACTAAGAGCTGATAATCCATCGATGATTCCTGGAAATGTCAAGGATAACATCCCATTAGATAGGATGATCCAGATGAAACCAATAGGGAGGATTAACCTGAGTTGTTCATCTGTTGGAACTGATATTGATGTTGCAAATATGGCATATATTGCTATCAAAAACGGTGCTAAGGATATTAGAAAGTGAACCATCCCGCCGCCAACGAGAGAAAGCGCTCTCTTTCTATACCATGAGAAGGCTGATTCTGCAGATGTGGCTTCACTCTCAATTATTTCCCTGGAAAGACCATATAATGAACCATAAGCTACGAAGAATGGTCCAAGAATGGGTAAGACAAACATAAGGATAATAGCTATGAACATTGTACCTTCAAGCGTGCCAACTTCAACGGTGAATGACGTCATCCATAAAATGAATGTTGGTAATCCTACAAAGAATATCAAAGGAACAACTACAAGGAGTAGAACCAAAACAACCATAATAATCGTCAGCAGGATAATGCCCAGCATTGCTAAGAAATATGAGAGAAAGTTCTGCACTGCAAATTTGAATCCGACATAGATATCTTTTGATAAAGCACTGATTCCCTGTGGTGTCTTTGGTTTTCGTTTAACTGGTTCCGGATTATTTTTTGGCCAACTCATTGCGTCACCTCATTAAATGTAGAAGGATTGTTGTTACTTAAAGGAGTGGTGGCTGCGCTTGAGAGATACGCAGCCACCGAGGAGATAGTGAGAGCAGAGAGAATGCTAAGTGGAAAAACATGTACCGCTCTCGTTAGCTTAATCATGTTCCCCCCTCCTTGATAGTGATTGAGAAGTCCCGCTTCTCATTCGAATAATTACAAAAGGTATTGGTGCTACAACAAGCACCAGAAGAGAAGTATTTGCGATGAATAAGGGATTCATGAAACTGCTAGCATCGTCAGGAGCAGAAATCACATAGTTGGTCACGTAGAAATCTGTGGGATGCCAATCTTCGTCTTGGACATCACCAGTGAACACAACAACCATATCTTGCTCAGGTAGGATGTAGATCTTCTGCTCATAATGTCCTGTTGCCTCATAGAATGTACTTCCAGGTACTGACCACCATGTATACCCATAGGTATACCAACTTCCAGTATCGTACCTGGGGGGTGTGGACACATTGACCCACTCCGATGAAACAACTTGTGTGCCATTCCAGGTTCCATTGTTAAGATATAGATACCCGAAACGTGCCATATCTCTTGGTCTAAGATACAATCCGCCGCTGCATCCATATTGACCACTCGCAGGCACTCGCCACCATGTAAAGGAATCAATTCCTATTGGTTCAAACAGAAACTCCTCTGCAAAATCAACAATACTGTATCCTGTTGCCTGCTCAATGACTCCTGCAAGGAGTTCTATACCTCCCGAGTTATACGACCAATGCTCTCCTGGATTGTATTCCATCGGTCTATCTAGGACGTATTGCCACATATTATCAGACCGATACATTGCGAATAGATCGTTTTCTGGTTCTTCATACGGGATATCAACTTCATGAAATTCAAGTCCTGAAGACATTGTCAGGCAGTGGTATAGAGTGATGTTCTCCTTTCTTGAATCCCAATTATCAACCGTATAATTGGGAAAGAAATCGATTACTGGTTGACTAACATTGTCGATGTATCCCTTGTCGATGGCTATGCCGATAAGAGCAGACATGAAACTCTTTGTGCAAGATTGAATTGTATGCATCACATATTGCGACCAATACCTATAGTATTTTTCATAGATTATGTACCCATTCTTAACCACGATGACTGAATGAAGGTTAACTTCATTTTCTGTGATCGAATTATCGATTCTATCAAGGTATGCATAATTCAATCCTTGTTCTTCAGGAGTTGTATTCAACCATTGGTCTGTAGGCCAATAATCTCTCACAACTTCATTCTGTGCAATTGAATATCCTTGAGTTGGAGTAACTGGTATTAGAAGTAGAAGTGCTATGAATGAGATTATTATTATTGCAGTCTTTCCGTTCGTCATTTTTTACATCACCACGACCATTAGTATAAGTCCAATCCAGAAACTCAAGCTGATATACGCAGTAAACCAAGCCCTTGATCTAGAGTCAGTATAGTGCACCTTCCATAGCTTGCGTCCAAGTATGACAAAGAGTGCAAACATGGGAACAATCATCAAGACGCAACTTGTCAGTACCCAGGTGTAATTAGGGATCATATTACTTGTAACAACAATGTTGGTATATTGAAACTCTAATGATGAGTAAAGAAGTTTCAGTGCTCCTGCAAAATAACCGACTGCTGTCTTAGTGAAGATTGTCATCCCTGTCATGAAGAAGAACATTGAAGGTACGAATGACTGTCGAATGCTCTTGATAACGAGTGGAGCGAGAAAGACGCATCCCACTACTAATGATATTATTACTAATATTTCAAGAACTCCTCTTAGAAAGCCTGGATTATCAGTGATACCAGCTGTAAAGAATATCCACGCCCAAGTTCCATGGTAGTCCGTAACTCCAAACCATGGCAAGGATCCAATCCAACCTGCATTGAAGAGGCTCTGAAAGACTACAGTTGTCGCACTTCTATATTCTCCTGTAGTACTCTGATTCACTGGAAGTGAGAGGTCGATTAAGACTTGGTAAAACTCTCCAATAAAGAAGCTAATCAAGAATAATGCAATTCCGAGATAATAGAAGTAGAGTCTGTTTTTATCCTCTGGGGAAATTGCTGAACCCTCATGCGTATCTGAATTCTCTTCTGATGCTCCGGGTGGTCTTATAGCATATGAGAGATATCTGCGTAATTTACTGCCAGATCCGTTCTTTAACCATGGAATGGTGATAATAAAAAAGCACACAGCAATAATCGGTAGGACTACTGCTGTGATACTTGCCAGATCGACTGAGAGTTCAAGGAATTGAAGTAGCATACCTCTTCACCTAGAAGGTCATCGAGAAACTGTGATTCTCAAAAGATCTATTCCGAATCTTCTCTGTATGCTTTTCAGTATCTTCCCAGTGCTCTGTTTTGATTGGGTCTCCATATCTCAGAAAATGGATGAGTTGTGCTTCATCGTAGACCTTGCCTCCAAGAGCAATCAAACCTGGTAGGAAGAATATCAAGAGTCCTGGAGCAATACTCACTGCATATAGAAGCAGCGCTGTCCCTCCAAGTGCAGCCATCATTTTGACTGTACTCGTTTTGATAACTCGTTTTACTGAGCTACTCAAACTCAATGACTGAACTCCTTGTGGGAATTCCGTTTTCCTAATCCTTGCGTCGTACATTATTACTTTCCACGCCTTTATCGTTCCGTTATTACGGAACGTTCTGGTAATTCAGCATGAAAATTTGCATATATATATTTTGATAAACGCCAAACGTTAGATGAAAACGGAGCAATTGGGCTGAAATGTATCTTCTTCAAAGGTTACATTGTGAAAAATGAATAAATGATTCTGAAAAGTCAAAATGAACAAGATAATAAGGAAAAGTTCCAAACGATGATATGCAGGCAACCTACCAACGAGCACTTTTCAGATATGGTTTCGTGAGGGGACTTTCCCGTTTCGTACATCCAAGGAAGAACACCGCTAGTTTTGAGACGCCTGCTAATCGCATAAGCGAGGATTCAACAATGGGTTATCAAGAACGTGAGCCAATTGAGGCTACCGTGGCTGAGCTAAAGCCACGAATGAAGAATATTACGATCACCTTCAAAGTGGTCGAAATAGGTGAAGCGCGCGAGGTTACTTCCCGTGGAGACGGTAGCACACACAGAGTAGCAGATGTTACTGTAGGTGACTCTACTGGAATAGTACAAGTTCCTCTCTGGGATGATACTATCGACAGTGTTGCAGCAGGTTCAACATACCTTCTGAAAAACGGATACACTGGTCTTTTCCGAGGAAACTTACGTCTGAACGTAGGAAAGTACGGTGAGCTAGCTGAGGCAGAAGAAACAATTGAAGAAGTCAATATGGAAGTTGACATGTCTGCTGAAGAGCACGAAGACGATCGCCCACGTAGGAGCTATGGCGGCGGTGGTCGTGGTGGTGGCGGTGGCGGCTACGGTGGCAGAGATCGTGGCGGCGGTGGCGGCTACGGCGGTGGCGGCAGAGACCGTGATGGCGGTGGCGGCGACAGGCGTCGCAGATACTAGTTCATAGAAAATATTTTCACCAAATTTCGTGTCGGGTATCCTTTACGGACTACCCGTCACAACCTTTCTTTTTCCAAGCATCTTTAAGTCAGAATTAATAGATACTGAATTGTGGCTTCGATGGGTCGTACATTTCTATCACCTGAACATCATAAGAAACGAGTTGAACGAATTCAGGAACAACTAGATGAAGATGGATTTGACACATTTCTTGTTCTAAATTCGAGGAATATCTTCTATCTCACTGGTCTATCATTTATCCCGACAGAGCGACCAATTATTCTCATTCTGCATAAGGGTGAGGTCAACTTCTTTGTACCATCCTTAGAGGTAGATCATGTTGAGCACCAGGTTCCATTTGTTTCACAGGTCTTCTCATATTTCGAATACCCTGACGAGAAGCATCCAATGTATCACTTGGCTGACAATCTCATGGACGACCTCAAGATCCAACCGAACAAGGTTGCATCGGAAGGAGGAGGATGTCCTAGCTATTGGGGATACAAGGGACCAAGCTTCGAGGACGTCACTGGTCTAAAGTTCATGTTATTACCCGACATGATTATGGATATGCGAGTGATCAAGGAGCCAGAAGAAATTGAAATGATGCGAGAATCATCCAAGTGGGCTGACCGTGCTCATAAGTACCTTCAGGAGTTCACTGAGGTTGGAGCTAATGAAATCGATATCACAATACGTGCTAGCACACAAGGGTCTCAAGACATGGTTAAGGAGCTCGGCGATGCATACAAACCCACGGGATTCTCAATGTTTCCTGCAATCGCTCTGTATCGCGGTCAGATCGGTCCAAACTCATATTTCCCTCATGCTCTCTCAAGAGGTCTTGTTTTCAAGAAGGGTGATACACTGGTTACAGGTGCCTCCTCTGATGTCTATGGTATTCATGCTGAGTTAGAACGGACTATGTTCATGGGAGAACCCTCCGCAAGACAGACAGAACTGTATAATGCAATGATGGCGGCACAGGATGCTGCTCTGGAAGCAGCTGGTCCAGGGGTTCCGTGTGCTGACGTTGATAAAGCTGCAAGAGGTGCATTCAAAGCTAAGGACGTCTTTCACCTTGTTCGTCATCATACCGGTCATGCTCTAGGAATGGAAGGTCATGAGCGACCGTTTCTTGATATTGGGTCTGAGGAAGTGCTTCAGCCGGGTATGATATTCTCATGTGAACCTGGTATCTATGAACAAGGACTTGGTGGATTTCGAAATAGTGACACTTTCATCGTCACGGATGATGGGATTGAGGTTACCACGAAATATTCTCGGGACCTTTCAGAACTCATTGTCGAATGATTTCCATTTCCATGATCATTTCTATCTTGATTTCCTAGGTTCGCCCATTGATTTCAAAGTGAGGATAGAATACATAGCATCCGACATCTTTGATATCGGGTTGACAATTGGTTCATTGGTAACTTTTGTTTTCAAATTCAGTCCTAATCGTTCCATTATTATTTCTATCTTATGGAAACCATCTAGATTCGTCCGTAAACCATACTCTAATGATAAGAGAATTTGAAATCCGTACGCAGTTTTCCACAAATCATCAAGATGAACTGAGTTCTTTGGATCAGTAGTTATTCCAACTTCATTCATATAAACATCAAAGATTGTCAGCTTCTTACCAACAATTGGAACGACCAAATTATCTATCTCCTTCTTTCTAAGTTCGATTATCCTAGGGATAAGTACAGCAGCAGGAGTTTCAACCATCTTTCCAATGTCAAGCAACACAGTTGTCCCACCAGAATCGAACTGTTCTAATAGAATTTCTACCAGTGTGTGTCTGAGAAAACTCTGAATGTCCACTAAATCTGAGCCCTCTGGGATATTTTCTAATGCTATCAAAATATCATAATCACAGCCATAAAACTCGTCCAATCCCATTCCCTCAAGAATATCCCAACCAACTTCTAACCAGACATAGTCACTGACACTATTTCGTACCTCTCTTGTAAAAGCCAAGAATTCTGTGAAACCGTATCGCTCAATAACGCTAGCTGATTTTATCTTTGAAATTCGGTCGAATATTTCTTTGATTCTAGCTTCGGTCAAATCTATGCATCCACTCACGAAATCAGGAGGTTTGCCTGTGCAACGCTCCGTTTATTGTTATCCCTTCTTGAAGATCTTGGTAATTTGAATCGACAATGATGTAAGATGGATGTCACTGAATCTTCTGAAAACTAGGGGTCGTTTCATGGAAAATAGGTATAATCCAGAACAAATGGATTGAATCAAGGACCTAGAGCGAGCAAAGCTAAGTCGTCTTGATTTGAGTTCAAATCTCTGGACATTCGATCCTGTACTCCATGTAAAACAAGATTCCAAAGCATGATGTAAAGCTTGAATTATTGTAGTTCGTCATTACAAGAGGATTTGGTCTTGATTTTCTTAAGCTCCGGCTTTGCAATTATCAGGAGAGCTATTCCGCAGATTATGGATGAGATGATTACAAAACTCGTGGAATAATTGGCAGCAACTATCTCTGGAATTTCACTGACTACGATGTTGTCAAGCATTGGGCTAACTTGTGCTTTAACAAATTTATCAGTATGAGTATCAGGATCAAAGACTGTTTTAACACAGTCTTCCGAGTCAAAGACAAAATAACTTGCCTCCTCAATAGAATTATCAGTGACATCCATTATGAGGGAGTTATTAAGATAAACGGTAATTCGACCATTTGATGTTCTCTGAATGCCTACACTCTGCCATCCATAGACTGGGTTATCAAAATCATAGTGTGCCAAGTAATTCCATATGTTTGAATGAACTCGTAAGTATATAGCTAGAATGTCTTTTTCTCCTTGGGCAATTGTATAGAAATCTAATACATATCCTTGCCACAATACATCATCAAGACTATCGACCATAAACCTGACCGCAGGCGGATGATAACGCCAATGCCATGATTGATTTAGAAGAATATCAAAACTCCATCTCCCAGTTGTAATATTGCATTCATGATAAGCTCGATTTGATGCAGATTCCCTTGTTCCATACGCCCATAGAGTTTCCTGCTCCGCAGAGAATACTCCCCTAGTTACTATCCAAGAATCTAAACTTTGATCTTCAAAATCATCACTCCATGAGGAATTTGCAGTGACCAATTGAATCTGAAACGTACTAATTCCAAATAATAGTATAATGAAAGATGAGATGAGGATTTTTGCGATTCTGGATTTTGCAATCATCGAAATACCAATTGAATTGTGAAGGCACCCTTTCTGATAAATTTAGACATTCATGCTTTTTGAAATACTTTCTAGCCAATTCTTTCGTTTTTTACTACTAACGACTAGCTAAATTTCTTTATCAATACCCATGTCCTTAGAAAATACGCGAGGCAATGACGATGTCCGATGCAGCTCAAGATACTCAGTGGATTCAGAAAGTAATGGATGTAGTTCATGATGGACTTATCGTCATTCAGGATGAAGATATCGTGATGGCTAACGAGGTATTTTCTGATATGCTAGGTTATCCCAATGAAGACATGATTGATATTGCATTCGATGACATAGTTGAGCCTCAGTCTCGAAGAAGAGAAAGTGAAATCTTTGAGAAGCTTTACTCAGGTGAGAAATTATCACAGTTTCCAACACGATTTGTTTCAAAGAATGGACAGATTGTTCAAGTGGAGATAAAACCAACTGCTGTGACATTTAATGGTGCTTCAGCAGTTCTTGCTTGTGTACGTAATGTGTCAACCCAGATTGCTTTGGAAACTACAGTAACTGAACTTGAAAACAGATTTGCGACCCTTTACGATATGTCTCCTATAGCATACTTCTTGTTAAATAGAGAGGGCGCGATTGAACAGGTCAATGCCGCAGCGGAAGAACTTCTTGGGCTCGAAGCTGTGGAATTAATTGGAACGCCAATTTCTCAATACCTCCCCAAACCTAAACCAGGGTATGACCCTGCAGTTGAAATTGTGAGAGAGGTCTTGCGCGGAAAAAGTGTAAAAGATCTAGAAATGGAGATGTTCTGTGGAAATGACAAGAAAATCTGGATTAGTGCTTCATCTAGAGCAATGGACTCAGGGTCCGATAGACCTGTGGGTATTGGATTCACTGCAATAGATATAACACGTCGTCGTGCAATGGAACAGAAGCTCCGAACTGAAAGTGAACGTGCCAATTTATACATGGAAGTTATGACCAATGACTTGAACATGACTAATCAAAATGTCCTCTTTGCGTTAGAGGACCTTAGTATATCTCTAGATCTTCCTGAGCGTCTTCGTACTCTTCTAGGTGAAACATCTTGGAGCCTTCGAAATGCGGCTAGGATGATAGCAAATATGGGGGTTCTAATATCACTTGACCACGAACCACCACTGAAATCAAAGACCAAGTTACTTCCTCATTTCAACAAAGCGATTCGTGAAGCCACTAGAGATTTCGAATGGAAAACTTTGGATGTGAAATCTAATATCTCTGCTATCGATTTCGAAGTAAATGGTCATCCCTTCATGTGGTACATCTTCTTCAATATTATTCATTTTAGTGGTCGGTCTGATACTAGTGAAAATGTCAAACTCGAAATAAATGCAGAAATGACCGAATCTGATGATATGGTTAGGATTGAGTTCTTAGATTCAGGCCCTGGGATTCCTGATGATCAGAAATCTCAGATTTTCAGGAGAAACGGAAGTGCTGATGATAAACTAGAGGGTAAAGGTCTTGGTCTTACATTGGCTGACCGTTACATTTCAGATTTAGGAGGTCGAATCTGGGTAGAAGATAGGAATCCTGAAGATTCAACCAAAGGAAGTAAATTTGTAATCCTACTCCCGCTTTGGAAAGAAATACTTCAGCTCCCGCCAATTATGTACTATAAATCAGACCATTGTATTTTCTGCGGTCCAGTCCTTGTTACTCTAAATAGTGTTCTAAAGGAACTTGGGATTGAATCTTCTACGATTCAGATTATCAATGTGGATGAACCTGGCGCGATAATCTCAGAAAAAGACCTACCTGCATTACCAACTATCCAAATGGGTATGGATCAACTATCAGGATTTTTATCAGAGGATGATTTGCGTCAAGCTGTTTCAAAGATGATATTCATGTCCGGGGGTTAGAACCACTACTTAGGTGGCATTGGTTCAGATTTCGTGAGGGTTTTTATATGATAAGTGTGAGATAGATTGTGGGGTGCATGTTT
>Ga0307425_1001420_pt1 | contig 14319 bp, 10 predicted proteins | sample SalMarWE160330MG_FD_202152 | JGI IMG/M metagenome (GOLD analysis project Ga0307425, IMG submission 202152) | Salt marsh sediment microbial communities from the Plum Island Ecosystem LTER, Massachusetts, United States - WE1603-30 | ecosystem: Environmental > Aquatic > Marine > Intertidal zone >... | reverse complement strand
CCGCGGTGATCTTATTACTTCAATAGAATCTATATCTTCACTTTGAATGTTATTTAAATCAAGCGAGTTGCTGTACCTGTTATTCCACAGAACCCCATCCTCTAAAAAGCTGACCCCGGTGTTGCCTACTCCGTAAACAAGAGTCTCATTCGGATAGCCTATAAACGCAAAATCCCTTATAAAATTCAACGAGAAGGAACGAAGAAAATCTCCTGCATACCTGTAATTGTAAAAAAGGAAAGTTTTCTTACTTATTATTTCAGAACTTTCATTTAAAGGTCTAACCTGCAGCGGAATTAATGTGTCGGCTTTCATTGTTTCAACGCCCAGCGAATCGTAAGTTGTGAGTGAATCCATTGCGGCAATAACGCCTGTTGAATCTTTCTTCGGGCTGTCTGCAGAGTTAAAAAGTGAATCGCTTGCCTGCGCATGCAAAATTGAAAAAGCAATAAGCAGAAATGTTAAAAGATATTTTATCATCAAATAAAAGAGATTGAATATTCTTAAATGAAATATAGAAAATAGTTCCCATTCGGCTAAGTCATAAAACAAATTATACGTTTTACCCATCAACTTTACCTTTACAAAGGCTTACACAACAGAAAATTTTCGGAAGTTTATATGAAATATTTCTTGCAAGAAAATCATTTTTTTTGAAATAAATATTAGCTATCTTTTTAGCGTATTAAAAAAAATTTAAATTAGGAGTGAACAATGGCAAGTAAATCTATGACGAAAAGCCAGGTAATCAGCCACCTTGCAGAAAAAACAGGAACGACAAAAAAAGTTGCCGGTCAGTTTCTTGAAGAACTGGTTAATCTTTCTTATAAAGAAGCACAAAGAAGTTTTACTATTCCCGGATTAGGCAAACTGGTCGTATCCGATAGAAAAGAAAGAATGGGAAGGAACCCCGCAACCGGAGAACAAATGTTGATACCGGCAAAAAGAGTTTTAAAGTTCAGACTTTCAAAACAAGCTAAAGATGCTGTGCTCACAGGTAAATAGATTATGTAATTACGAATTGCACTTAAAGCCCGTCTGTGTGCGGGCTTTTTTATTTGCACACGGCATCCTGTTTTTTAAACCAACTTTTTCTTTACAACTTTTACCACATATCATTTGGACTGATTTAAAAGTATGAAACAAGTTAACTTCTTTATAATCGCAACTCTTATTTGTTTTATAAGCTGCACACCGCAGAAACAGCAGCATCTCACTGATATTATTAAACCTGTTAATCTTAATACAGAAGACACTACTAAAATTTTATTAAGCGACCTGTTTTATTCAGAACATTACGATATAAAATTACTGCCGAACAATAATTTTAATGTTGCCTTCAACAAAGAAGAAAACATGATTACGATCATCTCTTTAAATAATTTTACCGGTCTGGAATTAATCCCTTTTGAACTTAATAACACAACTTATGAAATTCCCGTTAAGCTGGAATTAAAAAAGAAATATCTCTTCACATACAAACCGATAGGTAAACCGAAAGTGATTAACCTATTCGGACAGTTTAATAGCTGGAACAGGCAAAGTCTTCCGATGAGGGATGATAGCGGTGATGGTGTTTATGAAATTTCCATTCCTCTCGATCCCGGAAGATATGAATATAAATTCTATGTCGATGGAAAAGAATTGATTGATCCTGCAAACCCTGTAAAAGTTTCAAACGGAATGGGTGATTTTAATTCCGTCCGTGTAATTGAAGAAGATGCAAAAGATAATATGTTTCTTCACATACTCGGCTCAGAAAAAAAAGAGAACGAATTAAGTTTAAAATTCTATTTTGAAAATACGGATAGAAGTAATCTTGTTAAACCGGAATCGATTGTTGCGCTTTTCGATAATGAAAAATTTCCCGCAGACAACACAGAAATTACCGGAAGAGAAATTACACTTAAGCTGAACAAAGATATGCTGGAAGGGAATCACACTGTAAGAATTGCAGTTAACAGGATGGGCAATTGCAGCAATATACAAACTATACGATTACATAACGGCGCTATCGCAGGATCTTCAGATTATAAAACACTAAACGACAATATTATTTACTGCATAATGATAGATCGTTTCTTCGACGGTGATTCTTCCAACAGCATCCCGATAAAACATGATTCTCTCTTCGCTCAGGCAAATTATGAGGGTGGTGATCTTAAGGGAATTGTAGATAAAATAGAAAATGGCTATTTCGATTCGCTGGGCGTAAATACCCTCTGGATTTCTCCGATTATCGACAATACAAATAATGCATACCGCGAATACCCTGCGCCCCACAGATGGTACACCGGTTATCATGGTTACTGGCCGGTTTCATCAACTAAAGTTGAAGAACGTTTCGGTGATTTAAATCTTGCTGAAAACCTTGTCAAAGCAGCACATAAAAATGGAATTAAAATTTTATGGGATTATGTTGCACATCATGTTCATCAGGAAGATCCTTTAGTTAAGGAACATCCCGATTGGTTCGGAAAGCTGAAGTTGCCGGATGGCAGATTGAACTTAAGATTGTTCGATGAATACCGTCTTACAACCTGGTTCGAACCTTATATGCCTTCTTTCGATTATACAGACTCACCGGAAGCGCTTGAATATATGACAAACAATGCTGTATGGTGGTTGAAGACTACAAATGCAGATGGATTCAGGCATGATGCGGTTAAACATGTTCCCAATAAATTCTGGAGACTTCTTACTAAAAAAATAAAAAGTGAGATTGAAATTCCGGACAACAAAAATATTTACCAGATAGGAGAAACATTCGGTGGAATAGATCTTATCGCCTCTTATGTTAACAACGGGCAATTGAATGCGCAGTTCAATTTTAATCTTTATGATGTGGCAATTCCTACCTTTTTAAATCAAAACGCATCATTTAAATTACTCGATTACCAGATGCAAAAAAGTTTCCGGGTATTTGGTTACAATAACCTGATGGGAAACATTATGGATAGCCACGATAAAATAAGATATATGGCTTATGCAGATGGAGACCTCGAAATTAATGATGGAAGAGCAAGTGACTTTGCATGGAACAATCCACCTAAGGTAGATTATCCTTCAAGCTATGAAAAGCTGAAACTCTACATGGCATATCTTTTAACTATTCCCGGTGTACCTGTAATTTATTATGGTGATGAAATAGGAATGACCGGCGCCTCTGACCCGGATAACAGGAGAATGATGCGTTTTGGTAATCAACTAAATGATTATGAAAAACGAACTCTTAGAGAAGTAAGAAAACTTGTCAATATCAGAAAACAGCATCCGGCACTACGGTATGGTGATTTTCTAACTTTACAATCGGATGAAAATATTTACGCTTACCTGAGATCGGATATGAATGAGAGAGTTTTAACAATTTTAAATAAAAGTAAAGATGCCCAAAAAGTGATTCTTACAATCCCGTCAGTTTACAGCGCTAAAAATGCCTTTGATCTTGAAAGTAGCAATAAATATAAGATAGATAAAAATAATTTTGTGATTGAAATTCCATCAACCGGATGGAAGATACTTTTGCTGAATTGAAGCATTGATCGTGATGAAAAAAACTTCATTTATTATTCTTACTCTTACGTTAATTATTACTTGCAGCGATAGTAATCAACGTTTAGTAAGTGAACTAGAATCAAAAATGAATGGAATAGCAGAACAATATGTAAAGCTCGTCCTGGAAACCGGCGAATATTATCCAGGTTATGTAGATGCATATTACGGACCAAAGGAGTGGCTTCCATCAAAAGATATATCCCGGGTAATTGATTCGACTGCAATTAATTCGCTTAATCAGAAAACCGATGATCTGTTGAATAAGCTGGAATCACTTAAAGATTATAAAGCAACGGAAATTGAAGCTCTCCGGTTCAGATTTCTCTACAAACAGCTTCTATCAGTAAAAGGAATGATCCTTATTATCGCCGGGGGCACGTTTCCCTTTGTTGAGGAGGCTAAAATTCTTTACGATGCTGAATCTCCCCATTTCCCAAACGATTATTTTCAGAAAATACTAGACAAGCTTGATAAGTTAGTACCCGGAACAGGAAATCTGCAGAAAAGAGTGAATGAATTCAAGAATAATTTTTTTATCCCTGCAAATAAGCTGGATACAGTTTTTGCTGCCGCGATAAAAGAATGCAGAAAACGAACTTTAGAACATATAGATCTTCCGGTAAATGAAAACTTCAAAGTTGAATATGTTAATGATAAATCGTGGGGAGCCTACAACTGGTACAAGGGAAATTATTTCAGTCTTATTCAAATAAACACAGATTTACCTGTAAGTATAGATAGGGCAATTGGCTTAGCCTCACACGAGGGCTATCCCGGTCATCATGTTTTTAATGTTTTGCTGGAGAAAAATTTAGTTAAGGATCGGGACTGGGTCGAGTTTTCCGTTTATCCTTTGTTCAGCCCTGTTTCGCTTCTTGCTGAAGGAACTGCAAACTATGGAGTTAACGTTATTTTTCCCGGGAATGATAAGATAGAATTTGAGAAAAAAGTTTTATTCCCTCTTGCCGGTTTAAATACTGCCGAGGCCGATCTTTACTATAAAATTCTAAATTTATTAAAAAAACTTTCCTACGCCGGCAATGAAGCAGCAAGAAATTATTTAGACGGCAAATGGACAAAGGATGAGACTGTTGCTTACCTTCAAAAATATCTTCTTTTCACAAAAGAGAAAGCTGCGAAAAGACTTGCTTTCATAGAGCAATACAGAAGCTACGTGATTAACTATAATCTCGGTGAAGATATCGTTAAAAATTATATTGAGACAAACGGCGGAACGATTGACAATCCTGTACGAAGATGGGAACTTTTCAAGCAGTTGATTTCTCTTCCGCAAACTCCTTCGGGATTGAAGTGATTAACCTGAAAAATGTTTTTTCAAAGTAGATTTTAAATACACAAATCCCTCCTGGAACAAAGAAACCTCATAGAAGATTTCCGCAATAATTTCCCTGCTCACTTTTTTGAAATCTCTTTCTACGGGAGCTATGCACACACCACCCAGATCTATAGCAGCAGGACTTATCATAATTTTTTCTTTACCTTCCAGGTAGTAATGAGAGGACCTGTGCTTGCTTCTTAAAAAGATTATTAATCTCCACCCGAATTCTTCTTCATAACTACTGACAATGTTCATCATTGGTTCTTCATTCCCGTTATTAAGTGAGTCGTAAGTATTATAGATATTCTGGAAAACTTCATTTAACAGGTTAGAGTCTTTTGTTTCGATACTTATAAACTTTCTCAACCCGTCATCCACCGCTGAAATTATCAAGTTGCTGGTTTCGGTTATAATTTCCCCGTACTCATTCTTCAGGTAATTAAATTCATCTTCAACCGGCATAAAATTTTTTGTGCCTGCCTGGAAGTGCAGATGATCAGGAGCGGAAGCACCGCATTTTGGACCATTATATATAACCGAATATTTAGAAGACAATTTACGCGTGATATCAATTAGATCTTCGAAGGATGAAAGTATTTCCTGTGGTTGATGTTCCAGTGAAGCAATTGTAAAATGTTCAGGGAAAATCGGGTAAGGATTACAAAGGATTAAATACTTTCTTAAAATTCCTATCCCCTTTTGTGCTTCCGGGAGATTTTCTGCACAAAGAAAACATTCACGCTCATTAATTGATTCTTTATCTACCTCTGCAGATGTAGATTTTAATCTGCCTGGATTAAATTGAACTAGTACTTTAAAGCCGCTATACCAAAAAGATTTTGTTTTTACTGTAGCAAGACTTTTATATCCCTTTTTTAGCTGAGTCCAATCTTCCAATTGCAGCTTAAGTAAACGTTCGGACGCATTTGTATATTCATCTGCATTTATGCTTTCGGATAATTTATCGTCTTCAACTATGAGCGATTCGATTAACTTCCTATTGTTTTTCATTACTGAACCTTAGCATTCCTTAGACTATTTATTTTTTGTCTCGCAAATATTTCTTTTGTTCGCAACGAGTCTTTGTAATAATTATTTTCATTTTCTTTTTGAATACTCAAACCCGCATCGGTATTCCCTTCCCAGCGTCTGCACAGGTATATCGGATCATAAATTCTTCCTATTTTATATTCACGGGAAATTTGCAGAGCGACCGCATAATCTTCTCCATAACTAACATCCGGAAATTTTATTTTTCTGATTACCGGTGTATAAAAGGCACGAGGCGCACCGAGTCCGTTTATTCTAAGTGCATTATTATGCCCGTTCTCGTCAGTCCATTCTCTATGATCTATCAGTCCCGGTGGAATCTCATTTTTCCCAAAATCAGTCAGCCTGTAACTCCCGATAACCATAGCACATTTCTTCTCATAAAACTTGTCTATCATTTTCTGAAGTATATGAACATCCTGATAAATATCATCGCTGTCAAGCTGGACTGCAAATTTACCGCACATAGTATGAGAAATACCTTCGTTCCAGCATCCGCCAATTTCTAAATTTTTCTTTTCGGGAATTATATGAACTACTTTCTTTTCTTCCAGGGTAATTTCTCTGAGAATTTTCGTTGTTGAATCGGTTGAATGATTATCGATTATAATTATATTAAACTCAAAATTTGTTTTCTGATTTAGTGCAGAACTGATAGCATCTTTTATCGTTTTCTCACGATTCTTGACCGGAATGATCACCGACGCTTCAATATTAAAATTTTCTCTACTAAAATCTACCAAACGGGCAACGGGCTCAAGATATGCATTAATTTCCCTTAAATGATAAGTCGCCGCTTTTTCCATTTCCAGCTGTGCTTCCCTGTTTTGAGGATCGACATAATCAAATTGCCTTTCTACGAATTTCCAAGTTTCCATTTTCTTTACACTGTACAAAAACTCCGGAATGTGTTTGATGGAATATTTTTCGGAAACAAATAACCTTAATGCATAAATCCCGGCGAAATTAAAATCATTTTGTTGTTGACAAAATTCGTCTAACGGTTTTTTATTAGATAAAATAATCGATCCGAAATCGAAATCGTCCCTGATGCTACCCGGTTGATAATCAATCAACGGATGTTCAACTAATGTGCTATCTTCTTTATCATAAAAATCAGAATAAACAATTCCTGCATGCTTTTCATCAGCAGTTTCAAGAAGTCTAATTATCGATTTTTCTTTTATATCAATATTATTACTCCCCAAAATTATCAAAGCAAAATCTGCTGTACATGATTCGTTTATTGTCTTAACTGTTTCACTGCTATGAATAAAATCTGTTTTTATTATCTTTTTATCTTCAAAAGATTTTTCAGAAAGTAAACTCGTGATTATACAAATCTCTTTTATTAACCGGCAGGAATTCAGTCTCGAAATGTTATTACGAACCGATTGTTCATCATCAGAAATAATAAAAGCATTTATAGTTTTGTTCATCAGCTTTTAATTTAAAAATCTTTAATAAATTTTTTTGATTTTTGCTCCCGAAAAGTAGTGGAGCAGAATCTCATCAAACTGGTATCCTTTCGCAGCCATTACTGCTCCTCCAATCTGGCATAATCCAACTCCATGTCCCCAGCCGGCACCGTAAATAATAAATTTAACCGGAACTTCTTTTTTATCCAAAATCTTATCGACCACAAAAGCAGAACTGTAAAGATGGCTTTTCGACAGCACTCTTCTGATCTCAAGTTCTTTGCCTATCGTTAGTGTTTTCTTTGTTCCAATTATTTTCAGTTTAATTAGTCTCGCTGACGCACCTCTTTCAACCGGGACAAGATCGAGAATATTGCCGAAATCGATTCCACTTTTTTCTTTGATCATAGAGGATAATTCCGCTTGTTTGTATTCAACCTTCCATCTGAAAAAATCTACTGTTTCCTGATCGTAATCTATTAATATTTGCGAAAGTATTGTTTTATCGGAAGTGTTACAAAAAGCCGGAGGATTACCCATTATCCATTTCCTTGCATTTGCCTCAACAGATAAATCCAGATCAAGGTTATCCGGTATATATTTATAATCAATTATTGATTTCAGGAAAGAATGTTTAACGGGTTCCCATGTATTTTCAAAATTTTCAGTTCTGCCTCCGCACGATTTAGAATATCTGGCATCGCAGATTCTGTTATCGCTGAGAATTACCAATCCGCGCGTCTGTTCCACTGCTTCTCTTGCATTACGTGTCGTTACTTTTGTAATACCCTGGAATCTCTGGCAATGATCATCGGCACAAACATCAAAATTATTATGCTTTTCTCTTCCATACCAACGGATTAATTCATCATCCGAAATTTTATTTACACTGTTGTGATCATCATTTTTTATCGATCTATCCTTTTCCAATTGTGCAAGAATCCAGCTTCGTGCAACAACCGATTGAGCTTTAAGGGACTGGAGCGAACCTTTTGCGCTCATCTCTGATGAAATAACTGAAGTAAGATAATCTTCAAGTGGAAGTATGTTTATAACAACTATATTTTCCCCGTCCTTTAGAAGCTTTAAAGAATGACTAAAGCGCTGCCGTTCTTTCCGCTGCCAGTGAAAGTCTACACCGATAGTTACATCTTTTATAAGAAATGATTCCAGCGAGGGAGTTCCTGGAGTAAACTTAATTTCGTTTTTAACTTCAAGACTGGATGCCACACTTTTACAAATTATAACGTTTCCTTTTACCTCCGCAGTAAATCCGCCGCTGAACGATTTTTTATAACCTGGGGCAGCAAAATTACCGTAAAGTTCAAAGTTAACTTTCTTATCAGTTAAAATACCTACGCTCAGGAGCGGTTCTTCCCGAATCAACATGCTATTATATAAACCAAAATTTATTCACCTTGAAAATTGTTATTATATAAATATAAATAAACGAACTTTTTAATATACTACAATGTATTTATGCACATGGAATCTTAGTTCTATTCTCGGTAACTTCACAATAGATTAATCGATTAACTATTTAACAGAAGTTACGCAGAATCTTCAAATGCAGTCATTCCGACTTTACCTGTCCTGCAGGCAGGTCGTCCGGAATCTAAAATATTATCATAAATATAAGATTCTGGACTCTCCCGCTTAGCGGGATCGCCAGAATGACATTTTGCTTAAATCTGTATTTAAGTTATAAGTTATTAAGGACTGACTTAATAGATTAACTAAAAAGTTTGCAAGTTAAAATAACGGAATAAAGAATATTTCAATGCAAAGAAATTTAATAATCATTTATCTGCTTATATTTCTCTCGGTTATTATTCTCCTGAAGATGTTCGGTGTGATCTGGATAGCCAATAATGAACTGTTGGGTTATGCTCTTATTGTATATGGCTTAAGCTTGTTTTATTCTTCTTTTATCCACGGAAAAAAAATTTTTTTATTCATCGGTTCAATCCTTTTCTTAATCGGCTTACTTTTATTCGTGACAGAAAATTTTGAATTTGAAAACACAGGATTGCTTGTACTTCCTTCTTCCATATTCATTTTATCTATCAGTTCATTTATGGTTTACTTATCAGATACAAAACAAAAATTAATGGGATACTTATCTGCAATTCTTTTAGCTGCGGGAATTGGAGTTACCGCTTTGATAAGTACTCAGGGAATTCCCGGTTTCTTTGGAAATGTGGTAGCGGTGGCTGGAAAATACTGGACAATTATTGTAATACTTATTATCGTTATTATTCTGGTAAGTAAGGAATCCAAAGAGAAAAATGAGTAAACAATATGTAAGTGCGTATAAAGTTTTCATTTTTCCCTCCTTATTTTAAGTATCTATTATTTGATACTATTTAAGTAATATCATCGATTTAGTTATTACTGTTGTTTCGGTAATCAATGAATAGAAATAAATACCGCTTGAAAGATCTTTTGCATCGAAGTTAACCGTATAATTGCCTGAAGGTTGTTCCTTGTTTACTAAAACAGCAATTTCTTTCCCCAAAGTATTAAACACTACCAGCTTTACACTTGAAGATGATGGTAGTGTATAACTTATTGTTGTAGATGGATTGAAGGGATTTGGATAGTTTTGCCCCAGATGGAAGTCTTTTACATAATTACCATTTCCTTCAACAACATCTGTTAGCACATCAAATATCCAGGTTCTTCTAGTAGGAATTTTTGCAAGTAGAGGAAAGTAAAAATATTCCCAACCTCCTGCTACAAATATGTTTTCATTTGATAACTGAATGTTATTATCTCCCAATATTTGTTTTATAGGAAAAGCTTCATAATAAAGCGGCTCTAAAGAATTTGGATCATATATTTCCCAGGTTTCTTCTCCAAATTCCAATGTGCCGCTGCCAAGTATCAATAGTTTGTCAAAACTTTTTAAATAATAAATATGATGACCTTTTCTGTAGAATAACATATTGTCAGCCGATGTCCATTCATTTGAATTAACATTATAAACCTCACAGCTATTCAATAAAGGATATTCATCATTTCCACCTCCGCTTACAAATACGTTCCCATTATTTAACAGTATCGCAGCGTGTCGACTTCTTTTCTCACTCATTGGGGCAACTACTTCCCATGTATCAAGTAAAGGATCATATATTTCACACTTATTACTAGTTAGATTGTCAGTCAATCCTCCAACAACCAGTACCTTGCCGTCGCTAAGTAACGTTGCTGTGTGATTCATCCTGCCCAGATTCATAGGTGCTACTTCTGTCCATCTTTCCAACTCTAGATTATAGATTTCTACATTTCTAAGAATGTGACTATCCCAAGTTGCTGTATCTATAAACATTCCACCACAGATAAAAATGTTACCATTATTAAGAGTGGTAACCGTTTGCCCGAAGTATCTATAAGTGGGGATTGAATCAGTCATAGTCCAGGTTTCTGTTTCCGGATCAAAAAGCTCACAGCTTCGTTCTTTATAACCTCCTATAGCCATAACCTTACCCGTATTTAACAACACTAAATTATGCTGGGATCTTGGTACATTCATCGGTGTTGTGTATCGCCATTTGCCCATTGTGAAATCATATATCTCTGCACTGGATTGAATGCTATCTCCATCAGTCCCACTAACAAGTATATTACCGTCAGGCAATTCAACCATAGAATGATAAATTCGTGGAATGCTCATAGAATCAATCTCACTCCAAGCGCCGTAATTTTGTGCAATTGTTATTGCACTTGATTCTAATAATATCAGGAATGTTAATATACTTTTCATAGCGAACCCATTTTTTTGTTTTAGATGCAAAAATCTTTCAAGGATATAGTATTATTATCGGAAAATTAGTGTTGTTATGTAAAACCAGTAGGGAAGTAAAATTGAATGACTGAATGATTGGACGTCCACCTGTATTCTTGTAGTAGGAAAGTATCAGGTGGAAATAATTGAATAATTTGCTTACAAAATTCATAGTTGAAAATAGCCGGTATGTATAGGATGGTTACCCTCATTCTGCTGCCCCCCCCCTCTCTTTTCCTACAAATACCCGCTGAGAGACGGTATACGACCCACAGAATTGATACCAAATATTTATTTATCATTTTTCCCACTTCCCGCTTAAATAAATATCAACTCCAGAACTATATAGTGAATTACTTGTTAAAAGTCATTAGTACATGTACTAGTAATCTTAGTGCTAAAAAAGGACAATTATAATTACCAGGTACAGAAAAGCTTGAAAACGAGAAAATTTTATTGGTACTTGTACTAATGCTTAGGAAAGAAAAAGTTACCGTTTTTGTCGATGAATTTCAACGAAGTGCGAATATACATTGTTCATTTTTCAACAGGAGAATTAAATAGGCTTCCCCACGGAATATATTTTTATTTACTAATAACGGGAAGCAATATCATAACCAAGAAAATAGTGCTTCTTTGATTGAGAGAAAGTGCCCTCTTAAGTAATATCTAATCGATGAGAAATATCCGGATAAATTTCCTGCGATCCGATCAGTTTGTTCAGCCTGTCTATTTCATCCTTGTTTTGTTGTATTTCTTCCGAAAATTTGAAATACATAAAAGCAAGAACAAGTAAGGTTATAATAAACAGAACTATGGCCATTATCATTCCCAGTTTATCTCTTTTCTGCTTAACCTCCGGTACTTTTTCTTCAGTCGGCGGGGTTTTGGAAATCTGGCTTTTAACATTCCTGTTTTCAAATTCTTTTCGCGACAGTCTTTGTGTTGGTCTTCTGCTTACTCTATCAGGCTTTAACTCTTCAACTTTCTTTTCCTCTACTGCTTTCTCTCTTCCCTGTTCCGGCGGTTGCTCTCTCTGACGTTCCTGTTCTGTTAATGGAATATGCGGCATGCCGTAGTTTTTAAAAGAAATGCCCTTCTTGGTACTGCTTTTTATTTCAGGAATTACTTCATCAATTTTTATATCGGGATCTGTATTGGTGATTTCTTCCGGTTCCTCTTTCCCGGTTGTTTGTTCAGGCGGTTCTGCTGGTTCAGTCGAATCGGTTAAATTAATTTCTTCCGGAATATCCTCAGGTCTAACCTCTGATTCACTTTCCAGCTTGATTTCAGGTTCAATTTCCGGTTCCGTTTCAGATTCCTGCACAGGTTCAACTTCTGGTTCTGCATTAATTTCGGGCTGTGGCTCTATCTCCGGTTCTGGCTCAGGTTCCGGCTCCGGCATTTCCGCAGCTTTCCGGTTTTCTTCTAACTGACGAAGCTTTTCGGCAACATTATCTTTTACGTACTGATCCGGATTTTCTATATCAAGAAGAGTAGGAAGAAATGCAACTAAGTTCTGGTATTGCCCGAGTTCCTGCCAGGGGAAATCATCATCTTCATCCATTAACTTGTTCATCATAGCATCGTCTTCTGGATCAAGACAACCTAACGCTTTTGCCTGAATTAAATCTTTTGCCTGTATGTTATTCATATTTCTATGCCCCCGTTATCAGATTATGTTTTAAGCTGGTTAACGCAACTTTTATTTTTGACTTTACGGTCGGTAAAGGTATATTCAGCTTTTTTGCAATCTCGTTTTCCGTTTTTCCTTCGTAATAAGCAAGATAAATAACATACTGTTGAGCGTCAGTTAAATCATTCAGAGCCTCCTCAAAATTTTCCTTTACCGAAATTGCATTATTCAAATCAAGTGGATCAATAGATTTAGAAAGCTGTGGAATTACATAATCATTTTCATAATCATCGTTATACTCAGGCAGCTCTTCCGTTGATTCGTCTCTTCTCCTCCTGTCGATAGCTTTATTTCGTGCAAGTGTGATCAGCCAGGTGTAGATATTGTTGATTGGTAAATCGATCTTTCTGCTTTTTTCCCACACAATTACGAAGATATCTGTAAGTACTTCCTCGGCAATTTTCTGATCAGCAACTATTTTCTTTATCAAAGTATATAATATCGGCGAGTAACGGTCGTACAGTTCTTCCAGCGATTTGGAATCGTACTCACCCACTTTTTGCATTAACTGGCTGTCTGTAAACGATTTATAATCTTCCAAACGGATTGCCTTAACTATTTATGCTTTTCTTTTATTTAAAAGTACACCTACTGCATAAGAAAATCAATTATGCGTTGTTAATAAAAGAAAATTAAATTATCACATTTAGGAGGAAAAAGGCTGTAATAAGTCCGGTTCACGGTTAGTTCTTAATTTATTATCTTTGATAATTAATAAAAGAAAAAATCTAAAATGACCTCAAAAGAAATCAGACAACAATTCCTGGATTTTTTTAAAAACAAAGAACATAAAATTGTTCCAAGCGCACCTGTTGTGCCATTTGATGACCCAACCCTTCTCTTTACGAACGCTGGAATGAACCAGTTTAAAGATGTTTTTCTCGGTACCGGTAAAAGAGATTACAAACGCGCAGCCGATACCCAAAAATGTATTCGTGTGAGTGGCAAGCATAACGACCTTGAGGAAGTCGGACATGATACCTACCACCATACCTTTTTTGAAATGCTTGGCAACTGGTCGTTTGGAGATTATTACAAAGCCGAAGCAATTGAGTGGGCATGGGAACTTCTGACTAAAGTGTGGAAACTTCCGAAAGAAAGATTATGGGCAACAGTTTACAATGATGACGATGAATCTTTTGAATTCTGGAAAACAAAAACGGATATCAACCACAAACACATTTTAAAGTTTGGAGAAAAAGATAACTTCTGGGAAATGGGTGAAACCGGACCGTGTGGTCCTTGCTCTGAAATTCACATAAACCTCGGTGATGATTTTGATAATTCGAAATATGTAAATGCTGGTCTTCCTGATTGCATCGAAATCTGGAACCTCGTTTTTATTCAATATAACCGGGATGAAAAAGGAACTCTACATGATCTTCCTTTAAAACATGTTGATACGGGAATGGGATTTGAAAGAGTATGCGCTGTTCTTCAAAAGGAAGACTCTAATTACGATACCGATGTGTTC
>Ga0307425_1001418_pt1 | contig 14324 bp, 13 predicted proteins | sample SalMarWE160330MG_FD_202152 | JGI IMG/M metagenome (GOLD analysis project Ga0307425, IMG submission 202152) | Salt marsh sediment microbial communities from the Plum Island Ecosystem LTER, Massachusetts, United States - WE1603-30 | ecosystem: Environmental > Aquatic > Marine > Intertidal zone >... | reverse complement strand
TCATCTGGAGCGGGTCGAGCTGCGCCTTCGGCAGCCCGTCGCCGAGCTCGCGCACGATCTCGACGCCGGCCTCGGCCGCCGGGCCCGACGCCATGTCGATCGCCTCGGACGCGAGCGTGTTGAGGCTCGTCGGCTCGGGCGTCACGTCGTCCTGGCGCGCAAAGCCCATCAGGTCGCGCACCATCTTGGTGCACATCGCCGTCGTCTCGTTGAGCCGCTCGATGTACGTGGCGCGCTTGTCGTCCGGGGCCGGCATCCGAAGCAGCTGCGCATACCCCGTCACCGAGGTCAGGATGTTCTTCAGGTCGTGCGCGATCCCGGCCACCAAGCGGCCGAGCGACGAGAGCTTCTCGGCCTGGATCAGCTTCTGCTGCGTCTCTTCGAGCTGGCGGTACGAGGCCTCGAGCTGGCGGTTCGCCTCGGTCACCTCGTGGTTGCGCGCCTGCACCTCGGAGAACAGCCGGGCGTTCTCGATGCTGATCGCCGCCGAGTTGCACAGCACCGTGAGGAACTCGAGATCCTCGGCTCCAAAGGCCGCCGTCAGCGACAGCTTGTCGACGTAGGCGACGCCGATGACCTTCGTGTTGGCCAGCAGCGGAACGCACATCGCCGAGCGGATGCCCACCAGCGAGATGCTCTCGCCCTCGGTGAACCGCTCGTCACTCGCGGCGTCCTCGGTCAGGATCGACTGCTGCGACTCGACCGCCTGGCGCACGATCGTCTCGCTGACCTGCACCGGGCCGTTGAGGGTGATGCCGTCGCGGCACCGCGTCACCGACGGTGCCAGCGCGCCGGTCTCGTCGTCGAACAGCAACAGCACCGTGCGGTCGGCATCCATCTCGTCGAGGATCGTCCGCACGACCAGGTCAAGGAGGGCATCGAGCCCGGAGAGCACGTTGATCCGGCGGCCCACCTCGTAAAGCGAGCAGAGCTTGTGCGCCACCGGGACCTCGCCCATGGCGCACACCTTCTGGACCTGCACCGACTGGGTGGCCACCGATACCTGCACCTTCGGCGTGCTCAGCACCGACGTGTCGCTGTCGCTCACCAGCTCGGCCGTCTCGCTCGGGGCGAGCATGGCCGCCACCTCGTCAAGCTCGCCGAGCCGGGTGAACACAAACTCGCTGTGGCCCATCTGGACTCGGTCGTTCGGCGCCAGCCGAACCTCGGCCACCAGCTCACCGTTGACGAACGTGCCGTTGGTGCTCATGCAGTCGCGCAGCACACAGGCGCCATCGGTGCAGACGATGTCGGCATGGTGGGCCGACAGCTTCGGGTCCGCCACGCACACCGCCATATCATCGTGACGGCCAACGGTGATCGCCTCCGGGCCCAGGACGACCTTCCGCCCTCTGGCCGGCCCGGCGATGCCGTAGAGCACGGGCTGATCGGGTCGCTGTGACTTATGCATGTCGACTCCCCACACACTGCGAGCGCAACCGGGGTGCCGCGTGACAACAGCACGCCCGCGCACGCGTGTGTCCCGAAGCGCCGGCGACGCGACGTCCCCGCGCCAAAGGCGCGACATCCGCACGCCAAAGGCGCGACATCCGCGCGCCGAAGACGCGACATCCGCACGCCAAAGGCGCGAGCAGATCCGGCGCCCCGTGTGCCAATCGTGCCGGCTAGTACTCGGTGTACGCGGTGCCGTTCACGTCGGCCCCGCCCAGGTTGATCGAGACGGACCCGTCGGTGCCGTCGTAGACCCAGCCGCCGCCGCCGTCGAAGGCAGCCACCACGTTGTTGGTTCCCGTGACCGCCTCCTCTGGGATGGCCCGGATGTAGGTTGGCACCAGGTCGGTTGCGAGGTCCGAGGGCGGCGTGCCGTCGTTGTCGCTCTGGAAGAGCCGGACGGCCGAGCGGATCGAGTTGATGTTGGCCCTTGTTGTGGCGACCTTCGCCTTGTCGTTCTGGCCGGCGAACTTCGGCACAATGATGGCGGCCAGAATCCCGATGATGATGATCACCAGGATGATCTCAACCAGGGTGAACCCACGCTTTCTGGTCAGTCGCCTCATGTTCTGCTGCTCCTGTATCTCCGTGACCTATAATGACTTAACGATGAAGCCGCTTAGCCGTTGATCGTCGTGATCAGGTCGGTAATCGGGTCGAGGATCGAGATGGCGATGAACCCCACGACGCCCGCCATGAACACCAGCAAGATCGGCTCGACCACCTTGGTGAGGTTCTTGATTGAGCTGTTGACCTCCCGATCGTAGTAGCCCGACACCTTGTCCAGCATCGCGCCGAGCGATCCCGTCTCCTCGCCTACAGCGACCATGCTCGTTACCATATCGGGTATGTAGGAGTGGCGCTTGAGCTCATCCTGCACCTGGCCACCCTCGCTCACGGTTTCGATAATCTGGTCCACTGTGCCCTCGATGACCGCGTTGCCCACCACCTGGCGCACCACGCGCAGCGCGCTCAGCAGCGGCACGCCGCTGTTGACCATGATCGCCAGCGAGTGGGCGAAGCGCGACAGCACGATGCGACGCACGATCGAGCCGACAATCGGCAGCTCCAGCAGTATCCGGTCGCGCACCCAGCGGCCCGAGGGGCGGCGCGTGTAGAGCTTCCAGGCCACCACGAGCCCCACGAGCCCCAGCCCCACCACCAGCGCGTACGAGCGCAAAAACATCGCGATGTTGAGCAGGACCGCCGTCGTCATCGGCATCTGCGCGCCCATGTTCTCGAACAACCCGAACAGGCGCGGCACAAGAAACAGCACCAGGAAGAACAAGATCCCGATGCACCCGACCATCAACACGCACGGATACGAGATCGCCGAGACGATCCGCGACCGCCGCTCGACCTGCACCTCGTAGTACTGGGCCACGTTTTCGAGCATCGTGTCGAGCACGCCGCCGACCTCGCCCACCTCGACCATGTGCACCAGGAACGGGGGGAACACGTGCGGGTGGCGCCGGAGCGCCTCGGAGAACGACATCCCTTTGTTGAGCGCGTCAATCACGTCGCGAATCGCCGTCCGCAGCTTCGGCGTCTTGGTCTGCGTCGCCACGCTCTCGAGCGCGCGCGTGAGCGGGATGCCCGCGTCGATCATCGTGTAGAGCTGCCAGGCGAAGATCGCCCGGTCCTTGTTGCGCACCGGCATGAGGCCCGCGAGCCCGCCGACGCGCTCGCGCGAGCGCTCGCCCATCGCCTGGGCGTCGAGCAGCAAGTAGTCCTGCCCCGTGAGCTTGTCACGCAGCTCGCGCAGGCTCGCGGCCGCCGCCGTGCCGCGCAGCTCCTGGCCGCTGCGGGTCATCACGCGGTACTGGTACTGCGGCATCAGTCGTCCTCGACGTGCTCGATACGCTTCTGCAGTTCCTCGAGCGTGGTCTCGCCCGCGAGCGCCTTCCGCAGCCCGTGGTCCCACAGCGTCTGCATCCCGCCGTGGCACGCCGCCTGTTTGATCGCGTTCGCCGCGCCCGAAGTGATGATGAGCTGCTTGACCTCCTCGGTCAGCTCCATCAGCTCGACGATCACCGTCCGGCCCCGGTAGCCCGTGCCGCCGCACGCCTTGCAGCCGGTGCCGCGATACAGCAGCGCGCTGGGCTCGAGCACGATGCCCTGGCTCGCGAGCGCCTCGAGGTTGGGTACATACGCCTCTTTGCAGCGCGAGCAGATCCGGCGCGTGAGCCGCTGTGCCGCCACGCCGACCAGCGACGAGGCGGCCAGGTACGGCTGAATGCCCATGTCGAGCAGCCGCGTGATCGCCCCCGGCGCATCGTTGGTGTGCAGCGTGCTAAAGACCAGGTGCCCCGTGAGCGCCGCCTTGATCGAGATCTGCGCCGTCTCGATGTCGCGCATCTCGCCGACCATGATGATGTCGGGATCCTGCCGGAAGATGCTCCGCAGCCCGGTGGCAAACGTCACGCCCGCCTTCGGGTTGACCTGCACCTGGGTGACACCCTCGAGCCGGTACTCGACCGGGTCCTCAACGGTGATGATGTTCGTGTCGATCGTATTGAGCTCGCTGAGCGTCGCGTACAGGGTCGTCGTCTTGCCGCTGCCGGTCGGGCCGGTCACCAGCACGATGCCGTACGGACGGCTCGCCATGCGCCGCCAGCGCCCGAGCAGGGGCGGGTCGAACCCGAGCTCGTCGAGGCCAAGCAGCATCGACGACTCATCGAGGATGCGGATCACCACCTTCTCGCCGTAGATGCCCGCAGGTCCACGTTCCGGTTGTCGGCCCGAAGCTTGATCCGCCCGTCCTGCGGCACGCGCCGCTCGGCGATGTCCATGTCGGCCATGATCTTGATGCGCGAGGCAATGGCCGTCTGGAAGTTCTTCGGCGGCGTGATGAACTCGCGCAGAAACCCGTCGACCCGGAACCGCACCCGGAGCCGGTTCTCGTCGGGCTCGATGTGGATGTCGCTCGCGCGCTGCCGGACCGCCTGCTGGATCAGGTAGTTGACCAGCTTGATGATCGGCGCCTCGGTCGCCTCCTGATCGGTCATGTCGAGCGTGAGCGCCTCGGCCTCCTCATCGACCACCTCGATCTGCTGCTCCTCATCGACGCCGAGTTCCTGGAGGATTTGCTCATAGCGACCCTCGTGCTCGTGGAAGCGCTCGACGAGCCCCCTGAGCTCGTCGCGCGCGACGGCCACCGGCTGCACTGTGTCGCGCGTGAGCGCCTCGACCAGATCGATGGCGGCCACGTCGAACGGGTCGACCATCCCGAGCCGGAGCGTGCCGCCGAGCCGGCTCAGCGGCAGCACGTCGAACTTGCGCACGATCTTCTCGGGCACGGCCTTGAGCACCTCGGGCCCGATCGAGACCGACCCGGCGTCCGGCAGCACCTCGAATCCGGCCCAATCGGCCACGAGCTGCTGCGCGCTTTTCTCATCGAGCACGCCGCCCGAGACCAGACTCTCGACCACCGTCGTGCCGCGCTCGGCCATCGCCGCCAGTGCACCCGTCATCTGGCCCGGACGGACCAGCCCGCTCGAGATCAACGCGCCCGCCAGCGACTGCCGCTCCCCGGCCAGACCGCCCGCGCCCGCCAGCGCCGGCCGGTTCAGGTCCACGGCCGTCTCGGTGGGGGTTGCGTCCGGCTCGGCGCCATGCGACGCCACCTTCCAGGCGGCAATGTCGTCGAGCATCTCCCGCGCGCTCTGGTAGCGGTCCTCGACGCGTTTGGCGAGCGCGCGCATCACGATCGACTCGACCTCGGTGGGCACCTTGCGCTGCAGGTCGCGGATCGGCCGCGGCTGCTCATAGCGGTGCATCATCGTGATCGTCTGCGGGTTATCGGCCGTGAACGGCAGCTCGCCGGTGAGCATCTCGTAGAGCATGATGCCGAGCGAGTAGATGTCGGTGCGCAGGTCCACCTCCTCGCCGCTGATCTGCTCGGGGCTCATGTACTCGGGCGTGCCCATCACCGAGCCGGTCTTGGTCAGCACGGTCTGGCCGGTTACCTGCACGAGGCCGAAGTCCATCAGCTTGACCTGCCCCGCTTCGGTCATCATCAGGTTGCCCGACTTGACGTCGCGGTGGATGAAACCCATCGAGTGCGCGTACTCGAGCGCCTCGCACGCCTGCGCGGCGATCTCGAGCGCGCGCTCGACGCCGAGGCGGCCCGAGCGCCGGATCAGGCTGCGCAGCGTGCGGCCCTCGACGTACTCCATCGCGATGTAGTGCACGCTCTCGATCGAGCCGCACTCGCAAACCTCCACGATGTGCGGGTGCTTGAGCTTCATCTGGGCCTGGCCCTCGCGGTGGAACCGCGCCACCGTCGCCCGATCGACCATCGTCGGCGGCAGCACCTTGAGCGCCACGAGCCGTTGAGTCCCGGTGTCCTCGGCCAGGTAGACGAGCGCCATGCCGCCGTGGCCGAGCTCGCGCACGACCCGGTACTTGCCGAGCTGCTGCTTGCCTGTTATCGCCGCACCCGCCACTGCTTCATCCCGCGTGTGCTCAGTCGCCCGTGTCCCAGGTCACCCGGAAGCCCGCGCAGTCGACGTACAGGTACCTCTTGTCGTCGCTGCTAACCACGGCCGAGGAGAACCGGAGCTCTATGTCCGTGCCGTGGTAGAAGTGCTGCCACTGCCAGCCGCCGGGCGGCGGGTCGTCCGTCACGTCGAGGTAGACCCGCCCGGCCGAGTAAAAATCGTCGTGGAGATCGAAGGCGTCAACCGGCCAAATGTGGTCCTGGCCGCTCGCGCCCATAGCTGCCAGGTTCCAGCACACCTTGAGGTAATCGTCCTTCAGGCGCTTGCTCACATACCCGGAGATGACAACCTCAACCTTCGTGATCGGCGCCGAGCGGATGTCGCTGCCGAACCCGCTGAGCGACATCTGGTCGGCCCCCTCACCAAGCTTGTGATATGAATACGTGCCCGTCTCGCCATCGGCGCTGTCGACCAGGTTTTCCATGTCCTTCCACTCGTTCGGGCCGGTGCCGTAGCAACTCCCCCAAAGCTGGGCGACGCCCGAACTGGCCGGCGTGTAGACACGGGCCAGCCGGCGCCGCATCACGCCTCGGTAGACGCCCTTGGCGGTGACCTCGACGTAGCCGGCCGAGCGGTCCGTGATGCTGGCCGAATACGTGCCGCCGCCAAGCGGCAAGTCCGAGTAGCTGCCGTTCCAGCTCATGTCGAGGCTCAGTTGGCGCACGGCGTGCTCGATGCCGGCGTCGGCCACGAGCGATGCCTGGAGCGCGTCCTTCTCGTTGTTGGTCACCTTCTGCCGCGAATGCACCACGGCCAGGTAGCGCATCCCGACAATGAGGATCACGAGCATAACGGCGAGCGCGAACACGAGCGCGTAACCGCCCTCGCCGCGAAGCCCTCTCGTTGTGCTTGCCCGTCTCATCGCACACTCACCGCGCTGTCGATCACCACGGTCTGGCCTGTCTCGTCATCGACGAGGGTGAGCCCGACGCGCATCACGCCGAACTCCTGCTCGAGGTAACGATCGGAGAAATCCGTCTTGCAGTAGTCGTAGACGCGCAGGTTGTCGAACGCCGCCTCGGCGTCGTACATGTTGTACTCGCCGAGCGTAAAGCTCGACCCGAACGATTCAGCCGTCCACGTGCTGGTCTGGTCCGAGTCCTCGCACAGCTCGCCGTTGACGAACAGCGCCACGGTGCGTTCGCCCGGAAGCCTCGTCCCCGTGCAGTCCCACGCGAGCGCGATGTGCACGACGGCGCCCGGCGCCCACGTCGATTCCCACTTCACTTCCTTGCCACGGATCTTCGCCTTGATCTGCTTGGCCGACCGGTCGAAGTAGAACCGGAACTCGGCGCCGTTCGACGCCCCCTCGACCAGGTACTTGTCCTTGTCGTACCCGCGCCATTCGGTCGAGAACTCCGGCTCGTACCAGAACTCGATCGTGCCGCACTCGGCGTTCAGCACCCCGTCCGTCGGGAACCTGACCCGCGCGCCCGACCACAGCTCTGACGAGAACCCGTTGCCGAAGTACACCGGATCCCAGTCCGCGCCGCCGAGCACCGACCCGCCGGGGCCCACCTGCGGGTACCACACGTCGAGCGACTCATCGAGCTTGCTCCACAGCGTCAGTCCCCCGGTCCGGAACGCCTGCACGTTCTCGGCGAGCACCTGGGCGTCCTGGCCCTCGACCCGGCGCAGCAGCACCCCGTCCTCAACCCAGAACTCGACCCGGTGGGCGAACGAGCCGGCGGCCGTCTTGCCCTGGCAGTAAACGCGAAGGTAGTTGTCGGCGCGCGCCTCGATCGCCGTCCCCGTCCGAAGCTCGGCCAGCAGCCGGTTCATCGCCGCGCGGCCCACCTGCACCAGTTCGGTCTTCGATCGGCCTTTCTCGACGATGTCGGAGGCAGCGATGAACGTCGTGGCAATCGACGCGGCCACGATCCCGAGCACCGCAAGCGCCAGGCACATCTCGATCAGGGTCAAGCCGCTCGTGCGTGCTCGCGCACGCGAGCCCAATCCGGCGTCGCCATGGTGGTCCAAATGCCGCATCGCTCAGGGCTCCTCCCACGTCTCGACCGCCAGGACCGAGTCGCTCACGAGGAACTGGACCGACTCGCTGACCGCCCCCGCCGTCGGCGACTCCCACGCCACGGTCACCGTCACCAGCTTGAGCCCGCCACCGATGTCGGCAGCCGCAACCGACCTCGAGTAGGCCGGCTGGTCCGCCGCGGGCGCCGCCGCCACGTTCTCGACGCGGTCGTAGCCGCGCGCGTGCGCGAGCTCCGCCTCCTGGCGCAACAGGCTCAGCGCGACGGCGCGCTTCGCGTCGGCCTCCTCGCCCAGGCGTCCAAGCCGCAGCATGCGCGTCAAGGCCACCAGCGCGGTGCCCAACACGAGCACGGCCATCATCACCTCAAGCAGCGTGAAGCCGGCCCGGCGCGAGCACCGGCGACGTGTCTGTGTCACACAACTCGCCGACACATTTCGGCCTTCCTGGGGTTGATGCTCCCAATTCGGTATCGGCGGGATCGGGCGGGGGCTGAAGCGTTTCTCGGATCAGAGCTCCCGGCCGCCGGACAGCACGACGATGTGGCCCGTGCCGGGCTTGACCTCTATGGTTACCGTGGAGCCGTCCGTGCCGCGCAGCACAACGGTGCCGCCTTCACTCGGCTCGCCGAGCAGGTTGAACACGACGGCGCCGCCGGTGAACGTGGTCGACTCGATGTTGACTCCCTGACCCAGCGTCCGCTCGGTCGCGGTCGCGTACGATTCACCGTCGCGGCGCTGGATGGCCACTCGCTCGTGCGCGGCGTCGATGACGACCTTGTGCGCGCACGCCTCGTTGACTGCAATCTGCTGCGCGTACGCCAGATCGGCCCGCAGCCGGATGCCCTCGTTCTCGGCGGCCAGCCGCGGCGAGGCGCTCATGAGCCGCGGCACCACCAGGAGCGCAAGCAACACGATGATGGCCATGGTCAGGACGAGCTCGAGCAGCGTGAAGGCGCCCGATCGGCCCCGAGTGCAGCGCCGCGCGCTCTGGCAATAACCGCCCCGCATCACGCGCACCTCCGCCACCGTTACGATTGCACCTGCGCACCGCCGAGCTTCGCCAGCGCCAGCGGCGCGCCGAGCTGCGCCGCCAGCACGCTGTACGAGCTCACCGTCTCCGGCGAGAACAGGTGCCCGGGATCAGGATCGAACACCACCATCGCGCCAACCACGTCGCCACCCGCCATGCACGGCACCACGAGCGCGGCGGCGGCGGCCGGCATCCACGGCTCGCGGCCCTCGGCGTCGGGCGCGCGCAGGTCGAGCTGCGTCGGCCGCGGCTCATCGAGCGCGGCGCCGAGTGCGCCCGCACCGGCCTCGACAGACACCGTCCCGCCGGGCTGGGCCACCAGGCCGGAGCCCCCGACAAGCTCGAACCGCCAGGCCGGCCGCAGGACATCGCCCAGCGAGCCGTCCTGTGCCAGCAGCAACGCGTAGGCGTGCGTGTCGAAGCCGGACAGCAGCGCCTGAGTCAGGATCGCCACAATGCCGTCGACCCCACTCGCGCCGCACAACATCGAGGCGATCTGCTGCTGGGTGGCAAGGTGCGCCAGCGTGCGGCGATACTCGTGGTTCGTGCGCTTCAGGTGCTCGTTCGCCTCGTTGAGCTCAGCCGAGAGCCGCCTGTTCTCCCGACGCAGGCGGTACTTCTGCGCGATCCGGTTGATCGGGGCGAGCACGTCGCGCTCCAGGTCCTCGAACGGCTTGAGCAAGTAGGCATCTACGCCGAGGCGGACCGCCTCGATCGCCGTCTCGAGCGAGGCATACCCGGTGATGAGCACGACGCCGATCTCGTCGGAGAGCTCGCGGATCGCCTTGAGCACCTGGATCCCGTTCATGTCGGGCATCTTGATGTCGGAGATCACCACGTCGAAACCGCCCGTGCGCGCGATCTCGACCCCCTCGCGGCCGCTGCGGGCCGTGGCGACCATGTGGCCGTACTCGGCCATGACCGCCTCGAACAACGACAGCATCATCTCCTCGTCGTCGATGACCAACACCTTGAGGCTCATATCCATCAGTCCGCCCTCAGCGGGTTTTCGGTTCCGTTTCAGACGGGTGCGTGCCCGACGCCTCATGCTCGCCGCCCGCCCCATCGGCGCCCTGAGGATGAAGCTTCACCGCGATGCGTTCTTCGCCGTACAGGAGCACGACGCCGCGCTCGCTCACGTAGCCGACTCGGAGACAGCCGATGGTGTCGCCCTCGTGCACGCGCTTGCCCTTGAGCAGCTCGGCCAGGCCCGGCTCGCCGCGCGCAATGTGCACGACGCCCAAGCTCGCGTCGTGCTCGGCCCCGATGAGTGTCCCGCGCACGAGGGCCGACAAGCGGCCATCGTCGCCGTGCTCGTTCCCGAAGATGCCCGTGACGCGAATGCCGACCGCGACCATGTCCTCGATGCTGCCCTTGGCCGGCGGCCGGAACGGATTGCGCAGCGTCGGCGACAGGGGCTTGAGCGAGGCCCGCTTGGCCACCAGAAGCTCGATGGTCGGGCTCTGACGCGGTGCGGCCCCGGAGCCGTCTGCGCCCGGCGTGGATGCGCCCGGGCCCTGGCCTGGCTGACTTCGGCCCTTGCCGGGCAACTGGGTCGCCGCGAGCACGACACCCAGGCCAACGGTGGCGATCAGCAGTATCGACTCAGACGTCTTCATCGTTTCGGCCCCTCATCCTGGGGCACAGGGTCGGCCGTCGCGTACGTTTCGATCACGAGCGAGATCCGCTCCCGCCATTCCCGGCCGGCGCCGGCCTCGGCGCTCGCCTCGTGTGCCGTGCCACCGCCGCCACCTTGGGGGTTCAGAGAGACCGACTGGACGTTGAGCTCTACGACCGCGCACGGGGCGCCCGTCGTTTCGAGTCGGCGCAGGAAACGGAGGAAATCGTCGAAACAACCCTCCATCGAGATCAGCGATCGGCAGCGTGCGTACTGCTCCCCGTTCTCCTTCGGCTGGGGGGAGATCGAGACGATCTCGAGGCCGGGATGCTTCTCGGGGTCGGTCAGATCGGACAGGAGCTGAGCCTTGGCGTTCTTGCTCAGGATGAGCCCGGCCAGCAGGTCGCGCCGCTGGCGCGTGGCCCGGAGCTCGCGCCGCTCGGCCTCGAGCTCAAGCACGACGGCATTCAGCTCGTCGGACGTGCGGCGCAGCGCTTGGCGGTAGCGCGTGGCGGCCGCCTCGTAGCGCAACAGGTAGAATCCGCCACACGTGATCGCCAGCACGGCGCACTCGGCCAGCAGCACGCGCCATCGGGCCACCTGCGCCAGGCGCGCGAATGCGCCGCGGCCGTGCCACAGATCAGCGAGCAGTCTGGCGCAGCTCGCAGACAACTTGGAAGCGTACACCTTGGCCTGGTTCATCTGTCTCCTTGGCCACACCGGCCAACTTGACTGATTCGAATTGCTCGACGCCCTCGAGCGCCGTCACCAAACTGAATACATCGGCGTTCGTCGCCGCCCGTCCCTGAATCGAGCAGACGCCGCGCTGCACGTCCGCGCTCCAGCGCTCGATGCGCACGCTGGGCTCGACGACGGACGCCACGTCGATGAGCAGGTTCGACCACACCGGAGTCTGCGACAGGATGCGGCTGTAGGCGGCGATCTCGCCGTCGACGGCCGAGCGCTCCTGGTGCGTCGCAGTCAGGTCGGCCTGCCTGTCCGCCAGCGTCTGACTCAACGCGCCGCCCGTCGTGCCGGTGGCGCGCGTGACCACGCCGAGCTCCATCAGCAACACGCCGAGCACGACAAGACAAAGCACCACAAGAAAGGACACCGGCACGAACCGCGCGCCTCGATGCGTCCGGTGCTCTTGAGGCAGCAGGTTGAAGCCGTTCATCGCGCCCTCCTAGATCGCCGCCCCAACGGCAAGCGAGAACGTCTCGGCCCAGCGGCCGTCCGGGTCGGCTGCGTCGCTGCGGCCCGCAAGCGTCGCGATCGAGGCAACGTCGAGCGCGCGCACCTCGAGCCCGAGCTCGTCCGCGAGCCGCTCGCGCACGCCCTCGACCGCCAGGGTCGAGGGCGTTGCGTAAGCCGCCTGGACCCGCTCGGTCGGATGATGGAACTCGTAGTGCCGGCACGTCTGCTGCACCTTTTCGGCGAATGAGACGCCGCCCTCGGTGTCGACTCGGACGTGGCGCACTATCCCCATCCGGCCGGCGCAGGCCACGAGCACGTAGCCGCTCGAGCCGGACTCGTGCACGACGACCGCCGGCTCGGGCGCGTCGTCGCGCGCCGCCACAAGCGCGCGGTAGAGCCGGTGGAGCGAAAACGGCACCGCGTCGATGCGCCGCAGCTTGACGCGCTTCGGCGGCAGCAACTCCATGATCTTGTCGACGACGGCCCGCTGGATCGACACCAGCAGGACGGCCTTCTGCCCGCCATACGGCGAGTCCTCCACCTGGAAGTCGACGACGGCCGTGTCGACCGGGTACGGCATGTACTGCTCGGCGTACCACTTGATGCTCGAGCTCAGCTCATCGGTGAAGCCCGCCGCAAGCCGGAACGCGCTCAGAACGACCGTGGGATGATCGACCACGACGACAACCTCGCGGCCGGCGAATACCCTGGGATCAAGCGCCGCCGCGACCTCGTCAGAAAGCGAACTCGCGTCCAGAGACATCAGCGTCGCGCCGTCCGGGAAGCTCGCCTCAGCCACGTGCTGCACGTGGATGCCCTTGGCGCTCGTCTGCACCCGAGCCACCCGAAGGCTCTCCGGGCCGATCTCCACTCCAACACCCTGGCTGCTCATCGAGCAATTACTCTCCTTGAGCGACCACTCTCCTTGAGCGACCGCTCTCCCTGAGCGACCACCTGCGTCTCAGCTCTCCGAGGCCGCGCCGCGTGCGGACACAAGCCTCCTCTATGCGCACAGTGCAACGGTGGGTGTATCGACCCGAAAGAAGCCCGGCCTTAGTGGGAATCGCCGGGCGGTGCGGAGGCGCCGCCCTCGGTCTCGGCGCTGGCGTCGAGGCGCGCGCGCAGATGCTCGAGCCGCGTGCGCGCTGCCTCCGAGTCGGGAAGCAGCCGGACAACCTCCTCGGCGCAGGCGACGGCCCGCTCCAGGTCGCCCAGCGCTTCCTGGCAGGCGCTCGCCAGGCGCCACAGCTCGGCCAGATCGAGCCTGGCCTGCTGCTCGTCATCGTCCGGCTCGAAGAACCCGAGCGCACTCGTGCACTGCTGGAGGGCGGGGCCGTACCTGCCCAGCCGGTAGTGCAGCCAGCCCAGCTCGGCATGAAGCCGCCAGCTCGAAGGCCGCTCGCCCAGCGCGGCCCGCAGCACGCGCTCAGCCGCCGCCGGCCGGTCGAGCTGCTGGGCAAGCCAGTACGCGGTCACCACCGCCGCCCGCTCGTTGCCCGGGTTGAGCCGGACGCTGGCGTACAGCCACGGGACGATCTCCTCGTGCTGCCCCAGGTGCACGTGGGCCGTCGAGGCGATCTTCGCGTACTGCCGGTACAGGAAGTGGTCGTACGAAAGCCCGGGCTCGTGCTCAGGATGATCGTCGTGCTCAGCGTCGGCCGTGTGGTGATGGTCATGATCGTCGTGGCCGGGCCCATCGTGGCACGCATGCTCGTGATGGCACGCATCGTCGTGCTCGTGCCCCCCAGGGCCGAGCGAGTGTGCGCATTCGCCCACGCGCGTGCGGCCCAACAGCGAGGTTTGGCCGTGGAAGTAGTTGTCAGCCTTGAGCAGCAGCACGTCGCCCGCGAGCGATTCGAGCCTGCCGATGAAGAGAGACAGGAACGTGTGCGGCTGCTGCCCCACCGGCAGCTCGGCCTCGCACGCGCGCCGGCACTGGCGGACCATCAGCTCGGCACACATCTGCGCGCACAGAAACACCGCGCCCACGATCGCCATTGTTACCCGAAGGGCCCACAACCGCTTCACCGTGCCGCCCCCTCAGAACCGCTTCCGCCGGAACGCCAGCCACGCCCCGGCCAGGAACACGGCCGTGTAGCCGAGCGCGTAGCTGCCGAAGAAAAGCCAATCGAGCGCCGCCAGCGGCCGCTGCAGCGGCGCGAACGCCATCATCTGCGACGTGTCGTAGAACTCGAAGTGCGGCACGACCGTATAGACAAGCCCCATGAGCCACGCACCGATACCGACCGCGCCGCTGGCCAGGATATGGATGTTCGCCGTGAACCCCTTGAGCAGAAAATAGGCGAGCAGCGACAGCGTGACGCTCACCGGCGTCTCGCTCACGAGCGTCGAGAACAGCAGCGCCATCGCCGTGAGCATCACGATCCCCAGCCACTGGAGCACGAGCGCCTGCACGGCGAGCCAGGTGAGCGCGACGCCCTTGAACGCCGCGATCAGCGCCGAGCACGCCCAGAACACCACGAGCGCCGCCGTGAAGCACACGACCGCGCCGAGGAACTTGCCGAACAGAAACTGC
>Ga0307425_1001417_pt1 | contig 14343 bp, 13 predicted proteins | sample SalMarWE160330MG_FD_202152 | JGI IMG/M metagenome (GOLD analysis project Ga0307425, IMG submission 202152) | Salt marsh sediment microbial communities from the Plum Island Ecosystem LTER, Massachusetts, United States - WE1603-30 | ecosystem: Environmental > Aquatic > Marine > Intertidal zone >... | reverse complement strand
ACCCAGTAATAATGATTCCAATGGTGCAGATATTCAAAGCATCAGATGCTGAAGAGATTAAGAAGAAAGGCTACATTGCAAAGTATATTGCAGATGTGGAGTTTCTTAGGAATCTGGGCTCTGGTGGATTCATTTTAGTAACAGTAGATAAGGGGACTGGGACAGAACCTCACAAACATGAAACGCTTGAAGAGATTTTTGTGGTATTATCAGATCTCACGATGATTATTGACTCCGTTGATTATGAGTTGGAAAAGGGAGATGTAGTACTAGTAGCTCCTAACGAATTTCATAGTTTTGAAGCTCCGAAGCATTCTTCTGCGAGCTTGATCGCAATAAAATTTCCAAATTTGAAGGATGATAAAGTATCATTGGATAATCAATAATCTTCGTAGTCATAATTGTCGTCGTCTTCATCATCAAAGAGAATGTCAACCGCACCATCACGTATTCTTCCAAATTGTGTTTTTTGAATAGCTCTTCTAATTACCATTTCATCTTCTTTCCATTCTGCATATCTTTTACGTCTACCAATAATGCCTGCGATTGTCACAACTGTGAATGCTATCCCTCCAAAGACATAGAGTTCAAGTCTTGATGAAAACATCGTGGACGCAGCACTAAACGCGATAATCATGATGCCACCTAGAATTAATGTATTGAGATAGCAATCACAAGTCATATTGAGTTGGGGTGGTCCTATTGCAAAATCATCCGGATCTGATCCTGGAGCTAAATTTAGGTAATAATTGAAGATTGCTAGAGCAAAGATACTTGCAATTATGATTATCAACACAAATGGGTCCACTTCAACTTCCATCCTTTTTTTGTACTAGGCTTCAACCTCTGGTCCTGCAACTTTCAAGCAGGAAAAGCCATATTCACCTTCATATGAAATCTCAGCGACTTCACTCGGGACAATAACTAATACTGTAGCATACTCCTTAATCATTTTTGGTTGAGCATTTATGATCTCAAATTCTCCTTTTGTAAGAGCGACTTTATGACCTGTTTTGAGACTGCGTAATTTCGGATGATATATTGTCTTGATAGCAATTCTAACCTGTAATGCTTCATTTCGTACAATAAGGAAATCTTCATCATCAATCCTCTCTAAGGTAAGTACATCCATCCAACCTTTCAGTTCGTCTGGGATTTTTTTGAACGGTACTTTTCCACTTGTCGCCATCTTTTCTACTGACGGAATTTGGCCTTGTACTTCATTGAGAATAGGAGTGATGAGATTTGTGTTCCATCCTTTCTTCACAAAGGCCTTCAATGCATGTTCTGCAATCTTCTCAAGAGCAGGTTTAAATCTATCATGCGAAGAAGAGGAAACTTTGTAGAGCATTCGGAATGAATTGATTGCACCTTCTTCTCGGTTGTATGCTACACCAATTTTGTATGCTGTGACTGCAAGTTGCCATGCATTATCTTCATCATCGAATAGAAGGCTGTATTTTGCTATATCATTAAGCATTGAAATTGTTACATCGGCATATTGCAATTTGTTTTTTGTGAGACTGAAACCTCCCATGACCTCGGCTCGTAGGACTTGCATGGTGATATAGAACCCTTCTGTAGTTTCCATCATATCATCAAGTCCAATTCGATTGATCATTGAGTCATAGAGCGAGTAAAAGTAGTCTATCTCATCATAGTCCTCACGGATGAGCGACAATAGAATCCTCACGAAAAATACTGAGGCTTTTAATTCATCATTGCCAACCTCGGCAAACATGAGGAGTCTGAAAGCTTCTTCACTTACAGCTAGGGCATCTTGGATACCTTCGGATGAACCTCTGTAGAGGTGGCATATCATTTCAAGGTAGTAGAGGAAAAGCGTTAGATCTGCAGCGTGTCTGACAAGTTTTCCATGTGTATCGGCATCTTCTGTAAGAGTTGATACGATGAGCAATCTCTCGATTTCATTCTGAACCGCTTCGATTTCATGAGCAAGAATATCATATTTTCCTTCTCTAAAGTCCTCAAACATCTTAGGAATATCTGCTTTGATATCTTCTAAGAAATCCAGAACGAATAATGGTTGTCCCTTTGAGAGTTGTCTATCAAGCCCTTCAGCAGGTCTCTTGACAGATCTTAGTACGCGTAGGGCGTGGTCTTCGATGATTCTAATTCTTGTGACAGGGTCGTATGATTCTTGACGTGAAATGCTGTAGCGCACTTCTTCAGAATAAATCCTATCTCGTATTGGAGTCAGTAATTTCTTCATCTCAGCGTTATTGACAGATTCCATAAGTTCTAGGATGTAAGCCGATCCAACAATTCCCTCAACTTCGATGTTTAGATCCTGAATTGTATTGAGGAGTTTCATATCACTAGTAACAATTTTTGCCCCTTTTACTCGCATAGCACCTAGAACCAGAGACATATCATTAGGCTGTGGCAAGGAGCTCTCCGGTCGCTTAATACTCTCCATCAGACTTTTGATATCTTTTGCCAGAGTCTCATCAATCTGAATAATCTTCTCGACCTCTCTTCTCATGTACCAACGTAACTCTTGGAAGACTTGCCTTGTAATCCAGAGTTCAGCGCCAATAGCATCAGCAGCATCCTTGATTATGGTCACATCTCTTGGTCGTTCCGAGAAACCCGATATGAAGAAGTTCGCGTCCAAGTATACACGCATTAATTATGTCTCCATCTAATTATCATTTATTATCCAAGGTACTGCAAATGTCACCCAGTTCCCTAGAGAGTACTCTCAGTGTTTTGGAGTAGAATATAGGTCTTATGCTATCTCCTTGGAATCCGTATGGGTTTTTGGCATACGAGGGAAAAAGGTTCCGATTCAATGCTATATTGGAACAAAGTTTGTATGCTTTCAGTTGACCTCACATCGCACGACACTTTATATGCATTAATGATATAATATAATATGAACTAACAGCAGAATTACATCATCATGTTGCCTACAGCCAAAGACTTGGTTATTGAGGTCCGGAGTTTCGCCAACCCAAAGGGATAAGTGCGTTTTCACCGTATCCAATATCAACTAAGGGCGCAGCATATAATTGTGTGAGTCGTTGAAAACTATGGCGTGCGGTTTTCAACTCGCATTGGATCTCAAAACAGATTCAATGGAACGCTTCGTACAAAATCATTAGGTGGTGGCGCGGCAAATGCGATGCGTTACTCACACGACGTTGCGCCCACCTTTTATTATCATTGAGTGTTTAGATACTGAACAACATGTACATATCTGCATACTTGCAATACTAAATGTTCAAAACTCCATGTAGCTAAGATTTTCGGTGCTGTGTTGTATAATGAAATCAATTGCAGGATTCCAAGTAGAAAAAGTTCCAAAGTCACGTAAATTAATTATTGAGAATTGTGAGTTTGCTCTAGAGAAACATCGTATGCTCGGACTATTCGAGGCTGATGTCACAGACTCGCGAAAGATGATTCATCGGTACAAGGAGAAGACAGGTGAATCCTTGTCCTTTACTGGCTGGATTGCAGCATGTCTGGGAAAAGCTGTTGATGAGCATAAGCAGGTCCACGCATTAATGATTGGCAACAAATTCATAGTGTTTGATGATGTCAACATTAACATTCTTGTGGAAACCGTTATCGAAGGTCGCGCGTATCCAATCAACTACGTTCTAAAATCAGTAAATAACAAGTCTGTTGTCGATATTACGAATGAAATCAATGAAGCCAAGAAATTGAGAGAAGAGGGTGTTACTGAAGCAAAAGAGAATCGTAGTATCAAAATGCTTCTTTCTGCTCCCAAGTTTCTAAGAAAGCTTCTCTTCTGGCGTAAGGTCCGAAGGGATCCTCATTTCATACATGAAAGGATGGGTACTGTTGCTCTAACATCTATTGGAATGTTTGCTAGGTCAGGAGGATGGGCGATACCTCTGGGTCTTCATGCTGTGAGTGTTGCAGTGGGTGGAATTACTGAAAGACCAGGTTTTGTTGGAGAAAAAATAGAGAAACGTGAATTCTTGTCTCTCACTGTGACTCTTGATCATGATGTAGTTGATGGTGCTCCTGCTACTCGATTTGTTTCAAGATTTGTTGAATTGCTAGAGTCTGCCTATAGTATTCCTTCAGAGTTCTAATATTAAATAGCTATTAGTTCTACGTCAATTTTTTTCAGTACCTTACAGAATATGGCCTATTTATCAGGGGGTTTCTAAATTCCATCGACGTTTATATTCAAGTCAATCCATTGTAACGACAACATTGCCTAATTTCCCTCCTTTCTCAACAAATCTGTGGACCTCGACCATCTGGTCCAATGGATATGTTCTATCAATCATGGCTTTGATAGTCCCTGTTTCAAAAAGTTCTCCAAGTTCAATTAGACGACTAACAGAATACTCTGCAGTTTCAGCAATTGCCAGCATATTGTTCTTTGCAGCAGTTGATTCTTCACCTCTGGAAACTGATCCGTTTCCTTGGAGATAGATTCCATTCTCATTTAGTGAATTCAAGCAACCTGAAAATCTAGTTACACCCACGACATCGAAGATGACATCATATTTCTCAGCTCTGTCAGTGAAATTCTCTTTCTTGTAGTCAATGAGATGGGCTGCACCAATCGATTGCAGCATCTCAAACTTCCCTGCACTGTCTACTGCGGTCACTTCAGCTCCCTTAGATTTCGCAAGTTGAACTGCAACTGTTCCTATTGAACCTCCAGCTCCATTGATTAGTACAGAATGACCTTGTTGTATGTTAGCTTGATCTATGAAATGAAGCGCTTCCGTTCCCCCAACTGGAATCGTGGAAGCCTCTTCAAAAGAAATGTTGGATGGTTTAAATACAACAAATCCCTCTGTTGACATAGATTTGTATTCTGCATAGGCCCCCATCCCAAGTGCGGTATATGCGAATACATGGTCTCCGGGTTTAAACTGGGTTACCTCACTTCCGATTTCTTCCACGATCCCGCTCAGTTGCTGTCCCAATATTTTCTTCCTTGGTCCTGTGATTCCAAATCCAAGTCGAATGAGAAGTTTGAATCCGAAACCATATTGAGGAAACTTGAATCCTCGAAGTTCACAGTCTCCTAAGATTACAGTAGTTGCTTTATTCTTGATTAATATCTCATTGTCCTTAGGTATTGGTTTAGGAATATCAACTAATTTCAGAACATCTGGAGGTCCATATCTTGTGCATTCAATCGCTTTCATGAGGATTCCCCCCAAGAGAAATTGCTATTTTACCTAGAACCTTTCCTTCTTCAAGTATCTTTAGTGCCTCTGGGATTTCTCTGAGTTGGATTTGTTTCTCTATGACAGGAACTACTTTCTTTGCATCGAAGAGTTCTCCTAAGAAATCCATATCCTTTTTGTTGAATGGCTCGCCCCACCAATTGATTCCAGTCCATTTGTCACTGAACTTCGAATATAAAGGCCCTAAAGTTATTGCTTGCAATAGAGCACCTCTTGACCCTCCCACCATGACGAAGATACCATCTTCATTCAATGCACGTCTATAAGCACGTATCGAACGATTAGCTACGGTATCAACAATTACATCATACCTGTCACCCGTCTTCGTATAATCCGTTTGTCTGTAATTGATTATATGATCTGCTCCGATTGATTCGAGCATATCCAATTTTTCAGCGCTGTCTACTGCAGTTACATCAGCTTCATAGTATTTTGCAATCTGAACAGCGAAGGTTCCCATACCGCCTCCAGCTCCATTCACCAAGACTCGTTGTCCCGGTCGGATTTTCTTCTTCTCTCGAAGACACTGAAGAGCTATCACTCCTGCCTGAGGGTAGGTTGCTGCTTCTTCGTATGTCATGTTGGATGGTTTAAGACTCAGTACTTTATGAGGAGCTGCTACATATTCTGCAAATGCACCAGAGCCTGTATACATTAGGTCTCCTACAACTTCATCACCCGGTTGAAATTGAGTGACTTCCTTTCCGACAGATTCAACAATACCTGCGACGTCAGTTCCTGGTATCTTATCCTTGGGTCGTCTAAGTCCAGTCATACGTGTTATGATACTTCCTCTTAGTCGTTCAAAGTCTGCTGCATTTAGGGATGAACCTCGAATTTCTATTAGGACTTCATTATCTTTTGGAATTGGTTTCTCTACATCTCTGAGTTTAAGACTATCAGGAGATCCATATTTTTCGCCCACTATCGCTCTCATGGCCATTTCATCTCAATGTTACTGTTGTGGGAAAAAGAATGCTCCAAGCAAGAACCATCCACCTAATATCAATTCGAATAGGAAGATTAAGAGACCTCCCAAATCCCATAGAGTTTTGGAGTTTTTCATAATGTAAATTCCATTACCAAGTCCATAGATAACAGCTGCAAAGATTCCAAACCATCCAAGCAGTATAGGTAGAATCCCATAGAGTACAAATGTGATTGAGTAAGCGAGTGTTCCTATACTGAATAGGATTTGCGCTCTGATGAAGGTTGAGTTCTTCGATTTCAGTAAAGACAGAGCTACATTGCTCAATGCGTCTTTTTCAGGACCTGTAGCATTTGAGTAATGTTCAGCAATGTTGAGAAGGTCTAGAAAGCTTAGTTTGTTATTTATTTGCATTAACCCTTCTACTACTCGCGCGATAACCCATATCACTCCAAGCAATAAGTTGTATGAACTAAAAGCGATGAGCAGTGTTAATGCAAGAGTAATTATAATGCAATGTTCTACTATAACTAATTTTATTCCTGTGCTGAAATTCGCTGGATTTTGGCTTATTTTCTGAAGCTTAGAATCTGGATCCAGTTCACTAAATGTTTCATAACCGTATCTTTGACCTGCAATTAGTAGAATTATAATGATAAGCAGGAATAGCAGTCCTGATATTTCGACAAACATGACTATTCTCTCACCTTAGAGGATTTGAGTTCCATAAAAGCTTTGAAACCAAATACGATTGTTAATAGTGGGAAGAGATAATGTGGAACTAAGGACCATGGATTTAGAAACGGATTATGCCAATTTGGATCTGGTACAGCTGCAGATATGTAAACGCCGATGAAGACAGTTTCCATAATCAGGAGGATGATGGACAGGACAATCAAACCAATGAGACTCCATTTTCTTTTTCCGACGAGGAACATAGTTGTGAGGATACCAATTATAGAATAAATAGCGAAGACCGTTGAAGCGCTTTCCAAGTCATTATAGAAGAATTGGTCAAAAGCTATCAGGTATCCTCCAAATAACAAACGGAAAAGTTGTGTTACAACTAGAGCAATACCAATCCTTGAAAGATGGATTTCATCAGTACTCATTACTATCACCAGTTAATTCATATCAACCACTGTTATGGCCACGTTGCCCTTCTTGCGACCAGTTTCTACATATCGCGTCGCTTCTGCGATTTCCTCTAAGGGATATATCCTATCAATTACAGGTTTCAGTTTTCCTGCTTCAATGAGTTCCCTGAAGTATACTAAATCTTCAACGAGTCCAGTTGCTGTTCCGCCAAGAATTCTCTTGTTAATTTTTTTCGGAGCAAATTTTGCTTGAACTCTACGTCGTAGCATGTGAACTGAATCAAGGAAGACTCCTCCAGCCTCCAGTGCCTTCATAGAACTAGATAATGATAGCTTGCCTACTGCATCGAATATTGCATCATAAGTTTCACCGCTTTTGGTGAAATCCTCTGTTCTATAATCAATCAACTTGTCAGCACCAAGCTCTTTCACCCATTCATGATTCGAGGCACTACAGACAGCTGTAACCTCTGTTCCAAAGTGTTTGGCAAGTTGAACTCCGTATGAGCCAACGCTACTGGAAGCACCATAGATTAGCACTTTCTGTCCAGGTTGGATATTTCCTTGAGTCTTGAGGAAGAATAATGCTGTGTCTGCTCCAACGGGAATTACAGCTGACTCTTCAAAGCTCAGATTGGTTGGTTTATGGGTGATTGAACCATCATCACTACTATCTGCATCTTCAGGAATGCATACATATTCTGCATAAGCCCCAAAACCAAAGCCAGTACTTCCGAATATCTCATCGCCTGGTTTGAACTTTGTAACTGTATATCCTACCCGCTCGACTGTTCCAGCTAATTCAATACCAAGAATGTTGAATTTCTTAGGCTTAAGTAGACCGTTCATCATTCTTGCAAGAAATGGGTCCGGCTTTCGCATTCGCCAGTCTGCGGCTGTCACTGATGTTGCATGTACTTTAACAAGCACCTCATTTGCCTTTGGTGTTGGTTTATCAACTTCTTTCATCTGGAGGACATCAGGAGGTCCATACTTTTCAAATACAATTGCTTTCATTTCCGATTCCACTTCTAGCTTGATGATTCAATTTCAGCAAAAGTGAAACCTTTTACTATGAGCCAAACCGCGAGAGCCATTTCCTGAATTCCAAGTAGAGCAGCGAAGATTTCAACACTCAATCCAAGAAAGAGTATTGAAATAATGAAACCAAAATACACAACAGATCCAATTAAGCCCCAGAGTGATAGCCATTTAGGAACTAGTTCGTATTTATACAGCATGTAATTCAGGAGAAGCGCACTTAGGACAAAGGGTATGTCAAGAAGATGACCAGACCATGCAAATGCTTCTAACAGTAAAGCACCTGATGTTTCGAAATAAGAAGCAACTGGAGCTGTTGCGTTCACAAATACATGACTTAGTGAAAATATTGCTACTAAGTTCATTACACCAAAAACAACGAATATAGATTCGAAGACTCTAGCTGCAATGTAACTAATCGCTAGATTGTCATTATACCTCTTTAAGATTGGATAAATAGCAATAGTAATTCCAACAATTGCTGCAGCCATTGTAAGCATCAAGAGTACTCCAATAATCATTGGTATTCTATTTGCGGCAACTAAAGTTAGGTAATTTGGATCATAGATTGAACTAAATCCAAGAGCGCTTAACAGGGGAGTAGCTGAAGCGATTACAAATAATATTCCTACAATACGAGCAGTTTTCTTTTCCAAATCCATTTTTCGACCCCGAGATGCAAATACAATCGGTTACAAAATGAAACCAGTATTTAAGTACTCTTCAAAAAATTATTGACGAAAGTTGAATGCAGTGGTGATATAGAGCAACAATCGCTGTTCTGATTTCGATTTTATAGTCATATGAATGATCAATCTTAATGATGGTCTATAATTATGACAACGTTACCAATCTTCTCACCAGTTTCTACATAGGTATGCGCTTCACGAATCTGTTCTAACTTGAACTTTTTACCTATTACCGTTTGCAATTTACCTTTTTCAATAAGGTCTCTAAGTAGGAGTAAATCTTGGCTTTTGAAAGATACTGCACCACTCAGTACAGTTTTATCACTTCTTTTCGAAACAAATCGGCTTCGCACCATTGTTGAGGGTCCTGGATTTGCAATTAGATAATGTCCGTTTTCTTTCAATGAATTAATACTATCAGAAAAAGAGCTCTTGCTAACTACATCAAGAATGAAATCATAAGTCCTATTGTTCTTAGTGAAATCTGTTTGAGTATAATCTATGACGTGATCTGCACCAATGGAATGAAGCATGTCTATTTTTCTTGTACTATCGACAGCTGTAACCTCTGCACCAAAATACTTGGCAAGCTGCACCGCATAGCATCCAATAGTCCCACCTGCACCATTGATTAGAACATTATTATCCTTCTCGATATTCCCTTGTCTAACAAAACTTAGTGCTTCAAGTCCTCCCACTGGAACTGGAGCAGCCTCTTCAAAGGTCATGGTTGTTGGTTTTATCGCAAGTGCTCCTTCATCGGGCTCTTCAGGTAGGCAGATGTATTCAGTATAAGTTCCAGTTTTTATGAATCCAGTAGCAGCGAATACTTCATCTTCTGGTTTGAATTTTGTAACTTCTTCACCAATAGATTCGACAACTCCAGAAAGCTCCATGCCTAGAATAGTGATTCTCGTAGGTTTGCTGAGACCTACATAGGCACGCATAGGTATTCTATAGCGGAGGGCGGCATTCATTGCTCGCATCTCACAGTCCCCTGCTGTAGCTGTAGTTGCACGAATTCTTATTAAGAGTTCATTCGGTTTGGGACTCGGTTTGTCTATGTCAGCAAGCTGGAGAACATCAGGTGGACCGTAATTTGTCCATACAATTGCTTTCATAGATACTCAACCACATGTATCATGGTTAGTTTCACTTACTAGTGACCCACAATTACTAAGACACTTCCTCTCTTGCGGCTTGACTCGACATATGTATGAGCTTCAGGTATTTGCTCAAATGTATAAACACTATCTATAACCGATTTGAGCTTACCAGATTCCATGAGTCCATGAAGAAATACAAGGTATTCAACATGGTCCTTGCTCTTTCCTACGCCACCAGAGTCTTTGTCCACATTAAGAAAGATTCCTGATTCATTGAGTGATGCCTTTCTTTGTGATGGCTCCATTTTGCCTACAGCATCAAATACAACGTCGTATGTTACTCCATTTTGAGTGAAGTCTTCAGCAGTGTAATCGATTACTACATCAGCTCCGAGACCTTCTATTAATTCCAAATTTCGAGTACTACATACACCATGGACCTCTGCTCCTTGATATTTCGCAATTTGAACCGCATAGGTTCCTACATTCCCCGATGCTCCATATATCAGAACTTTTTGTCCAGGTTGGATGTTTGCCTTTTTGAGAATCTTAGCTGCTGTAAGTCCTCCACCCAGAACTGGGACCGCTTGTTCGTATGACATAGTTTCAGGTATTGTTGCAATTATACTATCTTCAGGTATGCATTTGTATTGAGCGTAACCACCAAGACCATCCCAAAAGGTTGATGCGAATACTCTGTCGCCAATCTTGAATTTGGTTACTTCTGGGCCAACAGCCTCGACTTCGCCCGCTGCTTCCATTCCGAGTATGTCTTTCTTTGGTTTTGACCACCCCAAGAACATTCGAGCAGCAATTTTCGTACCAGCAGATAGGTCGAGTAGCCCTCGCATTTTAACGTCCCCTATTGTAACTGTGGTATAATGGATTTTAATCAAGACTTCATTTCTCTTTGGGGTTGGCTTTTCTCTCTCCTGAATTTCAAGAACATCTATCGGTCCATATTTGGTAGTAACCATTGCTTTCATTGTCCGAACTCCTCTCTTGACTAGATATTAAACATAATCGGTAATTCCGCTGCATATAACACTTGTTACAAATTGTAAGTTATGCCGTAAAAAAAGATAGAAGGAAATTCTGAACATCAAATGTGTTCAGAACTCCTACACTTTGTTGGTTGAAGAAAGAGTATCCAGAAAAGATGAACCTATCCGAGGTGTGGCCACATTTTGCAGCCGGTGGATTACTGCACTTAGCGATATTGGATGGAGACCAACCCCGTGTGAGGATGTTGGCTTTCACAGCACTTAACGACAAACTCTGGATCGTCACTAGATCTGGTGACGACAAGATTCCTCAGATTCGAAATAACCCCAAGGTCGAGTTTACTCTTGGTGTTCAAGGAAAAGAGAGAACTGGATGTCTGAGAGCTACTGCAGAGGCATTCATTGTCGACGACCCAAAGGCTCGGGAGGAAGTAGCTTCAGCTATTCCTTGGTTCACAGGATATTGGAAATCATCCGAAGATCCTAATTTCACGCTTATTCGACTCGATATGAAGAAGATACTATTTGATCATCATGAGTCTAGTTCAAAGTATACGATTGATGTGTGATGTTATTACTGCGCGAATAAGCGGCCTAATTAAGCAAAAAATATTGGAACAGGTGATTACAATGGCTCGACTTCAAATCAAGATGGGAGTTGTTCTTGTCTTTCTTACACTACTCATGATAGGAACATTCCTCATTACACCTACTACTGCAAGTGATTTCGAACCTAGTCAAGCTTCAACTGCACCTAACATCTGGGATTGGGGGTACACTGGTCGACCAAATGCGAGTGAGGCGTTCTCAGTCTGGGCTAATGTGACGGTTCATGAAGGTGGTCTTGGAATAGCTAATGTCACAATCAATATCTCCGGACCAAATGTTACCATACATGATTTGATGACTTACAATGGATCTTTCTACGTGGTTAATGTTGACGCATTTCCAAATCCTGGCGAATTTCTTCTTTACGTGACTGCAGTTGACATTAACGGTGAATCTCGTGATGGAAGAACTATCTATATCACCATCGAGGAAGATGATAAGCCAACTGTTGATCCACGTCTGACCTTACCTGTTGTGGTCTCTACAAGTATGGTGATTGCAGTTATTGTGATTATGTTTGCATTGATGTACGATCGAAGGCAAATCGAGCTCGAGGGGCAAGCTAGTTCCCTACATGCTGACTCTCCAGATATCAACGATTCATAGTGTACGATTAGTTCATGTACTTTATATGCTCTTGAACATACAAAATTAACTACACTGCAGTATGTGTCACTTACTTTTCTATTTCTATTGGTAATCAGGTAAACAATGTTTGACGTTTGTCATACACCAAACAGTTTATATTACTTTGAACGTTCGTTCAGAAAGAGGTTTCGGACAAAATGTTCAAATATGCCTTGAAGCGAGTTGTTCGAAGTTATCGATTATTCATCGCTTTGACCATTGGAGTTCTATTGGCGACCACGTTTTTTGCAGCAACCAATGTTGCTTCAGACCTTTTATCAAGGGATGCACTCGATGGTGCGGTGCAAGATATTCTTTATGATTTTAATGTTAATTCAGCCAACTCAAATTGGACAGTCAGTACTCTTGACCAGCTAGAGAGTGAACTAACTACCTTAGATGGCATCGTAAACAGTACACACTCATCTCGTTTATCCTTCAATTACAATAATACAGGCGTTAACATGACCCTGGCAGGGATAGAGATGTCTTCTGAATATGCAAAGGGTATTGAGGTGGTTCAAGGCAATCCGTCATTAGGACCAAATGAGACCTATGTTGTACGCGGCTCTAGGAATGAGTCCCTCTTTTCGCTGGGACAAGTCATTGATGTACCAATTCAGGTATCAAGACTCCTTCAACCACCAATCACAATACACAGAAACCTTACAATTGCAGGGTACATTGATCTGCCTCAGAGCTATAGAAATGCGATAGCTCCCACTCCTCTTTCTGGATTGGCTGCAATTCTTGCTGGTCTGGGAGGCGGCGCACGCGCTTTCGTTAGTGCAGTACCATATAATCTCCTTCTTACTGATTGGAATATGGTAATGGATTCAATCGTTCATGAGGCTGAGGGTATTGTCGGCCATACTCATGTAGGTATAACGAATTCGATCGGTTTGAAAATAGATAGGGTTAATTACATCAATCCTTATGACGTTTCGAACTCCCTCGATAGAATTAATGCTTTGCAGAATCAGATTAGTGAACGCTTGGTTCCGTATAATGCTGCTGTTTCTTCAAACCTTAGTACTACCCTATCTTTTTACACGTTTTCGCAGCTAAGTATGACTTTACAGTTTCTCACTTTATCTTTGCCAATCTTTCTTCTTGTTTATTTCACTGGTACAATGGTGAGTGATGTAGGATATAACTTCAGAAGACGAGAAATCGGTCTTCTTCTAACCAAGGGATACGAACGTGGTGAAATAAGACGCATGTTCTTAGTGGAAGGTGCATTGGTTGGAGCTATTGCTGGTGCATTTTCCATCTTTCTTGGTACTGCAGCGGCATACCTCGTTTTGGGTGCTCCTATTGCGAATATGTTCCAAGCAATCATTGATAATCAGGTATCTGTAATGCTCTCTGTAATTCTGGGCATGTTTCTCGGTCTGCTTTGTGTTTGGCGTCCCTCTGGGAGAGCATCCAAACTTGAGATAATTGATGCTCTCAAACAATATATTTTTGTTGAAGAAACTTCTGATTACAAGAAGCTATTGCCTACAATAGCTTTAATCCTTGGAACGTATAAGATAGTTGTTTGGACACTAGGAATTGATATGAGTGCGCTTCTTGGCAGCATAACTCTAGGAAATATCATTCTTACAATTGGAATCCTTGTAGTGACTGCAATAGATGGTCTTCTTGGTTCATTTGGGCTTGGTGCGTTACTTTTTCTATATGGCGCTACAAAGGTATTCATGCGTGGTTCACTAAGGTTCCAAGAGGCAGTCATGGCTTTGGGTCAGAGATTCTTTGGTGTCTTTGGTAATTTAGCAACTCGAAATCTCAAACGCCATCCAGCTCGTAACGCAACCCTTGTCTTCATTACCGCTTTGATTGTTTCATATGGCGTCTTTGCTACTGGGAGTCTCTATTCTCAATATGATCATACAGAGAGGACCGCTAAGTACAATGTCGGATCAGATGTCAGACTTCAACTCAATGTTGGCACCAACATGAATCAACTATTACAGGAAACTGCAGGATATGCAGATGTTCAAGATGTGACACCAGAATACACTCTCAA
>Ga0307425_1001416_pt1 | contig 14355 bp, 7 predicted proteins | sample SalMarWE160330MG_FD_202152 | JGI IMG/M metagenome (GOLD analysis project Ga0307425, IMG submission 202152) | Salt marsh sediment microbial communities from the Plum Island Ecosystem LTER, Massachusetts, United States - WE1603-30 | ecosystem: Environmental > Aquatic > Marine > Intertidal zone >... | reverse complement strand
ATCCAACCCATTATTACCCGGCGCTTGGTGCAGGGGTGTGCGTCGCTGCGGAAGAAACGGTGGAAATCTTTGACGGCAAGATACCCTTCATGACCCTGCGCGGCGAACTTTACAATTGTGAACCGTGGATGTTAGAGTAGGTCAGTTCAAAGTCTCTGAGTTCTCTCCACCTTACTCCCTTCCCGGGTACGCAGCGAGCAGCCTGTAGCGAGGGCGCTCTCTTGCCGGCGCAGCCAGCCCTGTTGGATGACCTGGCCGGCAGGGCTGGTCTTCCGTTGCAAGTCAGCGAGCGCCTTAGTTGAGGAGGGCAGGTCGCTGCGCCGGTTATTCCCCTCAACCCTCCCCGTCGGGGACAATAAAAGAGTGACCTATTGCCCCACTGAAAATCAAACAAATCCAACTGTCATTGCGAACCCTACGTAGTAGGGCGTGGCAATCTTCCGGCATTGCTAACCCTTTCGTTCTCGTGTGAGGAGATCGCCGCGGGCTCCTTTGGCAGGCCCAGACTCCCTCGCAAGATAAATTATAGTGAGGTTTGGCCAGGAAGGTGTCACCCTGAAAGCGTGACCTACATGCTCTGGGTCGCTCGCGATGACATCATTAAATTGTTGTCAGTCCCCTTCAGGGAAGAACTCCTTCAGGGGACTACGTGCGAAACGCCGCTCTGCGGCGACGTACCATTGCGTGGCACTTTGGTAATCTCACGATTTCACCATCCCCTATATTCTCAGGCGAGGAGATCGCCGAAAGTGTCACGCTTTCAGCGTGACCTACGTGCTCTGGGTGCCTCGCGATGCCAAGCAGTAGGAACGCGGTAAGCTTGACTTTTAATTCCAAGCTCTGTAAAGTAAAGATACCGCGAGGCGCGGGGGGAGCGCGTCTCCAGGAGGGGTTTTTGAGCATAAGAGGAGGTGCCTTATAAAACGCATCGTTATCGTGCCATTGGTCTTATTACTCGTCTCCCTGGCCTGCAACCTGCCGGGCGCGGACGAGCGCGCCTCGTCTGCCGACCTGACGGCGCGCGCGCTCGCAGCCACCGAGACGGCCCTGGCCGAGCGCGTGAGGGAGTCCGAAGCCAGCCTCACGCCAGTCCCGCCAGAAGGGGACGGGCAACCTCCGCCTGAGGCGGCCGCCACCGAGTGCCAGGCCATGATCACTTCGAATGTGGACGTCAATGTGCGCGGGGGGCCGAGCACGGTCTATACGATCTACGGCTACATCCCGACCGGCGGCACGGCGCAGGTGGACGGGCGTAACGCCGCCGGCACCTGGTGGTACGTGGTCTTCCCGGCCGGCCCCGGCGGGCACGGTTGGGTGTGGGGCGATGCGGTCACCCCCTCCTGCGTGCCGCCCGGTGTGCAGGTGGTGGCAGCCCCGCCGACGCCGATCCCGCCTCCGGAACCTGCCACAGCCACCATGACCGCAACGGACACCACGAACGGCCCGCTGGTGATCGGCACCATGATCCTAGCCGTGACGCTCGTGATTCCGCAGGCTCAGGGCGATATCGTGCTGCAGGATATCTTCCTCTCCACGGGCGGAGAGATCCTGGTGCGCGTGCTGGTCACGCCGACCGGCTCGCTGACCGGCTCCCTGCAGTATAAGGTCTGGGTGGATAACAACCAGATCGCGACCATCTCGCAGGCCCTGCCGGCCGGCAGCCAGGTCTACTGGACCGGGCATACCATCTCGGGTAACCACAGCGTGCGCGTCAAGCTGGATACCAACGGGGCCTACTTCGAGACGAATGAGGGCAACAACGAGGGGACCGTTAACTGCAGCGGCGGCAACTGCCATTGAGACGGGCGCTGGAAGGACCGGGTGGCGTATGAAAATGCCTCAGGACTTTGTCTGTGCGCTGTTCATCCTGTTGCTGTCATCGTGTAACCTGACAGAGAGCATCCACCAGGACGAGGGTGAAGATCACCTGCCCGGAGTGTCTTCCACCCCCTTCGTCCCGGAAGGGGGCCCTCCGCCCGCTCCCATGCTGGTGGGCGAAGAGATCGCCTGCAGCGCTTTTGTTTCCCCTTCCGGGGAGGAGGCTGCGCCGGGGAGCGAATCTCAGCCGTGGGGGAGCTTTCAGGTTGCGGTGGAATCCGCCAGCCCGGGCGACACGGTCTGTTTCAAGGGGGGAGTCTATGGGGTGGAGGAGGCAGTGCACATCTCGATCTCAGGAAGCGATGCGGCCCCTATCGTGTTCATCGCCTCTCCCGGCGAACGGCCCGTCCTGGATGGGAGCGGCCAGGTGGGCGACCTGCTCGTTCTCGACCAGGGGGCATCCAACTTGCGCCTGAGCGGGTTCACGCTGCGCAATTTCAACTCCTGGGGGTTGAGCCTGGAAGGGGACAACCGCGCCATTCAACTGGATCATCTGGCCATTGAAGGCGGGGAGGCAGGCGTGCATTTCACCTTCGGTGAGGACGACCTGGCGCCGCCGGAGGGCGGCCCGGTCGAGCACGTAACACTGGAAGACAGCCTGGTGACGAACAGCGAATTTACCGCGGTGGACTGCACCCCGGGCCCGTGCAACGCTATGGTCTTTCGCCGCCTGGAAGTGTACGGATCTGGTCTGAACGGGGACTCCTCCTTCGGCTCGGATGGGCTCGCCATCTCGCGCGGTTACCCCGTTCTGGTCGAGGACTGTTCCATTCACGACAACGGCGGCGACGGCATCGACCTCAACTCACGCGACCAGGCGGGGTATGCAGAGGGTGTGGTCGTCCGCCGCAACCAGGTGTTTCGCAATTACCAGAACGGCATCAAATTATGGGCTGGCGGCCGGTTAGAAAACAACCTGGTCTGGGGGCAGGGAAATAGCGCCCTCTGGCTGGGTACGTTTCACAGTACCCTCGAAGTGGTCAACAACACCATTGCATACAACATGTGGGATCCGGCTTACAGCGGGCGCAACTGGGCGTTTTCGGCCGGGTATCCCGAGGATATCGTCGCCCTGCCACAGGTGGATCTGCTGCTGGTGAATAACATCTTTGCCTACAACACCGGCCCAGAGCTCGGCGACCCCAGCGGGCTGTACCTTGGACCGGGTGTCACGCTGAGCGAACGCAACAACCTGTATTACAGCTTTGAAGAGGGAGAGATCACCGCTGAGTACCTGGAGGCAGAATTCACGCGCGGGGATCTGGCCGACGGCAGCTGGACGGCGCGCACTGGACAGGGCCAGAACGATCTCACTGTGGACCCCCTGTTCCTATCAGGCTGGCCCCAGGTGGACCTGCGCCTTCAGGGAGGCAGTCCCGCGATCGATGCCGGAGATAACGCATTCTGCCCCAACGACGATGCCCTTGGGGCGCAGCGACCCGTCGATGGGAATTCTGACGGGAGTGCGGTCTGTGACGTAGGCGCGTACGAATGGAGTGATTGAGCAAAACATTTGAAAGGAACCGGGATGGCCTCAAGATCTGCGCGGAGAATTTTCTCGTCAGGTATTGCCCTTGCATTGCTGCTCCTGGCCACAGGGAGTGCCCGTGCTCAGGATGAGAGCCTGCTGTACTCGCAGGATTTCGAGCAGGGCCAGCCCGCGGAATGGAGGCTGGAATCCGGCTGGCAGGTGGTGGAAAGCGATGCGGGTCATGCGCTGGCCGGGCAGGGGCATATCTGGGCGACCCTCCAGGGTCACGCCGACGACGATTATCAACTGCGCTTCAGGGTCAAGCTGAGCGGCGATGCGTCCGTGCACGCCAATTTTCGCCTTGCGGCGGGCTTTTCCCGCTACTTCATCGGCCTGAACCGCCGGAGCCTGTACCTTTCCAAACAGGTCGGGCCGGACACCTTCCTTGAGAACCTTGCGCGCGGGCCGGCTCTTGGGAGTGGCTGGCAGTCGGTCGAGATCGCCGGCGCAGGAGCCACCGTGAAGGTCTCTTTGAACGGGCAGGAGGTGATGCGCTACAGCGATCCGGAGCCCCTGCTGAGCGGGGGCATCGCCTTCGAATCGTTAGAGGCCGGCCAGGTGCTGATCGATGATGTCGAACTGTGGGGGCGGGCTCCGGTCGCGGCGCCGACCCTCGCCGGCGGGGCCGCGTGGGTCCGCACCGGCGGGCCCCTGGGCGGGCTGGGGTACGATGTGCGCATGCGTCCCGGGAACCCCGATATCATGTACGTCACGGACGCCTTTGCGGGCGTGTTCAAGAGCACCGACGGCGGGGCGTCCTGGTTTCCCTCCAACAACGGGATCGATGTGCGCAGCGGCGCGTCTGCGGACGCCATCCCCATCTTCTGCCTGACGATCGACCCCAACCATCCCGATACGGTCTGGGCCGGCACGCAGAACATCCGCGGGATCTATCGATCGGATGACGGCGGGGAGACCTGGGTGGAAAAGACGAACGGCATCGTCGAAACGATGGGCATCACCTTTCGCGGCATTACCATCGACCCGCGCGATTCCGATACCCTGTACGCCGCGGCCGAGATCTCGAGCTTCGCCTGGGCTGCGAGCGAACAGATCGGACGCGAATTCGACAAGACCAAGGGCGTGGTCTACAAATCCACGAACGGCGGGGAGAGCTGGAGCCCGGTCTGGCGCGGAGACAACCTGGCGCGCTACATCTGGATCGACCCACGCGATTCGAACGTGCTGTACATCTCGACCGGCATCTTCGATCGCGAGGCGGCCAATTCGGACCACCTCTCCAATACGCCGGGCGGCGTGGGGATCCTGAAGTCCACGGACGGCGGGATGAGCTGGATCCAGATCAACCAGGGCCTCACCAACCTGTACGTGGGCACGCTCTTCATGCACCCCGAGAACCCGGATATCCTGCTGGCCGGCAGCGGAAACAACGCCTACCTGGAAGGCGGTGGGGTCTTTCTGACCACGAACGGAGGCGCGAGCTGGGATAGGGTCCTGCCCGACGGCGTGCAGGCCGTGGAGTTCTCCGTCTCTGATCCGCAGATCGCCTATGCCGGCAACCCGGGTTTCATCTACCGCAGCCATGACGGCGGCCGCACCTGGCAGGCCACGCGCCGGGAAGAGGACCTCGGTTGGGGCGCTCCCGGCGTGGAAGCCGGATTCCCGATCGACTTCCAGGTCGATCCTCGCGACCCGCAGCGCATCTTCGCCAACAACTACGGCGGCGGCAATTTCATGAGCGAGGACGGCGGGGTCACATGGGTGGACGCCAGCCGGGGCTACACCGGCGCGCAGGTGCGCGCGATCGCGGCTGTACCGGGGGAGCCGGCCCAGGTCTTCGCCGCGGCGCGCAGCGGCATCTTCGGCACGCGCGACGGGGGCTCGAGCTGGAGCGGGTTGAATTACCCCGAAGCCTCCGGTCTGGAATGGAACGCTGTGGCGGTGGATCCCGGGGAGCCGGCGCATATCCTGGCGGCCAATAACTGGTTTGGTGGGATCTACCAAAGCCCGGATGGCGGTAAAACCTGGAGCTTGACGGATATCCCCCATGTTGAAATGCAGGGCTGGCGCGCGATCGCCTTCGCGCCGTCCGATCCGGAGGTGGTCTACGCCGGTTCGGGCGCGTTCGGATCTGCGGGTTCTTTCAATACGATGCTCCCGGCTTCAGGGATCTACCTCTCTCGGGATGGCGGGAGCCATTGGGAAGAGGCCAATGGCGCCCAGACACAGGGCGCCCAGGTCACCGGCCTGGCGGTCCATCCAAAGGACGCGCTGGTGGTCTATGCCGCCTCTCCGGTGGAGGGTCTGTTCAGGACCAGCGACGGTGGGGGGAGCTGGACCCGCCTGGAGGGATTACCGCGCGGCACAAAACCGTTTTCGGTGGCCGTGCATCCGTCGCGTCCGGAGATCGTCCTGGTGGGGATGGAATTCGGCGGCCTGTATCGTTCTGAGGACGGGGGAGCGACCTGGGTGAGTGTTGCCGCCGGCCTGCCGCCCGAGTCGCTCGTCACAACCATCCTTTTCGACCCGCTGAACCCCGACCAGGCCTACTTTGCGGATGCCTTCAGCGGCGTGTACCGCTCGCAGGATGCTGGTGAGACGTGGGCCGTCACCAACCAGGGACTGCGCACGAGGGCGGTCAACGCGATGGCGCTCTCGTCCGATGGAGCGCACCTGTACGCGGCGACGGAGGGGGAGGGTGTGTACCGCCTGGATCTGTCCGGAAAGCCGCCGCAGGGCGCCTCCGCGCCCCCGAACCAGGCTGAGCCTGGCGCTGCACAGGAATCGGGAGCGCCTCCGGAAGAGTCGTCCCGTACACCGGCTGGCGGATTGCCCTGCCCGGGGGGGCTGGCACCCGTGGCTTTGGGCGGTGCCCTCTGGGCATATACCCGCAGGCGCCGTGCTTGCAATGAGAGCCGCTTTAAGGCTTGATCAACCCGTTGGAGGCTTTTCCATGAAAACAATGTTCTCCTGGGCGATGGCGCTGGCGATCTTGTTGCTGGTGGCAAGTGTGGTCCCTCCCACCGTGACGAACGCGCAGCAGGGCGGCTTTTCAGACTCCTTTGATGATCCGTCCTTGGCAGGCTGGGAGCATTCGGAAAACGCGGCTGTGGTCGATGGCTACCTGCACCTCGAATCCGGGGAATTCGCTTTCTGGCACGGCCAGTGGGGCGATATGAACCTGTCGATCCGACTGCGGCGCTTTGGAGAAGGAGCGCTCGACCTGCGCATACGCGCCACAGATTCCGGCTCGTATCTGATCCTGATCAGCAGCGACCTGGTGTCCTTGAACCGCGAAAGCCAGGGAAACAGGATCGAACTGGCTCAACAGCCGGTCCAGTTCCCCACTGAAGAGTGGGTGCAGTTGGGAGTCCAGGCGGTAGCCGGCCAGATCACGGTCAGCCTGAACGACAAGGTCGTCCTGTCCCATAACGACGACGCCTCCTTGCCGCCCGGGGGAGTCATGTTCCAGGCCGAAGACCGCGCGGTCGTGGACGTTGACCGGGTGGACCTGGTACCGGGTGCGGTCTCAGAGCCGGCGCCACCCACGCAACCAGAGCCGACAGGGCCGGCAGAACCGCAGGCTCCAGGCGCGCTCGGCTGGGTGCGCACCGGGGGGCCACCCGGCGGCCTGGGCTATGACATCCGCTATGATTTTGACAACCCCGATATCTGGTACGTCACCGACGCCTATGCCGGCGTGCATATCAGCACCGACAATGGCCGGACCTGGCAGCCTTCCAACCAGGGCATCCCACAGCAGGCGGGGTTGACAGGGGACGGCTATCCCATCTTCTGCCTGACGATCGACCCGCACGATCCGCAGATCAACTGGGCCGGCACCTCCAGCACCGGGCACATCTACCGCTCCACGGACGGCGGGCGGTCCTGGGAGCAGCGCGACAACGGGGTGTCGATCGAGTACGATGCGCTGACGTTTCGCGGCTTCACGGTCGACCCGCGCTCCTCGGATATCGTCTATGCCATGGGCGAAACCACCTGGGAGCCGGGCGGCGGTCCTGCCGTGTGGGGCCAGGGCACCGGCGGGGTGGTTTACAAGACCGTGGACGCCGGCGAACACTGGCGGGTCATCTGGGATGGGGGCATGCCCTCCAGCCTGACGCGTTACGCGTGGATCGATCCGCGTAACCCGGACGTGATCTACATCTCGACCGGCCTCTTCGATCGCGGCGCGGTCGGCGAGGGTGATCCGGAAACCGATCCGCTGGGAGGCATCGGCATCCTGAAGTCTCGCGATGGCGGGCAGACCTGGCAGGTCCAGAACGAAGCCAACGGTCTGGAGATGCTCTACGTGGGCAGCCTGTTCATGCATCCCGAAAACCCGGATATCCTGCTGGCGGCGGCCGGCCATACCACCGAGGCGCGCGCCAGTTACTTCGAGCGTTATGTGAACGAACACGGGCACACCATCTCGGGGGTCTTCCGCACCGAGGACGGGGGCGAACATTGGACCCGGGTGCTGACCTCCGCCAATGTGGGCGAGGTGTTTGCCGCTGTGGAGATATGCACCCTGGATCCGGAGATCGCGTACGCAGCCAGCGATATCGCCGTCTATCGCAGCCAGGACGGGGGGGTGAACTGGACGCAACAAACGCCCGGAAAGTCTTCCTGGGGCTCGGTCGGCGTGCTGGCCGGTTTCCCGATCGATATCCAGTGCGATCCGCGTGACACGGACCGGCTTTTCATCAATAACTACAGCGGGGGGAACTTCCTGTCGGAGGATGGCGGCCGCACCTGGCAGAACGCCAGCCAGGGCTATACCGGGGCGTTGTTGCGCAACGTGGCGGTCGATCCCCAATATCCTGCCCGCGTCTATGCGACCGGCCGAAGCGGGACCTGGCGATCGGATGACGGGGGAACGACCTGGTATGGCCTCAGTTTCTCGCCACCCGACTTCAGTATGTCCTTCGAACAGGGTACGGTCAGTATCGACCCGCATCAACCCGACCATCTGCTCCTGGGCGAATTACCCTCCACGGCGATGCTCGAATCCTCAGATGGCGGCCTTTCGTGGGACCTGCGCGGCACCGCTGAAACGCTTGGTCTGAGGAATGTCTCCGGAGGCGGTGTCACCAGCGGAGGCAGGTTGGGAGGTGTGACCTTCAGCAATTTCATCTTTGCGCCCACCAACTCCTCCCTGGTGTATGCCAGCCTGACTCACGATTTCTGTTATCGCTCTCACGAACCCTGTACAGGGCTGATAGGAACTGCGCCGATTGTTTCTCGAGATGGCGGCTCTATCTGGCAGTCCACCACAGGGAGCATTCCGGGAGCCCCCGAAGTGATCGATCTCGCAGTTGCCCCTGATGATGACCAGACGCTCTATGCGGCCACTTGGACCGGGATGTTCCGTTCGGAGAATGGAGGCTCATCCTGGACGATGTTGCCCGGCCTGCCGGGAAATGCCGCCGTCCGGGCCGTGGCGGTCGATCCGCTCGACTCGTTGCACCTGGTGGCAGGTGTGGAACAGCAGGGTGTGTTTTTCAGCAGGGATGGCGGCCAGACATGGAAGGCCGGCATCGCCGGCCTCGAGGCGAATGGCTCTCTGCACGACCTGGTCTTCGATCCTACCGACCCCCAGGTGGTCTATGCCAGCGATCTGTTGAGCGGCGTCTACCGCTCCACGGATGGCGGGGAGAGTTGGACGAAGATCAATGAAGGGCTGCGGACGCGTTCCGCGCTGGGCCTGGCGATCTCAAGCGACGGAGAACACCTGTATGTGGCCACGGATGGAGAGGGCGTGTTCCGCCTTGACCTGAACGACCAGGCGCCCCAGGCTGCGCCAACCCCCGCGAACCTTCCCGGGCCTGCGCCCGCAGCCGAAGCCGGCGCGCCTGCCGAGGGCCTTCCTGAGAAGGCCTCGGGTGAGCGGGGTTCGGGTCTACCCTGCGCGGGAGGCGCCATGCCGGTTGCCATCGCAGGACTCGTCTGGGTATTCCGACGAAGGAGGTGAAAGCATGCTTATCAGTCGAAGAAATTCAAGGATCTGGTGTCTCTTGGGGGGCGTCACGCTGCTCCTTTCCTTGGTGGGTTGCGGCCAGAAACGGCTTGGCCCTGTGGAGGCGGACCTCCAGATCAGCGCGGACCGCACTTCGATTCAGCCGGGTGAATGCGTCACGCTGACCTGGCGCGTGCAGGGCGGGTTTGGGGTGGAACTCGAAGGCGAGCAGGTCCAGGGGGAAGGGGAGCGGCAGGTCTGCCCGCACGAAACCACGACCTACACCCTGCGTGTGGATACAGGGACGCGACTGGCGGAAGAGTCTGTCGAGATCCAGGTGGCGGGTGAGGGCCCTCCTGCGCCGGTTCCACCTGAAGGATCTACACCATCCCACACGGCAAGCGGCCAGATCGCCGTGGAACGCGACCTGACCTATGGATTCTATTCACTGGGCGGCCAGGCGCAGACTTTGAAGCTCGACCTGTATCGTCCGGCCGGCGATACGCTGCTACCTGTGCTGGTGTTCATCCATGGTGGGGGCTGGATCGAAGGAAGCAAGGATAGTTGTCCGGGAGAGGTCTTTGCCAGGAATGGATATGCGGTGGCCTGTGTGGACTATCGCCTGGCTCCGCTGCGTGGCGGTTGCACGGCTGAACTGATCTTCCCTGCCCAGATCGAGGACGTAAAGGCGGCGGTGCGCTGGCTGCGCATGAATGCGGACTCCTACCGGCTGGATGCCAACCACATCGGCGCGTTCGGTGATTCTTCCGGAGGGCACCTGGCCAGCCTGCTGGGAACTTCCGCGGGAGCGACCGAATTACAGGGGGACCAGAATCCGGGCGTTTCCGATGCGGTCCAGGCAGTGGTGGACTGGTACGGACCGGTGGATGTCACCCAGGAGCCCCCCAAACTGGTTTTCACCGACGATCCCTGCGCCTCCAGCCTTGAGGCATTGAGCGACAAATACGGTGGGGAAGCGGTACCTTATTTCTACTGGACCTTTGCCTGGTCCGCTTTCCTGGGAGGTTCTCTGGCGGATGCGAACACGCTTGAACGAGCCAGAAGCGCTTCCCCGTTGACCTATGTTGACCCGGCCGATCCCCCCTTCCTGATCATGCACGGGGAAAAGGACGGCATGATCCCCTACCAGCAAAGCGGCCTGCTGGCCGGTGCGCTGCAGAAGGCCGGCGTGCAGGTCAAGTTCGTACGCCCTCCTGAGGCAGGACATAATTTCTGCGATCCGAACACTTCCTGCCCGGAAGTCTCCCCTGAGTTTCTCGACCCGACCCTGGAGTTCTTCGACGAGCACCTGAAATGAATAGCCCCATCGAAATGCAGGAGCTGTGAAAAGAGGATGCTATGCGACGCTTCATGATATGTACGCGATTGAAATACCTGGCGCTGGCGCTGCTGGCCGTGTGTTTGGTGTCTTCGACCCGGACGCAGGAGTATCCGATAGACCTGGAGTCGATCACGCCGGCTGAAGGCCAGCCAGGGCAGGGGTTGGAAGTGACCTTGCAGGGCCGGGGGTTTGGTGATGCCGGTGAGGTGTACGTCTATATCGGCGATTTAGAGGTCGAGGAGGCCTGGGTCATCTCCGATAGGGAGATCGGCGGCGTGGTCTTCATCCCTGAGTACGCCAGGCCCGGTCCGCGCGACGTGGAATTGGCTGTTGTGTTCGGTCCTGACGAGGAGTTCTCAGCCAGTCTCGAATCTGGCTTCATCGTACTCGAAGGCGAGGCGCATCCGCCGGATGAGATCGGCCCTCCGGAACCTCCGCCGCCCGATGATTTCGTGGAACCGCGCGGTGGGCCCTTTGATGGATGGCTTCCACTCGGGCTCGTTTTGCTTGGCGGTCTGTTGTTGTTCGGTGGAAGTGTGGTGATCGCGCTCACCCTGGTCTGGCGCCGGGCAGTGGTGCGCCAGAAATGGCAGGCGCAGGCCACTGAAAACGAGCTGCCGCAGACCTGCCAGGCCGGGACCCATATCGTCCGCCGGGAAAAACCCAAGATCAAGCCCGGGCGCTGGAAAGTCACGGGCTTGAAAATCACCGTATATGATGCCGGTAGCAGGGTCACAGACGCTGTGCACCCGGCCTCGGCTGAGCTGGTCAAAAACCTGGACAGCTCTGCGCGCCAGCGGTTGCTGCTCGGGTTGTCTGAGCCCCTGGAACAAAAAGTGCAGCAGATCGGTGAAGATCTTACAGCCAGCGTGCTTGCCTGGCAGGCGAATTCCAGGTCAGGAAAAGACCTCTACCTGCAAACCAGGCTGGAGGGAGGCCAGGCAGAACAGAAATTCATCCGCTACCGCTGCGCAGGTACCCCTGGCGTCTGGACGAAACAGGCTGAGTGGACCTTGAAGCTGAAAGCAATGGACCACCTGCCACGTGCCGTGCGCGGTCCTGGGGAGGGCGAATCCCCGGAGGCGTACGCCGGATTTTTAAAGGAACAGGCTGGGGCGTACTTGCTTGCATTGTTGGAGGAAGCCGGAAGCCTGTTCTAGCTGGAGGCGTGACCATGTTCCGACGAATTCTGATGGTGGTCGTAGGGACCCTCTTTGGGGCATTCCTGGTCGCCTGCGGGCCGGGCCAACCTGCCGCGGCCGTATCGGGGATCGTCCGCGATGAAGTCGGCCCGGTGGCCGGGGCGGTGGTGCGCGTACAGGCTACCGATAGTCACACCAGCACCGATGCGAGTGGGAAGTTCGAATTTTCAGACCTTGATTCGGGTGAAAATGTGGACCTAACCGCCTGGGCTCCGGGGTACTTCATTGCTATCGCCCAGGATGTGCCCCCGGGTAAAGGCGAGGTGGAAATCCATCTCGAAGCGCACGCCTCCAGCGACAACCCGGACTACGCCTGGCTGCCTTCCACGGTTCACCCCGGCGAAGGGGAAGACCAGGGATGCGCGGAGTGTCACAGCGACGCAAGCGGTGGGCTGACCTATACTCTCCCGGTCGATGAGTGGCTCCAGGATGCGCACGCTGGATCGGCTCTCAACCCGCGATTTCTGACGATGTACACCGGAACGGACCTGGAGGGCAACCAGAGCCCGCCCACGCGCTATGCCACCAACCGGGATTACGGCCGCTTTCCCCTGCGGCCTGACCCCGATCAGCCTTACTTCGGGCCAGGTTACAAGCTCGATTTTCCCGATACTGCCGGCAACTGTGCTGCCTGCCATACCCCGGCCGCTTCGGTGAACGATCCCTACGGCGTGGATCCGTCCGGGGTGGCGGGCGTGGCAGTAGAGGGCGTGCCCTGCGATTTCTGCCACAAGATCTGGGATGTCAAATTGGATCAAAGCGGCCTTCCCTACGCCAACATGCCCGGGGTGCTGTCCTATGAATTTCGCCGGCCGCCGGAAGGGCACCAGTTCTTCGCCGGGCCGCTGGACGATGTGGCACCTGGGGAGGATACCTACTCGCCCAGGCAGCGGCAGAGCTCGATCTGTGCGCCCTGCCACTTTGGAGTGTTCTGGGATACACAGGTCTACAATTCCTTTGGCGAATGGTCCGCGAGCTCGTACAGCGACCCCGAGAGCGGTCAGGCCTGCCAGGACTGCCATATGCCGCCCCTGGGGAATACCCATTTTGCCCTTCCTGAAGCTGGCGGGCAGGAGCGGGACCCGGACACGATCTTCAGCCACCGCATGCCGGGTGCTTCCGATGTGACCTTGTTGCAGAACGCAGTGACCATGACGGTGGCTGCGCGGCGCGAGGGAGAGCAGGTGCTGGTGGAGGTCGAGATCGTCAACGACCGCACCGGTCATCACGTACCGACCGATTCGCCTTTGCGGCAGCTGCTCCTGCTGGTGCAGGTCTCCGGCGCGAACGGAACCTTATTGGAACAGGCGGACGGGCCGGTATTGCCGGATTGGGCCGGTCAGGGAGACCCGGCGCAGGGTTACTACGCCGGCCTACCCGGTACGGCCTACGCCAGGGTGCTGCAGGAGCTGTGGACGGAAGTGGCGCCCAGCGGAGCCTACTGGAACCCGACGCGCGTATTGAGCGACAACCGCATCCCTGCTATGGGGAGCGATACCACACGCTATGCTTTTACGGCCTCCGGGACGGAAACGTCCGCGGTCGTGGTGGATGTGAAGCTGATCTTTCGCCGTGCCTTCATCGATCTGATGGATCAAAAAGGGTGGGATGTCTCCGATGTGCCCATGGAATCAGAGACTCTGCGGCTGCCTTGAAAATTCTTTAACAAACCTCCGGCAGGTTGACCTGCAGCGCAGCAGGTGATGGGAGAGAATCAACCTGCAGTCTTGGGAATCCCCCTGGATCTAATCGCCCAACGCAAAAACCCGATCAGCACGGGCGCGACAAGGATGAGCATCAGGATGGCGCCGGAACGACTGGTCCAGTTCAGCGTCTCTATCCAGGAACCCGGTTCTGGCATCCATTCCTCCTGTCGCCCATTCCAGTACATTGCCTGCTGGACCATCAGCACGGTCCAGCCCACAGAGAAGCCTCCCACCAGGCACGCAAAACGGTGCCAGATGTTTTCGGTACGCATGTAGAGTATCGTCCCGGCTGCCAGGATCAACATGATCAATATCAGGACAGGTCCTTCGTTGCGTACTTCGTCATAAGCCGCGATGAATAGCAAAGGTAAAGCGCCGTAGAAGCTGAAGGAAAGCAAGGTCCAATCCCTCCAGATCGCGTTGAGCAGCGCAGACAGGGGCCGCAGATTCCGCGCCCAGAGCGAACCGACCAGTACGACGCCAGCCAGCGGCATCCATGCCCACCAGCTCCCCCTGACCTGCTGGCCAGCCATGGTGCCGGTAAATTTGTACACATACAGACTGATCAGGAAGGTAAAACCCCAATAGGGGAAGACCCAACGAGGAAAGTCCTTCACCCAGCCTGCAACCATGACGATCAGCAGAATCCCGATCGCTGCAAGGGCGATACCAAGCCCAGGCGCAGGAGATGCCGGATCTTTGACCAATAAGGCCAGTAACAGGCCGATCAGGAGAACCAGCGGGAAGAGCAAGATGGGTCCCAGCGCAAGCAGGGC
>Ga0307425_1001415_pt1 | contig 14358 bp, 15 predicted proteins | sample SalMarWE160330MG_FD_202152 | JGI IMG/M metagenome (GOLD analysis project Ga0307425, IMG submission 202152) | Salt marsh sediment microbial communities from the Plum Island Ecosystem LTER, Massachusetts, United States - WE1603-30 | ecosystem: Environmental > Aquatic > Marine > Intertidal zone >... | reverse complement strand
TACTGCGCTGCCTGCTTTACGCTGGCTGGACAAACTTCAGTTAACAAAGAAAGCAATGTGTTCGAGTATGGTTACGCTGGTGGCGATCTGGAGATTCGCACATGGATGTGGAATTACGATTTTCAGTCCAATTACATGTCGTTTACCCATCTTATATGTGACTTTACAGGCACGATCCCGGCAGTGGATATGGCTGCATTACCGGTCATGAATCGCACTCTGACTGACCCAGGCGGTGATTGTGAAATCGTGGTATCCGTCGAGCCGTTCCCATAGTGGAGGTGGTAATAAGGAACTGCTTCTTGAGCATATTGATTTCTGCGGATGAGCCGAAATAGTGCACCATGCAGGAGCCAGACTCACAGGTACGCATCCACGAACCCCTCTCCTTTCGGAGAGGGGTGTTTTTAATTGTTCAGGTAGGGAACTAGACAATAACAAGGGTCAGGCATTGGGCTGCGATTTGCGTTGATATAAAAGAGCCAGGGTTCGGGTGCGGAAGGTGGCCAGTGCCTTGCGCACGGCTGGGAGGCGTACACCTAACAGCAACAGTACCACCAGGCCGTAGACCAGCGGGCGCAGGATGTCCCCCTGCAACTGGAAGATATTGCCCTTTTTCGACCAGGCGAAATGAAGCACTACCAGCGGGACAATGAAATACACCGTCTTGTGCAGGCGCTTCCAGTTCTTCTTAAGGCGTACCTTCCACACGTCGAAAGAAGTCACCGCCAGCGGGATCAACATCAAGAAGGAGGCTGCGCCGACCAGAATGTAGGGCTTTTCAAACACACTCTGGAAGATCAGGCTCCAGGCCAGGCCATAATCCAGGTCCAGGAAGATCAGCACATGGATGGCCGCGTACATGAATGCATACAGGCCCAGTGCGCGGCGGCGCTTGAGCGGCTCCTTCCAGCCGAAGAGCGTATTCAGCGGCGTGCACAGCAACGACAATACCAGCAACGTAATGGCGTGCCGGCCGGTGCGCTGCTCCAGGTCCTGGATCGGATTGGGGGATAGGTAGCCAAAGGCAAAGTCGAACAGCAGGTGCGCCAGTGCGCTCCAGGCATAGACGTGCATCAGGATTTGCAGTGGGGTGAAGCGAGATTTCTTCATTGTCCTTATTTCTTTCAACAAGCACTTAATAATTTTTCGCCAGATCCATACCTTCGTAAAGGTAAGCCACCTGCTCGGCATAGCCGTTGAACATGAGCGTGGGACGCCGCCCGAGTTCGCCAATGCGGCGCTCGGAGGCTTGTGACCAGCGAGGGTGCGATACCTCCGGGTTGACGTTGGAATAAAAGCCGTACTCGTTTGGCGCAACTGTATTCCAGAGCGTATCGGGCTGGTAATCCACCAGTTCGATCTTGACAATCGATTTGATCGACTTGAAGCCGTACTTCCAGGGCACCACCAAACGGATGGGCGCACCGTTGGGATTGGGAAGCGTCTCCCCATAAAGACCAGTGGCCAGCAAGGTCAGTTCATTCATCGCTTCGTCGAGACGCAGGCCTTCCTGGTAAGGCCAGGGGTAGAATGGGCTCTTTTGCCCCGGAAATTGTGCAGGGTCAAGCAACGTTTCGAAGCGCACGTATTTGGCGTCTGAGGTCGGCTCGACTTCCTGCAGCAGGCTGGCCAGCGGGAAGCCGTTCCAGGGGATGACCATACTCCAGGCTTCCACACAGCGCAGGCGGTAGATACGTTCCTCCTGCGGGAAGTGTTTGAGCAAGTCTTCGACCCCGTAAGTCTTGGGATTGTTGACCAGGCCGCTCACTTCCAGCGTCCACGGGCTGGAGATGAAGTCCTGCGACAATCTGGCGACGGCCTGTTTGTCGGTGCTGAACTCGTAGAAGTTGTTATAGTTGGTGATGTCTTTAAAGGAATTGACCGGGTTACCCAGCTCATCACTTCCGACCGCCAGGGTAGGCGCCGCTTCGGATGTGGAGGCAGGGGTTTCGCCTGACTCCGTGGTTGGCTGGTTGATGGCCGGGGCACAGGCAGCCAGCAACGCGCTGCCGCTCAAGATGCCTGCAGCTTTAAGGAAGTCACGTCTCGAAAGGTAAAGCGCTTTGGGAGTGATCTCAGAAGGGAGCACCGGTACGGATTTGAATTTGTCAGTCATCAGTTCACCTCGTTTCTCTCCCTCGCCCCTTTCCTAATAGAAGTGGGGTTGGGGTGAGGTTGATTTATGGATAACGTTCTTGCAATAATGCCTGGATGGCGGTCTCAGTCTCCTGATAGCGTCCTTCGCCAATGTGCACATAGCGCAGGTGGCCGCGCTTATCGATCAGGTACAGGGTTGGCCAATATCGGTTGTGATATGCCCGCCAGGTGGCTCCGTCGTTATCCTGGGCGACCGCGTAGGGGACGTTTAGATCAAGGACGGCTTGTTTCAAGTTGTCCAGATCGCGTTCGTAGGAAAATTCCGGGTAGTGGTTACCTATAATCACAAGGCCCTGGTCGGCGTACTTTTCATGCCAGCCCCTCAACGAGGGGATCACATTCTTGCAATTAATTCAACCGAATGTCCACATATCAATGGCGACCACCTGACCGCGCAGGTCTGCCAGGCGCAACGGCGCCGCCACATTCAACCAGTTCTCATTGGACAACTCTGGCGCCGGTCCGAGATCCGGCAGGGCAGGGGGCGCCACCTGAGGTTCAAGGTTTGCCCCCTCTGCTGCAGCGGATGCCCTGCAAGAGGTCAGTCCCATCAGCAGTGCGCCAAACAGCCATAGTCGTTTCATGCTCAGTCTCCTTGATGAACTGAGTGTACGAAAACTTCCTTACAAAAAGATTACAAAAGCCTGATGACTTGGTTAAGGCAGCCAGAAGGTAAAGCACGTATCCCCCGGCCGGCTGTCTGCGCGGATCTCACCCTCGTGCGCCTGTACGATGCCGCGTGCAATGGCCAATCCTAACCCGGAACCGCCTGTGGCCCGGCTGCGGGACTTTTCGCCGCGATAGAAGCGCTCGAAGATGTGCGGCAGGTCTTCAGGACGGATGCCCTCGCCACTGTCCTGCACGCTTACTTCTACGCCGCGGTTGGTCCGCTGCGCGCGCAGCTCCACCTGCCCGCCAGCCGGTGTGTGTCGCAGAGCATTGCCGACCAGATTGTTGAGTACCCGTCCGATGCGCTGGCTGTCCATCAGCACTGGGTCCACGCCGGGCTCCGCACGGCCTTGCAACTGTACGTCCTGCTCCTGAGCCAGCGCAGAGAAAGATTCGAGCGTATCGGAGATCAGATCGGCAAGGGATGATTCGGTACGATCGAGCGGAATGCCGACGGTGTCCAATTGGGCCATCTGGAACAGGTCGTCGATCAGCGACGAGAGAGAACGGACATCGCGTTGGGCGGTGCCGAGGTAACGCTGGACCGTTTCAGGATCCTCGACTACCCCGTCCGCCAGCGCCTCCAGGATGGCGCGCATGGAAGCCAGTGGGGTTTGCAGGTCGTGCCCCACCCAGGCAACCAGGTCGTTGCGCAGCCGCTCAAGTTCGCGCTGCTTTTCAGCTGAAGTTTGCAACTGCGCGGCCATCTGGTTGAAGGTGGCCGCCAGAGCGGCTAGTTCGTCGCGACCTTCCACGCGCACACGCGTCTCGAGCTCGCCTTTCGCCAACCGCTCAGCTGCCCTCTCGAGGCGCCCGAGGCGCTCCGTGACCGTACTCGAAAGGAAGAAGCCAAGCGCCATGGCCATGCCTCCTGCAAAGACCAGCAGCACGATGGCCAGTAGCAGGTCGTGCTGGCTGGCGAACATCATCTGCGCCGAGAACCATACGTTAAAGAAGGTCAGGATGCTGGAGATAGCGTAGATCCCCATCAGCCCCCAACGCAGGCTTGGCGTCAGGGCGATCCATCCCAGGCGGTAGGCCAGGTAGCCCGCCAGGCTGGAGACCAGGGCTGTGATAGCCAGGAAGGCCGCCATCAAACTTAATTCGTTCAGTGGCGGGGCCATCACCAGATAGAAGATACCCAGCGAGATGGCCAGGATGGCTAACACGCCCAGCAGATAACGGGCGACAAGAGGTGCGCGGGTGGTTGGAATCTTCATGGATGTGTAGGTGGGCCAGGCGCAGATGCCCGGCAGATTGCCTGAGTGGTAGCGAAGGCCTTTACGGCTCGAACTTGTACCCCACCCCCCAAACGGTGATCAGGCGTTTCGGGTTGGAGGGCTCTGCTTCGATTTTCTCCCGCACACGGCGAATATGAACCGTAACGGTGCTGGGGTCGATGTAGGCAGCCCCGCCCCATATCCGTTCTAACAATTGCACGCGGGTATACACCTGTTTTGGGTGTTGCGCTAGCAGGTACAACAGGTCGAACTCCTTAGCGGTCAGCACGATCTCTCGCCCATCCTGTGTGACACTGCGGCTGAGAGGGTCGATGACGAGCTCTCCAAAGGAAAGCGCAGGCTCTGATCCATCCTGAGTTGACTCTCCCGGAACGGAACCCTTTTTCATCCTCCGCAGCACGGCGCGAACGCGGCTGACCAGTTCCTGCGGACTGAAGGGTTTGACAACGTAATCGTCGGCGCCCATTTCGAGTCCAGCGATGCGGTCGATCTCTTCGCGGCGAGCGGTAAGCAGGATAATGGGCACCTCAGAGCGGTCGCGCAGCCATCGGGTGAGCGAAAGACCGTCTATCTCAGGCAACATCACATCCAATACAACCAGGTCCGGAATGTGTGCTTCAAGCATCTGCATGGCTGCCCTGCCGTCCGTCGCCGTGTGGATCTGATAGCCTGCGCGTTGGAGGTACAGCCCGACAACTTCGGCAATGCTGGGTTCGTCTTCCACGATGAGAATGTTCTCTTCACGCATGAGTCCCTCTCTGGACACAATCATACCCCGATTTCAGTATGCCAGTAGGTTACGGATTTCTTACAAGGCTTGTGTCTGAGTTTATAGAAACTTAAGGAAATCGAAGAGCTTTCGTAAGACCTTCCGGGTAGGATACGTTCATAACAGACGACAAATTCAAGGAGAACAAATGAAAACATATACTACTACGCTCAGCCTGGTGCTGATGCTGGCCGTGTTACTGACGGCCTGCGGGGCCTCAGCCACACCTGAAGCCATGTTGGACAAACCCAATGAGGTCATGGCTGAACCAACTCACGAAGTCATGATGGATAAATCCGACGAAACCACAACCGGTCAGGCGGAGGCGCCTATGGAACAGAAGGAGGGTGGCATGGAAGTGCCGGCCTGGTTCGGGGCCTCTCTGACGGATTCGCGCACCGGCCAACCCTTTAGCATTGATGGTTTCAAAGGTAAGGTCGTGTTAGTGGAGACCATGGCGATCTGGTGCTCCAACTGCCTGCAGCAGCAGATCCAGGTAAAGGCCTTGCATGATGTATTGGGAGAGCGCGAGGACTTTGTCAGCGTCGGGTTGGACATTGACCCGAACGAAAATGCCGTAGCCCTCAAAGGGTATGTCGAGAGTAAAGGCTTTGACTGGTACTATGCCGTTTCCCCGGCGGATGTCTCGCGCGAGATCGCTTCCCTGTACGGCGATCAATTCTTGAACCCGCCAGCCACGCCGATCGTGGTCATTGACCGTCATGGCCAATCTCATCCACTGCCGTTTGGAATCAAGGGCGCGGATGATTTAATGCAGGCCATACAGCCTTTCCTTGACGAAAGCATGTAATACGCTGCACAGCCAACCGGGGGGGCAACACGCTCGCCTGAAGAGGAATGCAACTCCCGCCGAAGGTCCCCGGAAAGCTAGTGATGCATGAAAAGGTATGAATAAACATGGATGCTATCTTTACCTCTTTGACCCTGGGATTGCTGGCAACCACCAGCCCGTGCGTGTTGCCGCTCTACCCGGGATTTCTGGCCTATATCAGCGGAGGGCAGGAAGGCTTGCAGGGCAAGTTCGGCCGCTACCTGTTGGGCTTTTTCGTGCTCGCAGGCGTGCTGACCATGATGCTGTCGCTGGGTGGCATCATTGCCTTGCTGTCCGTATCGGTCGGGCAGGCGCTCTCCATTGTCATTCCGCTGGCCGACCTGATTATCATCCTGCTGGGTGTGCTGTTGCTGTTGAATATCAATCCTTTCAAGACCCTGCCCCAAATCCAGATTCCGGTGCTTTCGCATCCATTCGTTAATGCCTTCGTTTACGGTCTGCTGTACGGTCCGATTGCACTGCCCTGCTCCGGACCGCTGGTGGTGAGTATCTTCGCACTCTCGCTGACCGTGGCGGAGTTCATCAGCAAATTGAACATTTTCTTTTGGTTCGGGATGGGATTCGGGATTCCCCTGCTGGTCCTGTCCTTCCTTTCCGGGGCAGCCCAGCGCTGGATCACGCGACAGTTCGCCCAGCGCGCACGCACGATCAATGTCGTGAGCGGCCTGCTCCTGGTAGCGGTCGGCTTTTACGATCTACTCAGCAATTGGGAGTTGATTACGGCCTTTTTATAACCCTGGTATCTCCTTCCGGTTTACAGAATTGTAAGGATACAAAACTGTTAGTATTAAACCAGACCTGCTATGGCTATAATAGAATAGTAACTTAGTATATTTCTGTGGAAGGAGGTGAGGACAAATGAAGTTTGCCCTGAAAGAAAAAGGCCAAGGTCTGGTAGAGTACGCGTTAATTCTTGTTTTGGTAGCTATCGTTGTTATTGCAGTTCTCATGTTACTCGGACCAGTCATTGGTAATGCTTTCAGTACGCTAAATTCGAGCCTTTCCAGTTTGTAAAAGGAGTAACGCGCGGGCCGTCCCGGTTCGACGCGAAGAGCCAATTTGGCATGCTACTCGCAGAGCCTACAGATACCAGTACTTAAGTAGGATTGATCTATAGCCCCCAAGAGTTGAAAGCAGAATTGATTTCAGTATAATTAGAAATGTGCCCTCTTATTGAGCGCATCAAGTAAAAATCAAAGAAAGGAGATACTGACATGTTATTCGCACCGAAAGAAAAAGGACAGGGCCTCGTAGAGTACGCGTTGATTCTTGTTTTGGTAGCTATCGTTGTTATTGCGGTCCTCATGCTTCTTGGTCCGATCATTGGCAACGTATTCAGCACCATCAACAGCTCTCTCTCCAGCGTGTAAGTTCGCCCACCTTACTAACACTCAAAAGACCCCGGTACGCCGGGGTCTTTTGGTTTGCCTACTATTATCTGCTCAGTGTGTATCGTTACCCTCCTGAAGTAGCTGTTTACTGGAATGCTCGACTTCGACCCAAAACCCCATTCCGTCCGTGGTGACCGTGATCCACCCGTGCTGGTCGGTACGCAAGACAGGATAAGCCTCGATATTCTCCAGCGTTTGCGGATCTGGTAGACCGTCGCGGTCGTCCGCAGCCACACTGAGGATCACTACCTGTGGATTGAGATTGGCAATCCATTCGGGCGGGTTCACCGGCGCATAGCCCGAGTCGCCCAGTAACAGCAGAGAAACCACCCCGATCTCTTCCCCAACCCCGAGTTCTTCCAGAGTATCGAAGTTCATGCCCACCGGCAACAGGGCGCGGAATTCGTCCCATTCCATCAGCAGGACTGCGCCGCGAGATTGAACCGAGAGCACGCGCAGCAGCGCGCCGTCTCCAAGATCCAGTTCCGCACCCTTTTCTGCGCGGCTCACAGGTATGTCCTGTTGAATGAGCCATTGGTAGAGGTCTCGTGCGGCAAAGGAGGCTTCTACATTGCCTCCCCACAACACCTGCTGCGGAGGAATGCGCGCCATGACGCGCGGCAACCCCGATAGCTGGTTCTCCTGCGTGGAGGCGACTACCAGCCAGTTCAGGCTGCGGTTCAGGATGGGCAGGCGCCGGCCCAGTCCATCAGAGAGCAAAGAGGGGCTAGGGCCGCCGTTGACCAGCAGGAAGTCTCCCCCAGGCGTTTGTATCAAGATGGAGTCTGCTGAGCCGACATCCAGGAAGGTAAGGTGCAGGCGACCATCCGGGGCGGAGAAGGCAGACCGCCAAGTACCCACGACCAGGGCTAGAAGAACACCTGTCACCACCAGCGCCGGCAGGGTGGGGAGTTCCAGGCGAGAACCGGCTAAAAGGTCCGCGATGTGGGCGCGCCCAAATGTCCAGGTCAGCAGAACCAAGTAAAAGAGCAAGACCAGCCAGAGCGAGAAGTCCCCCATGACGATGACCCCATGTGGGATCTGGGAGAACAGTTCTACGAGACGGATGGTATAAGCCGCGAAGGGCCAGGCACCAAAGGCTGCGATCGCCCCGAGCGGCAGCCAGACCAGGCTGAGCAGCACCGCGATTCCGCCCAGGATCATGACTGCCGGTTGGGCAGGTAAGATGAAGGGATTGGCGATCAATGAGACCAGCGAGAGGCGCTTGAAATGGTAGGCCATGATGGGCAGGGTGGTCAGTTGAGCCGCCAGGGTGAAGAGTAGATATTCTGAGAGAGGCGCTGCAATCTTGCGCGCCGCGCCAGGGGAGTTGAAGCGCGTGATTAGTCTCACAGCCCAGGCCTGAAAGGGTTCCGCGTACAGGACCAGACCCAACGTGGCAAAAAAGGAGAGCTGGAAGCCCACGTCCCAGAGGATCAGAGGGTTGAAGAGCGCCATGACGGCGGCGGAGAGCAGCAGGGCATACAGCCCGTCGTTGCGGCGTCCGAACTGGCGGGCACCAAGTGAGAGCGTCCCCATGATAGCTGCGCGCACCACGGCGGCGTCGGCCCCGACCAGGAATGTGTAGAACACAATGCCCAGCACAGCTGCGATGGCACCACGCGTCTGCCCCAACGTGCGGCTGAAGAGCGTCAGGAACAGACCTGCGATGATGGTGATATTAAAGCCGGAGATGGCGATGATGTGGGTCGTGCCGGTATCTTTGAAAGCCTGCTGTAAATCGGAGGACAGGCCGGTATCCACACCCAGCAGAATACCGGCCAGCAGGGAGGCCTCCGGATCGGGAAAAATGAGGTAGACGTGTTCCAGCGCGTGGGCTTTTAAGCGGTAAATCGCCCGCGCGATAGGATTTCCGGAAACCTCCGGCAGGAGGGTGATCTCGGAGCGAGGCATGTAGGCGTGGATCCCCTGTCGGGCCAGATACTCACGGTAAGAGAACTCTTCATCCTCTGGGGGCGTCATCAACCGGCCGCGGATGCGCAGCCGCTCGCCATACTCGTAGCTCTCGTTGGGAAAGGTGCGTACCAGCGTCAGCCCCTCGACGGGCAGGTCGCCGGAGCCAGTGTCAATCGCCTCGACCTGCAGACGCAAGTTGGTATAGCCGTCGCGGTAATCGGGCGGTTCAACCAGCCAACCGGTAACCAGTACGTCGTAGGCGCGGTCGTTGTACCAGGCGATGTGGAAGGCGTCGATCCTGGGTAGGGCACTCTGGTAGCGAAGGCCTCCTAAAAACAAGAAGACCCCGGCGAATAACACTGCCAGATAGGTTTGAGGTTTCAGGCGGCTGCGCGTGGCCCACGGGCGTAGGATCAATCCTGCCAGCAATAGAAGACCGGCTGCAAGCAGCCAGAATTGGCTCGCCAGGGATACCTGACTGGCAAGCAGCAGGCCGCCCAGGAAAGCCAGGGAGACCCAGAAGAGCGGGGAGGCGCGCAGGCGCTTGAGCGTTGTTTCCACGGATCTACTGGCGATTGTACAATGAAATCCCGCCAACTTCCAAACAGGTATAATCGAACCGTTCTTTTGAAAAGAGGTATATGGCCAAGAAGGAATTGATTCTGGTGACCGGCGCCACGGGTTATGTTGGGGGGCGCCTGGCTCCAAAGTTGCTTGAACGCGGCTACCGCGTGCGCTGCCTGGTGAGGGATCCAAGACGCCTGGGGGATCGTCCCTGGCGGGCGCAGGTTGAGGTCCAGGCAGGCGATGCGCTGGACTACGACTCGCTGGTTGCAGCCATGCGGGGCGTCAGCGCGGCTTACTACCTGATCCACGGATTGCAGGGCGGCGCTGTCAATGCCGACCGCGACATGGCAGCTGCGCGCAACTTTTCCTTTGCCGCGGAAGCGGCGGGCGTGAAGCGTATCCTTTACCTGGGTGAGTTGGTGGATCCTACCGCCAGTCTCTCTCCTTACCTGCGCTCTCGACATGAAACCGGTTCGCTGTTGCGCGTTGGCGGCGTGCCTGTCACCGAGTTGCGTGCGGGTATGATCGTGGGCTCTGGCAGCGTGCTGTTCGAAATGATCCGCTACCTGGGCGAGCGGGAACCGCTGCTGGTCTGCCCCTCCTGGTTTTTCACCATGGCGCAGCCCATCGCCATTCGCGATGCTCTTGGGTATTTGGTTTCCGCGCTCGAAACGCCCGGTACTGCCGGGCGTGTGATCGAGATCGGGGGCGCCACACGCCTGCGTTACGCGGATATGCTGCTGGCCTATGCCCGGGAACGGGACCTGAAGCGCGTGTTGATCCGCACGCCCGTGGCTGCCCCCCGCCTTTCGGCTTACTGGGTGCACATGGTCACCCCCTTTCACTGGCGCATGGTGCTGCCATTGATCGAAGGGTTGCGGGGGGAAGCCGTCGTGCACGACGACCTGGCTCACAGGCTCTTTCCGCACATCAAACCGCTCGATTTCCAGACCGCCGTCCACCTCGCACTCGGCCGCATTCAGCGCGAGGATGTGGAGACCTCCTGGTCGGATGCGCTGGTGACAACCGCCGGCGATGTCAAGCCTTATACTTTCAGTGAGGAGGAAGGCCTGATGGTCGAACGCCGGCAGCAAATACTCCCCCTGCCGCCAGAGCCGGTCTTTCGCGCCTACACGGGCATTGGCGGGGACCGTGGCTGGTTGTACATGGACTGGGCCTGGGCAATTCGCGGCTGGCTCGACAAGCTCGTCGGCGGAGTGGGTCTCCGCCGTGGCCGCCGCAACCCGGATGAGATCTGGGCTGGCGAGTCGCTGGATTTCTGGCGAGTGGAAGCCATGGAATCGAACCGCCTGTTGCGCCTGCGCGCCGAGATGAAAGTACCCGGTAAAGCCTGGCTACAGTTTCAATCTCTGCCAGTGGACGGAGGGGGCAAAACCCGACTGGTGGTTACAGCTTACTTCGCCCCGTATGGTCTGGGTGGGTTGTTGTACTGGTATGCCATGTTCCCCTTCCATAAATTCATCTTCGATGGGCTGACACGGCGCCTGGCTTCGCGCGCGCGCGTACTGGCGGAGGCTTATGGCCGGTGAACATGTGCTTGTCGCGGGCGCCACAGGGTATATCGCGGGGCGCCTGATCCCGCGCTTGCTTGAACGGGGCTATCGCGTCCGCTGCTTGGCCAGATCTCCTCAAAAGCTTGCCTCGCGAAGCTGGCTTCCACAGGTTGAACTGGTGGAAGGGGACGTGATGCAACCCTCAAGCCTGACGCCTGCCTTGCAGGAGGTCCACACGGCATACTATCTCATTCACAACATGGCCAGCGGCTCCGGCTATACTACGCGTGAACAGGATGGGGCGCGCAACTTCAGCATTGCCGCGGCGCAGGCCGGGCTGGAGCATATCATCTACCTGGGAGGCCTGGCTGACCCTGACGAAGAGATTGCCCCGCACATGCGTTCCCGAATCGAGACGGGAGAAACTCTGCGCCAGGGAGGGATCCCCGTTACAGAATTCCGCGCCGGTATCATCGTCGGGCCGGGCAGCATTTCATTCGAGATGATCCGCTTCATGACCGAACTGATGCCGGTCATCTTCGGACCGTTCTGGCTGCGCAACCGCGCCCAGCCCATCGCGGTCCAGAACGTGATCGACTACTTACTGGCAGCGCTTGAGAGCAGCGAGGAACGCGGCCGCGTCTACGAGATCGGCGGACCGGACGTGATGAGCTTTGCAGGTTTGATGGTGACATATGGGCGCATACGCGGTCTCTGGCGCAAGGAGATCAGCGTGCCGGGGGTCCCGGTCTGGTTCATGGCCCTGGGTGTGGAACTGATGACGCCCGTGCCGGCCTCCATCGCCAGGCCATTGGTGTCCTCCATGCGCAGCCACAGCGAAGTTCACAACGACCGCGCCCTGGTCGCCTTCCCGGACGTGCGTCTGTTGGGCTATCGCGAGGCGGTGGAACAATCACTGGAAAAGCTGCACCCGGCTCGCCTAGAGTCGGTCTGGCGTGCAAACCGGGTGCCGGTCACGATTCTCAAGCACGAAGGGTTTTTCATCGATCACCGCCGCTTGTTGGTGAAGGCACCTCCCGGGCGGGTCTTTCAAGTCTTTTCAGGTTTGGGTGGGCAGCGAGGCTGGCTATACGCGGACTGGCTTTGGAAGCTGCGCGGGCGGTTCGACCGTTTGTTAGGCGGATCCGGGCTGCGCGGTCGCGCTTCCTCGTTCTTCGAGGTGACCGCGGTTGAAGAAGGTAAAAGGTCAGGGGTCAGGGTTGGGGATACCATCGATTTTTACCGCGTGCAGGCTGTCGAAGAGGCGCGTGCGCTGTTGCTTAAAGCCGAGCTCAAAGCGCCCGGCCAGGGCTGGATGGAGTGGCGTGTTGAAAAGGAGGCGGATGGCGCCACGCTGTTGACCCAGACGGCGTTCTTTGCGCCGCGCGGCTTGCCTGGCTTCGCCTACTGGTACCTGCTCAGCCCGTTTCACCGCCTGGTCTTTCGCGGCCTGATCCGGGCTATCGCCCGCCAGAGCCAGGCATGAAAAGCCTGCTGCGCTGGACGGTGGTGGCAGCTATAGTGGGCCTGATACTTGGCGTAGCCGTTTTGGTGCCTTTTCCCATCCGACCTTACCTGGACTTTCAGGTCATCTACCACGCGGACCTAGGCTTGCTGCGCGGCATCCCGCTCTACGACCATACCGGACAGGTCGGTCTGATCGCGGAGCTGGCCGGTGTGTCTCCGGAGCAGGTCTTCTTGCTGCCTTTCCCCTACCCGCCCTGGTACGCGCTGCTGGCCCTGCCGTTGGCGTCCCTGCCGATTGCCGTCGCGGCACGCCTGTGGCTGGAACTGAACCTGGCCATGCTGGTACTGTCCGTCTGGCTGATGACCGACGGCTGGACCCCGCGCCAGAGGCTGGCGGCCATCCCCATCGCGTTGTCCTTCACGCCGGTACTGGGCGGGTTGCTCGTCGGGCAGTACGGCTTCCCGGTCCTGCTGGGGCTGTCGCTCAGCATATACGCACTACGCCGTGAGAGGCCGCTGTTGCTGGCAGGCGCCTTGGCGCTGTTGACCTTCAAGCCGCACCTTGGGCTGCCCGTAGTTGCAGCCATATTGCTGTACCTGTGGCCCCTCCGGGCGCAGGCGTTCCCGCGCAGGGCGCTGGCACGGACGGGTTGGCTAGCCCTGGTCCTGTTCGGCTTGGGTTTCCTGGCTGATTCGGCTTGGCCTGTGAATTATTTCCTTTCCCTGGCTGGGTACGGGGAGAATACCGGTGTGCTTTCCTGCGGTTTGTGCGCCAGTCTGCCGATGGCGATGATAGGCTGGGTGGGCGGAACTGGGTTGCGCAGTTCGCTTTGGGTGGCCGGGATTCTGGCGGTCGCGGGCCTGGGGCTGTTGACCTGGAAATGGCGTGTATTATGGAGCGCGCCGGGACGGTTGTTGTCTGTACTGGTATGTACCATCCTGCTTGTCAGTCCTTACCTGCTGAATTACGATTATTTGCTCTTGCTCGTTCCGGTGGCATTCCTGGCCGGCCGGGCACGGACATGGCGTGACTGGTCCTGGATCGCCTTGGCGTTCAGCCTGCCTTGGTTGGGATTGGGACTGTTTGGCAGGGCCGGGAACATTGCCCTGCTGCTGGCGACCGTGTTGCTGGCGGGCGCTCTGTGGCTGCCAGCAGTGGAGCCGGGGGCAGGCCCGGTTCCAGTTCTTGACAGGTAGCCGTCGGTTAGGTCTTCGCGAGTCGTTGGTTATGACTCAACAGGTCATCGGTTACGACTCAGTGTCTTGCCTGCTTGACGCGCGCGGACAGGGTATGTATAATCAAAAAAACTCCGGGAGGAGTAGGCGGACGGTGAATTGATAGAGAAGGAGCGTCACTGGCTGGAAGCCTCCACACGGAACCTCCGCCGAATGTCGCCCGGAAGGATTGCCGCAGAAAATCAGTGCTCCCTTTTCAGGAACCACTGACCATTAGAACGGCACGGGAAGCCCGTTATAGCGAAATCCTGATGATGGTCAGGATGAGTGCGCTGATGAGCCTTTTTGTTTGAACATCGGCGAATTGAGGTGGTACCGCGGAGCAAATGCCTTCGTCCTCAGGTTGGACGAGGCGTTTTTATTTTAATCACACTGAACCACGAACCACAAACGACTGAACTACCGAACTATCTAACTTTCTGACTACTCAACTATGACCACTTACTTCATCACCGGCGGATTTGGTTTCCTGGGTCAATATATCGTAGAAGCGATTCATGAGCATGACCAGGAAGCAGAATTGCGTGTATTGGGGCGCACGCGGCGTACCACGCTGCTGGGCGTTGAAGAACTT
>Ga0307425_1001412_pt1 | contig 14381 bp, 12 predicted proteins | sample SalMarWE160330MG_FD_202152 | JGI IMG/M metagenome (GOLD analysis project Ga0307425, IMG submission 202152) | Salt marsh sediment microbial communities from the Plum Island Ecosystem LTER, Massachusetts, United States - WE1603-30 | ecosystem: Environmental > Aquatic > Marine > Intertidal zone >... | reverse complement strand
ACTGCCTCTGCCATAGGACGTCACCCGGCATGCTGTAGCCGGTTGGGCTGTCGGAGGCCGGGATATCTGCATGGATACTCAAAGTGAATGCCACGTTCAGGGCGTCACCCTCCGGAAGGTAATCGCTGAACCATGACCCCCAAATGTGAATACTCGTGATGAACCCCGTCTCCCTACACATGAAATCATCGGCCAGGATATAGTCTTCGGACGCGTTGATGTCGATCCCGGTAGAGTCCAGATTCGGAAGCTGAACCCACTTGGCCAGCTGGGTCTCATCCCAGTCGGCAAACGCCGCCACGGAGAATGCCAGGAACGCAGCGGCGAACACCAATAGAGTCTTAGCCTTCATTCCTACCTCCTTTCTACTGCTTGCCATCGTCCATTGCCGGGGCAGGTGCCGGCCCCGGCTCTGCTCAAAACACTGTTGTGAGCAGGAGCACAGAGAATCCAGAAACATGCTGGCTGGAGCCTGACCTCATGTAGAGAACAGCCAGGCAGCTGCTTGCACGACAATTTCACAAGATGCTCCCAGGGGTATAGGTGCGGAAACCCCTCGAATGGTTGCACAGCTGCGGGAAGGGTACCAGAAGACACTCCTGAAGTCAAGTCTAACCGCGAGGTGTCACGCCATCGGCGCGGGAGTGCCGACGCTGCGGAGGTGAGGCCTCGGCGAAACCCTGTAACAAGGCTTTGCAGGGACAAGAGAAACGCCCCCTGAAGGAGGCGTTGGTTATTACGGTTCCTATGCCGCCGCTTGCGCTTGAGAGCGCAATCGCAGCGCAGGAGCTACTTGCCCAGGAAACTCTTGAAGGTATCCAGGTGTTCCTCTTCCTCCGCCAGAATATCTTTGAACAGCGTGGCGGTGGTGTGGTCGTTCTCCTTCACCGCCTGGTTTATTATCTGGTTGTAGAGCTTTATTGCCCCGGTCTCATCCTTCACATCCTGCGATAGCATCTGCTTCAGGTTCTTACCGAGAAAGATGGGCTCGGGTTTGGTAGTGGGCGTGCCCCCGTAATAGGCGAGCCTCTCGGCGATCAGCTCGGCGTGCTGCATTTCGACGATGGCTATCCGTCTGAACTCATCCTTGACTGCGAACGCCTCGATTCCTCTCCACAGCACATGCTGCCACATATACTGTATCGAGACTTGCATCTCCCTGGCTATAGCCTTGTTCATCATGTCCATCAGCTTCTTTGTAGCCATTCTCGACACCTCCAGCGCTACGGTTTGATTCCCAACCTGTGGTCAAGCCGAATATCTCTTATCATCTCTCCGGCCCGATGTCAAACACTTCGCCCACCGCCCGCCGCGGTCAGGCGGTGCCCCGGATGTCATGCCACGACAGGCGTGGCGTTTTGATCGAAGGGGTTGGTCCTCATGGCCAGCGAGAAGAGATAGGGATAGTCGGTCTTCAAGTGTTTCATATAGTCCAGCCATTGGCTTACGATCAGTATGTACGCCCGCTTGATGTCACCTGCAAGATGCGCATAGTCGCTTTCGGGCAGCCCTCGGCAAGCCGGCCTGCGGTCCAGCTCTTCGGTAAGGTGAAACACCGCCCTCAGCAGTCCGGTGAAAGACTCATGTTCGAGGAGGTTTGGGTTCTCGAGCAGTCTCACCATGAAGTCGCGTTTCGTGACCAGGAACTCCCTGAGATGTTCAAGGTCGACCCTGTTGATATCCACGCTGTAACCATAGGTCCTCAGTTGGCCCTCGACCGCATCGAACTCGCTCGCGGTCCAGTCGTTCTTCACGATGAGCTTTGACCTAATCTCACCCAACGCCGGGTCGAAGTCGGAGAAATAGGCCAGGAGTCTGGTGCCTACCTCGCTGAAGAAGACGCCGATCACCATGTTGAGCTTCTCCAGCCGGGTCTTCTTTTCGCGGTAGGACAGCAGCCTGTGGATTATCAGGGTGACCATCAACACCTCGACCGGCACAAACGCGATGTCTCCAACCAGATAGATGAGTATGTGATGCAGGTCGTGGAAGACCGCATAGTGAAAACCATAAAGCAGGGCTGAGAGCACCACAAGGCCCGCACCGAGCATCACCTGCCAGCGTACATCTTTCATAACAGGCCCCTTCCTTTCACTTGGATTCACGCTTCAGTTCGTGGATTCCGGCAATGTAGGCATCGGCGCCGAACTTGCGCCTGAGGCCCTTGTCATTCATGTACCTGACCCGGCCGAGTCTCTCCCTTTCGCCCGGGCGGGGTTCACGGTCTTTGTTCTCTCCTGGTGGATCATTGATCTCCCAGGTTCTCCACGGAGATACTACGTCTGGCAGCCGGAGCAACCGAAGGTTATGCGCCCGCCCTGCCGGAAACTCTCGACCTTGCCCGCGCATCTCGGACATGGTTTCCCGCTTCGCCGGTATATCCTGATCCAGGTTTCCTTTTCATCGTCTAGATCGAGCCACTTCTCGTCCAACCATTGCTTCATGAACCGCTTGGTCCACCTGAGCAGTCTCTGCCTGTCCGGGGAAGTCAGATCTCCGACCAGCCTCCGGGGATGGATCTTGGCGGCGAAGAGAATCTCGATCCTCAGAATATTGCCGACACCCGAGATTATGGTCTGGTCAAGCAGGGCCTCACCGATTCGCCTTGCCGGATCGCGGGAGAGCCGCCTGAAGAACTCACGGTTTGAAAAGTCCGATCTCAGAGGGTCCGGCCCGAGGCTGCCCCATTTGGAGCCGGGTCGGAGATCCTCCCGGGAGAGCAGCCTTACGACCGGCGCCGAAAATGCCACGGCCTCATGCCGGCGCGTGCGCACCACAAGTCTCGCCCGCTTCCTGTCCCTTTCCCATGGCCCGCCCCTGGCATAGATCCCCCACGAGCCCCACATCATCAGGTGGACGAGTATCGTCCGGCCGTCGGCGAGGCTTATGCGAAACTGCTTGCCGTACGCTTCAACGTCCCGGATGCGTATTCGCTTGAGCCCGGGCTCGAACTTCCTGAGGTCCCGGACTCCGAACTCTATCCGGGCGTCTCTGCCCTTGAGCACCCTACGCAACAGGGCCGCATAGTAATGAACCAGAGGTCCTTCCGCCATATGTCGTTATCCTCCGCCGCGCCCTCGAACGTCCTGACGTACTCGCCCCGGACGCCCCGCTACAGACTTCTCCCCTTCCCGGAATCCGTGATGCTCACCATCGAATCGGGGTAGGGCTCGAAGAAAGTCTGACGCGCAAGATAGGGTTCCTCAAAACGAACAATATAGGATTTCAGTATTCCGGCAGGTACGCTCAGGGGCCTCCGCTGCTCCCTGAAGTCCGTGAGCGAATCCAGAAAGAAGGCTTTCTCCTTCGATGTAAGCTGCTTGGAGAAGTAGCCCAGGGCGTGCATGAGCACATTGATGCACGAGGCACACCGGGGCGCTGTGCCCAGCGCGACTTCCAGCCCGGCCCTATACCCGGCCATGATCTCTTCAACGGGTCTCTTGTCCGGGTTGGCCACCAACCCGCCCAGAGCCTTCAGTTGCTTCTGGCTGTACGCCATAAGCAGAAGCTTGTTCTCTGTGTGAAATTCCACCAGGTCGTGCATCTTCCCCTTCGCCAGGACATCCCGTAAGGCGGCCAGCATGAACAGCTTCGTGAGGAAGTGTTCGCGGATCCGGAAATTCTTGAGTCTCCCCTCGTCCTCAACGGCAAGGCCGGAAAACCTCTCGATGACGGCTCCTCCGAAGAAGCCTGCCCCCTTGGACGAGGATGCGCCTTTCTCGATGCCGCTATGGATCTTGACCTCCTTCATACCGCATGAGGGGGACCGAAACTTGAGCACGAAGCCGTCCACATCCCCAACGGCATCCAGGAATGTCTTCACGAAGCCCACCATATCATCGGTAACGTCTCTGCCTGTCTCAGGCTGCACCAGCCGCAGATCGTCCCCGGCCCTTACGATCCGTATGGGACGCCGGGGGATTCCCAATCCTATCTCGACCTCCGGGCACACCGGGCGGAATTCCACATGGGGCATCAGCTGCTTCACCACCTCACTGGGAATCATTGCGCCGTTGTACCGGCAGGCATCGACCTCGAGACACCTGCTCAAGATCACTCTCGGTTTGGGGAACTCTCTCACCGCACCACCTTGCCTGTCATCGGTTCAGCATGAAGATCGACCAGTTCAAAGCCGCCGCGAAGCTCACCCACAGTATATAGGGTATGAGCAAGAGCCCAGCCCCCACAGACACCCGCAGGAAGGCCACAACCGTGGCCAGGATCGCCATCCATAGAGCGACGATGACAATGAGGCCCGCAAGGGGTGAGGGCATGCCGAAGAAGGCAGCCGACCAGAGCGTGTTGAGCACAAGCTGAATGAGAAAGAGCGCAAGCGCGGTCCTCACCCCTTCGTGGCCAAGCCCTTTCCTCCATACCAGGAACGCCGCTATTCCCATCATCACATAAAGCGATATCCATACCGGGGCGAAGACTCCGCTGGGCGGCGTCCAGTTCGGCTTCTTAAGGGTGAGGTACCACGATGATACGGTGCGCGCAGTGAAGACAGAGCCCAGGACACCAGCCAGCTGGGATGCCACGATGCTTATTGCCAGTTTGCCGACATTGGGTAGTCCGGCCATACTCTCGGTTTCCTCCTTTACCACGCGTCCACCCCAAGCAGATCAAGCATCTTTTCTATGTCATTCGTCGGCAATCCACACCTGTAGTTCGAGCATACGTAAGCAGTGGCCTGCCCGTCAACCATGACCTGGTCGGCGATGAAAGGGGCAAGCTGTATGACGGCGGCGTTCCGGTCATCGGGCCGGTGAAGGACGACCTTGTTTGGGAGGAAATGCCTCCTGAGCGCCCTTAGCATGGATCGGGTGTCATCCGAGTCGATCCGGCCCGCTATGACTACTTCATGCGCCGGTCCGACGGCGAAATCCACTGCCGTGAGGAGGTGAGTGTGCCCGAGGGGGCCTTGCTTCACCTCATGGGCGAGCGACCTGCCGATCTCCACGGCCAGTCTTTCCAGATCCGCCCGTCCGGTCATCCTTCCCAGACGAAGCAGGTTCAGCATCGCCACCGAATTGCCGGACGGTATCGCCCCGTCATATGTCTCCTTCCGCCTGACCGGCAGCGGCTCTCCATCTTCGGAAGTGAAGTAGAGACCGCCGCCTTTCGGATCCCGGAAGCGGGTGAGCATCTCCCGGTTGAGATCGAGGGCGATTTCCAGATGGGAGGCATCGAAACCGGCCTCATAGAGTTCTATGAGTCCCCAGACCAGGAATGCATAGTCGTTGAGGTTCGCGGCTATCCTCGCCTTGCCGTCCCGGTATGTGTGAAGGAGCGCCCCATCTGCGTCACGCATCTTGTCCAGCAGAAAACCTGCACCACGCCCGGCGGCTTCCGTGTACTCGGGCCGTTCGAGCACGCGGCCTGCCTTGGCGAGAGCCGCGATCGTGAGTCCGTTCCAATCGGTCAGTATCTTATCGTCTTTGAGGGGATGAATCCGGTCATTGCGAAGCGCATAGAGCCTCGCCCGCGAGCGCTCAAGCATGTCCCGGGCCTCACCCGGAGAGATGCCGAGATCCCGGGCCGGGGCCTCAAGTGGGACCGTCACATGCAGTACATTGGTTCCGGGTTTCAAGCCGGAGGTCTGGTCGGTGAAGTTGCCGTCCGGCTTGACGTTGAAGAAACGAATGGTCAGATCAGCCTCGAGCCCGCCCAGCACACGGCGGATCTCGCGCTCACTCCACACATAGAACTTGCCCTCCTCACCCTCGCTGTCGGCATCTTCGGCCGAGTAGAAACCGCCCTCAGGTGAAGTCATATCCCGAAGTATGTATTCGATTGTTTCATCGGCGGTCTTGCCATACTCGGCATTGCCGGTGGCCTGGAAGGCTTCCACATAGGCAACGATGAGGAGCGCCTGGTCATAGAGCATCTTCTCGAAGTGGGGCAGCACCCAGCGCTCGTCGGTCGAGTATCTGTGAAACCCGAAGCCGAGGTGATCGCATATGCCACCGCTGCGCATGGCCCGAAGCGTAGCCTCGACCACCTCCAGGTATCGCTCCTCACCGGTGCGCTTCCACTGGCGCAAGAGAAAGAGGAGGTTATGGGGTGTCGGAAACTTCGGCGCACCGCCGAAGCCGCCGTGGCCGGCATCGAAACGCCCTGCCAGTTCGTGCGCTGCGTCACGGAGCAACGATTCGTCCAGGTCGCTGCCGGGCACCGACCGCGACATCTGTTGCATGGCGGCAGTAACACCGGCTGCGGCACCGGCAACTTCGTCACGCTTCGTGGTCCAGATCTCGCTTATGCGAGGCACAAGCTCCAGCATCCCCACCCTGCCGAACCTGTTCTCCTTGGGTATATAAGTGGCGGCGAAGAAAGGCACCTTGTCCGGCGTCATGATTATGGTCAGCGGCCATCCCCCACTTCCGGTCATGAGCTGGCAGACGGTCATATAGACGCCGTCAATATCCGGGCGCTCCTCCCTGTCGACTTTGACGGATACGAAGGCCTCGTTCATGAGCCCGGCGACTTCGGCATCCTCGAAGGACTCGCGCTCCATCACATGGCACCAGTGACAGGTGGAGTAGCCTATGGAGAGAAAGACCGGTTTGTCCTCATTGCGGGCTTTTTGGAACGCCTCTTTTCCCCAGGGATACCAATCCACGGGGTTATCCGCGTGCTGAAGTAGATAGGGGCTGGTCTCGTGCTTGAGCCTGTTGCCTCCACCTGTCCTCGAAGCCCCGCTTGCCTCAACCATGTATAATCCACTCCCCATGAAGATGCCTGCAACCAATAACACGGTCGCTTCTGCCGCCATCAGGAAGAAAGGCCCGCCCCACCTGGTCGTTGAGGTGCCTACTCAAAGCCCCCTGTGTATCCGCGCGTCTATGACTTTTGATGCGCCTGGCCGGCCTTGGTTTTGCCCCGGCCCTCGTGGTACCGGAACGAAGCAGACCCCGTCGCGGATGGAACCCCAACCGACGTCGGGCGCAGAGACCCGAAGCTACATGGGCCAGTCGTTGCCACAGAAACCGCAACGCTGCGACTGAGGACGAACATGGTCGTCCACAGCCTCAGGACCCGAGAGCAAACCCTTTATGGTTCTAGCATCGCCTTGAACCTGTTATTACCCCGTAGCGTCTCAAAATCCGGATCGCCTTTGGCCATGCTCTTGAACTTCGGCTCGAGCGCGAGCGCCCGTTCCAGCGTCTCAAGGGCTTTTCCCTTCTCACCGCTGAGCGCATAGTAACAGGCAAGGTCGTAGAGGGCCTCGGGCAAGTTGGGGTTCATGCCGCAGGCGCGCCTGGCCTCCTCGACCGCTCCCACCATGTCACCCTCCTGGCGGAGAGCACCTGCCTTGTATAGGGCGCTATAGGCAAGCTGTATGGAGAGGATTCTCTCGAGCTCATCGATGGGTTGTGGATGGTCATCGACGCGAAGGTCCATGTAACGGTCGTTGAAACCTCCGTAGCCTCCGCCTTCCTTCACAACGAGCAAGGCGGCCGATTGCCTGCCCCGTGCATCCCCTCCCGCCTCATCGCCGGCCCTTAGCGCCTTTACGAGCCGGACGCCGAGTTCGCCTTCACTGGTCTCAAAGGCAAGGGCCATTGCCTCGACGGTCGCCTCGCAGACCAGGATGTTGCCCTGGCATGCGTAATACCTGCCGGCTTTGCCTCCCGCCCAGGGTATGCATTCCTTACCTGTGAAGGTTGCCGAGGCCCCGTTGGCGCCCACTATTCCAACCTGCCGTCTCTCCTTCTCCGCGTCGTTGCCGGTAAGCTTCTCCAGCACGTCGTGGGGACTCATGCCCACATCGAGAAGCCTCAGCCCCTCAGGACCATATGAGGTATTGGCGAAGGCCTGGGTGGCCACTGCTCCCACTCCGGCCCTCGCATGCGGCACCACAGCGCCCACCGCGAGGAACTTGGAGGCCACCGCTACACCCAGCTCGCCCGTCTCCGGATCGAATCCCACGATGGAGAATGTGGCAACGTCCGAAGGACCGTCCGCGACCGCGCAGGCCGCCAGTGACGTCCAGAGAAACACCAATACGATATGAAGCACCATGCGCTTCATCTTAATTCGCCCCCTTTCCCCAGAAGAAGACAAGCATATCGCCGATATGATCCCGCCAGTTGCCCCAGCTGTGTCCCTGGTTAAACTCCTTGTAGGCTACTATGTACCCCTTCCCCTCAAGCGCTTTGTGCATCAGCCGGTTGCTGTCGGTGAGGTCTCCAAAGGTGCCGCAATCCAGATAGAAGTCAACCGTTTGCTTCGGTTCGGCGGCAACGCGTTTCATGAGCTCTCCGTCATTGATGTCGAAGGCTCCGGACTGAGACCCGCACTTGCCGAAGACATCCGGGTAATCGAGGGCAATCATCACCGAGACGGCACCGCCCAGCGAGGCTCCCATGACGGCGTTTTTGGCGGGCTCCGTGCTCACATCATATCTCTCTCGCACGAAGGGCAGGATCTCCTCGATCACCATGCGCTCGTAGTCCTTGTTGAGGAAGTACTCGTAGTTCCGGTCGAGCGGATCGATGAAGACCGCGACTATGGGCGGAATGCTCCCGTGGGCGATGGTATTATCCAGCACGTTGACCATGGAACCGAGCGTTATGTATTCGCCACCGTCCTGGACGAAGATCGCGGCATACGTGCCGGCAAAACGCTCTTCGCCGGTCTCGATACCGCCGCCATCCGGGAAGTCCATCGTCATGGTTCTCACAGGCCTGTAGTCGGCAGGCAGATAGACCTGCACCTGCCTCGCTCCTGCGATTATCTCGCTCTCAAACTGATGCGCCTCGAGGGTGCCGTGCGGCAGCGAATCGACGTACTCTATGTCCGGCAGCGGCTCGTAGTCCGTCATGCCGAAAGCGGAATTGGGTCCGAAGCCTCCGCTTACGGTATTGTCATTGAGGGGATCGAGCATCCACATGCCGTCCACGTAGAACTTGTAATCGATTCGAGCGTCTGAGGGGAGCTTGAGCGTCAGGTAGTGAAGGTCGCTCTCACCCAGCCGTTTCATCTCATGGGCCTTGGTATCCCAGCGATTCAGGTCCGAGGGTACAGCCGCGCGGAGAACCACCTCGCCTTTGTATACGAAGGTAACCAGATCATCCTCGATCAGAGGAAAATCCCCCCTGTGTTCCTCCACGAAGCTCGATACCACGGCATCGACCTCCACGGGTTTGGCCTTTCCGACGCGCTCCGCCAATTTCCCGATAGTGGCGCTCACCGGTTGTTCCACCTCCCCGCAATGGGACAGGCCCACAAGCCATGCCCCCAGACAAAGCAACATCGCAGTCAGACTGATGGTACGGATCACAACGCAAACGTGGGACATCGCTCCGACCTCCTTTGGATTCCACCAGACTTATACCATCTACGGGATCGTTGTTCTACACCAATCTCTCGTTTCCGGAATGGTGCTCCTGCGCGCACGGCGCGGCATTCGAAGGGCTTTCCAAGAAGAGTGGAACCCCGGCCGATGCGGGATCGGAAACAGGCTATCGCAGGACCACGACTTTCTCCACCGCATGACATCCGGCGCCGGTGACGGTCGCGAAGTAAAGGCCTGGGGCCACTCTGCTGCCGGAGTCGTCCCTGCCGGCCCAACCGATGGTCATAGCCGTGGATGACACCGCAGGCCTCTCGGTCCGCCAGATCACCCGTCCCATCGGCGAGACTATCCGCAGCGTCACAGTCCCGGTCTCAGGCGGGAGCACATCAACGGCGACCAGGCCGCCCTCCTGATGTCTCACGTGGATCTGCCTGAATGAGAGCCTGCCGACGAAGTCCTGGTTGTGCTTATGAGAGTCCAGCAAAGCGACATCTCTGGCGCCCGGCGAGAAGGTCCATCTGGCTGCTGTGGGAGTAACGGTGTAGGAGCCTATGTCAAGATTGCGGAAGTCGTAGAAGCCGTTCGCGTCCGTCAAGTCCACACCTTCATCGTCCCCTGAGAGTCTAACCTCCAGGCCCGACAACGGGGCACCCCGCACATCCACAAGATGCCCGCTGATTATGAGCCCCTTCCAGGCAGCCGTGGGATTCCAGGTGTAGCGCGCGCCATCATAAATCTCCCACCATTTCAATTCAACATAGCTTGACAGCTGCCACCCCGGCTTATCCGCGAAGATTATGTAGTCACTCTCCCACGGAAGGTTCAGCGAGTAATAGCCATCCCACCGGCTCGTGGTGGAATCGATTCCGTACCAGTGAGTGCTGTAGACCGGCATGTCCGGAAACGGGCTGCCGTCTTCATATCTGACATAGCCTGAACACTTGGCGTCGATCGCGACAGCGAGATCAAGACCCGCTTGAGGTCGCACGATGGCGGCGGGATCCGGTCGTGCGCCGTCATGAAGGGGGATCGATGCCGTCATGCAAAAAGCCAGAACCGCCAATGAGAGTATAAGAGCCCTGCTGCGCCGGCGAACTCGGGTGGCATTCATGCTCTGTAATCGCCTCCATGCCAACTTTACCAAACCGGTGGGATTCAGTCAAGCGGCTTGGTTGCCCGGGAGCGTAACGTATTGTGCGCGGAATCGGGAAATGCGGTTCGTTGTGTCGGGGGCCGGAGTGGTTGGGGCCCGACGGCCCCGGGAATATCGGCAACGATGCCCCGCCTCCACACGGGCATCCACGGCAAGCCTGGGCTTGGATTCCCGGCACTAATCCGCTATGCTGTTCTCCGGCAACAAGCCGGATGGCTCCAATTCGATCACGCAAGAGGAGGGATTACCGATGTACCAGCCGACAAAAGAACAGGAGCAATTCAGGGCTAAGGTCAGGGACTTCGCCGAGAAAGTGGTTGCGCCCAGGGCCGGGGAGATAGATCGCAACGCCACCTATCCCGCCGATTTGCTCAAGCAGGCCGGCAAGATGGGCTTCATGGGGGCGAACATCCCGGGAGAATACGGCGGCCACAAGGTCGACGGCGTATCTTACGCAATTCTTATCGAGGAGATGTGCCGTGTGTGCGGCACGACCGGGGTCGTGATGGCGGTCCACAACTCGCTCGGCAACCTGCCCATCTATCTCTTCGGCAGTGAGGAGCAGAGGAAAAAGTACCTTCCCAGACTTTCAAGCGGCGAGTGGGTGGGCGGTTTCATGCTGACCGAGGAACAGGCCGGCTCCGACGCCGGCGCGCTGGAAACCACTGCCGAGCTCAAGGGCGACGAGTATGTCGTTAACGGCACCAAACGCTACATCCTTAGCGGCACGGACGCGGATTGCTTCGTCCTCATGGCGCTCACGGATAAGTCCCAGGGCAAGAAAGGCATAAGCGCCCTCATCGTGGAGCGGGACTTCGGAGGCGTCGAGGTCATGGAGAAGTATGACATGATGGGTGTTCGCGGCTGCGGCGTGGCCAAGCTCTCACTCACCGATGTCAGGATCCCTAAGGAGAACCTCCTCGGCAAGGAAGGCGACGGCTTCAAGATAGCCCTGGGGGCGCTCGATCACGGCAGAATCGGTATTGCCGCTCAGGCCGTGGGGACTTCCCAGGCGGCCCTCGAGGAAAGCATCAGGTATTCCAAGGAGCGCCAGCAGTTCGGCAAGCCCATTTCGAGCTTCCAGGCAATCCAGTGGATGCTGGCCGATGCCGGCACCATGCTGGACGCGGCGAGGCTCCTTACCTACCGGGCGGCGGACTTGAAGGACTCGGGAGCGCGATTCAGCAAGGAAGCCGCAATGGCCAAGCTCTTCGCGAGCGAATGTGCGGTCGAAGTGACCGGCCTGGCTTGCCAGATACACGGCGGGGCCGGCTACATGAAAAACAAACCCATCGAGCGCTTCTACCGTGATGCCCGTATTTTCACGGTTTACGAGGGCACTTCCGAGGTCCAGCGCATGGTAATCGCAAGCATGATGTTGAGATAACACGACCACGGGCCCCGGAGATCAAACCTCCGGGGCCCGACACCCCATCCCTTGTGCGTTCGTCAGATCAGACTTATTCCACCTTGGGCAAGCCTTCAAGGTCCTTGAGGGCTGCCTTGATCTCTTCATCGGGCAGATCGTAATCGACGAGTTCGCCCCTGTGATACGCATCATAGGCGGCAAGGTCGAAGTGGCCGTGGCCGCTCAGGTTAAAGAGGATCACCTTCTCCTCGCCGGTCTTCTTGGCCTCGAGGGCCTCGTCTACGGTGGCCTTGATGGCGTGGGCCGTCTCCGGCGCCGGGATGATCCCCTCGGTCCGGGCAAAGGTCACCGCCGCATCGAAGACTTCGGTCTGGTGGTAGGCCCTGGCCTCTATGAGGCGCTTCCGCACGAGCTCGCACAGGAGAGGGCTCCCCCCATGATACCTTAAGCCGCCGGCATGGATCGTGGCGGGAACGAACTTGTGCCCGAGTGTGTACATCGGGATCAAGGGTGTGAGTTCGGCTGTGTCACCGAAGTCATAGGCAAAGATGCCTCTCGTCAGCGTAGGGCATGCCGTGGGTTCGACAGCAATGGCCCTGAGCGGCCTGCCGGCGAGTTTGTCTTTGACGAACGGGATGGCCAGACCTGCGAAATTGGACCCGCCGCCCACACAGCCTATCACTATGTCAGGATAATCGCCGGCCATAGCCATCTGTAGCTGGGCCTCCTGGCCTATGACGGTCTGATGGAGCAACACGTGGTTAAGAACGCTTCCCAAGGAGTACTTGGCCGTCTCGTCGGTCACCGCATCGTTCACCGCCTCACTTATCGCCATCCCGAGGCTCCCTGAAGTCTCCGGACTGGCCTCCAGGATTTTCCGCCCGGCCTCGGTATCGCTACTGGGACTCGGCACGACCCGGGCACCCCAGGTCTCCATCATGATTCTGCGGTAGGGCTTCTGCTCGTAGCTCACCTTGACCATGTAGACCTTGCATTCCATACCGAAGACATTGCAGGCGAAACTGAGGGCACTTCCCCACTGGCCCGCCCCCGTCTCGGTCGTAAGCCGCTTGACACCCTCCTGCTTGTTGTAATAGGCCTGGGCCACGGCGGTATTGGGCTTATGGCTCCCGGTGGGGCTTACCCCTTCGTGCTTGTAATAGATCCGCGCGGGGGTCTCGAGGCTGGCCTCAAGGTTCCGAGCCCTGTGAAGAGGTGTCGGCCTCCACAGCTTATAGGCTTCGAGGACCTCCGGAGGGATATCGATATAGGGTTCTCTCGATACTTCCTGCTTGATGAGTTCCATCGGGAAGATGGGTGACAGATCCTCGGGGCCCACGGGCTGGCCCGTCCCCGGATGCAGGATCGGCAGCATGGCGTCCTTCAGGTCCGCCACGATGTTATACCATCTCTTGGGTATGTCTTTCTCGTCCAGGAAGAACTTGTGCTGTCCCATGTCAGACCTCCTTAAGTATCTCTAGTCATCGAAAATGAATGTCGGCTCCACATAGAAGCGTATCTTCTTCTCTCTTATTTTCGCTTGGATTATCCCGTCCAGCTCCGCCTGTTTCGCCTCGACCGAGCCCCCACTCGCGAGGAAGGAGAAAGGCATGTCGAAGTAAAGGGCCCGCTTGGGAATGCTGAAACGGGTCACTCCACTCGGAAACTTGCGCCCCTCGAGCGATAAGGCAAGCACCTCCGCCTTGGTGAAGTCCTTGTAACATACAAGCCCGGAGAAACCACGGTAGTGCTTGGCGAGATCGGCCATATTGGTGTAGCTCACCCGGTCCCGGTTCTTAGCCTCATGCACGACATCAACCACGAGTGTGACGATCTCGAGCCGCCGGCCGGGATCCTCGGCGGCGTGGACGGCATATACCGACCGGTCCCCGAGGACCAGCAGGCATTCTGTATCGCCGGCGAAGACCGGTATGAAATCGCCGGCGTCGGTGAATCTTGCTTCGACCTTGGAGACCTGAGCGCCCACCCCGATGTTTCGAACCACGGCCTCGCCGGCAAGACCTTCCATGACATGATGCCATGTGGAGAGGACGAGCGCGTCGTCCTCTAAGTCCACCTCCTGCACCAGAAGCCAACGCGCCCCCAGCCGTTTCATCGCTTGGACCCTGTTGACCCCATCAAGCAGAATATGGGTCGCAGAATCGTGGTCCCGAGCGGCTATCGGGGGGTGCTTGAGCAGACCGTCCGATTGGATCCTCGTCTCAAGCGGCTTCCAGCGCTCTTCATCCGGCTCTTCGTGAAGCAGCAGGGAGTCCCTGTCGATCACCCGCAACGCAGGGAGCTTCCCTATCTCCAGATTGGGCTTCGTGCCCGCAGGACCTTCGCCCCTATCATATGAGAACACGTTCGACTCCTCCTTCTTTCAAGTTTCGGCCTCGTTCGGTGTTCTGTTTAACATTACGCCCGACCAAATGCGAAAAAGGGGTCACGGCGCTTCCGTGACCCCAAATTGAAAGAGAGGCAGGAAACGCCCCGGCGTCCCCACCTCTTCTGTTATCGCGTCAAGGCAGGCACACCTACAAGTAGGTGCACCACCA
>Ga0307425_1001410_pt1 | contig 14416 bp, 12 predicted proteins | sample SalMarWE160330MG_FD_202152 | JGI IMG/M metagenome (GOLD analysis project Ga0307425, IMG submission 202152) | Salt marsh sediment microbial communities from the Plum Island Ecosystem LTER, Massachusetts, United States - WE1603-30 | ecosystem: Environmental > Aquatic > Marine > Intertidal zone >... | reverse complement strand
AGATGAGCGGGGTGAGCCCCTTTCCCTGACCGCAACCGCCCCTATCGAGGTAAGGGGGGATTAGATGTACATCCGGGACGAGAGGGGCGTGGCCCTGGTCCTCGCCCTGGCGGTGATCGCCCTGCTCTGCTCCCTGATGGTCGATTTCAGCTATACCATGATGGTGGATCTCAGCCTGGCCGCCAATCTGCGTGATGAGCACAAGGCCTTCTATGCGGCCAGGTCGGGTATAGAGGTGGCCAAGCACCTGCTGCAGGAGGACGATCCCGAGTACGACGCCCTCGATGAAGACTGGGCCCTTTTTGGAGAGCACCCCGGCTACCTCTCCGAGGACGACGAGGGGAGGTTTCAGGGGATCATAGAGGACGAGGCGGCCAAGTTCCCCATTAATGCCCTCATATCCGGCGATGGCATAGATCCGGTGAGACGCGTACAACTGGAACGGCTCTTTGAGGTGTTGGAGCTGGACCTGGACCTTATAGACCCCATCTGTGACTGGCTCGACCTCAATACCAATGCAGGACCGACCGGGGCGGAGGATGCATACTATGAAGGGCTCTCCCCGCCTTATCCCTGTAAGGACGGTCCCCTGGCGTCGGTAGAGGAGCTCCTCCTCGTCAAGGGGATGACCGAAGAGGTCCTCTACGGGACAAAGGAGAAAAAGGGGCTTATCCACTATCTTACGATCTATGGTGACGGCCTGGTAAACATCAATACCGCCTCCCCCGAGGTCTTGCAGAGCCTCTCGGAGGGGATCGACGAATACCTGGCCCAGGCCATTGTCGACTATCGCCAAGAGGAGCCCTTGAAGGATATCCAATACGATGATATTAAACACCTGTCTGGAATGACGCTGGAGATATTCAATGGGATTCGTGATCAGTGCGACGTAAAATCCTCGACGTTTTCCCTGCGCGTGGAGGGTCAGGTGCGGGGTATCAAAAAGCGCATTGTAGTGGTGCTGAATCGCAGCGAGAAGGCGGTTAAACCCCTGTTTTGGAGGGTGGAGTAAGTGCCTCTCTATGTCCCCAATTGTAGGATCATAGGGGTGGATATCGGGTCCAAGGCCATCAAGGCCGTGCAGCTCACCACCACGCTGCAGGGCTACACCATTACCGGCTTCGCCATCAGGGAACATACCATCAGTACCTGGAAAGACCTTTCAGCGGAGCTGCGCACCCTCATGCAGAAGGAGGGGATGGAGGGGGATGTCGTGGTCACCTCCTTTCCCAGTCACCGGGTCATCCTGCGCACTACGGAGATGCCCTTCACCCAGGTGAACAAGATCGATGCGACCATCCGTTTTGAGGCCGAGTCCATCATGGCCATCCCCCTGGATGATATGATCGTCGACTTTGCCCTCCTCGAGCGGCGGCCCCAATCGAGCACCGTCCTGATCACCTGCGTAGAGGAGGCCCTCCTGCAGGACTACGTGGATTCCCTGCGCGAGGCCGATATGGCGCCCGATACGATCGACATCGATTCCCTCGCCCTCGCCCGCCTGGTAAAGGAGCTGAAGGAAGAACGGAGTATTGTCCTCATCGATGTAGGGGCTGAAAAGACCTCGGTAAATATCTTCCAAAAAGGTAACCTGCACTTCACCCGCTCCATCGCCCTTGAGGGAGGGTCAAAGGCCCAGTGGAAGCAGATCAGGTCTGTTCTCGATGAGGTGATCTTGAGCATTAAGGCGTATCAGGGGGGCCAGGCGGAGGGGATAGATGAGATATGGCTCACCGGCGGGCGGTCTCGGATCAAAGGGACGCCCGATTATCTGGAAAAGGCCATCGGAGCGGCGGTCAGATACCCCGATATCATGGGGAGATTTCCATCCGCAATCGACGTTTCGGATGATATGAATCTCGTAGGCGGGGCGGCCCTGGGCTTGGCCCTGCGGGGTTTGCGGAGAGAGAAGGGGTGGGTGGACCTGGCTCGCAAGGTCCCCGGCCCTGCTCGGGCCCTCCCCCCTGAACTGCGCACCAAGGTTCTGCGCATGGGCCTCGCGGCGGGCGTCCTCGTGGTCTTGCTGGCGGCCCATTTCTTTTTGGGGGTGGCGGCCAAAGAGCGCAGATATACGGTGCTCAAAGCAGAGATGCGCAGGGTGTTTCAGGAGGCCTTCCCGGAGGCAAGGGGGGCGGGCAACGAGCTCCAACAGGCGCAGGCATTGGTCAAGGGCATGGGTGAGCGGGGGGTGAAGTTCACGACCGGCAATGGCGGCACCCCCTTGACGATCCTCCGTGAGATCGCCCAGTTGCTCCCCCAGGGGACGAAGATCGCGGAATTGGCAATCGATGAGGAGCGGGGCACCCTGCGGGGCATGGCCCCTTCGTTTGCCGTGGTGGATGAGGTCAAGGAAGCCTTCAGCTCCTCCACGCTCTTTCATGAGGTGACGATCGGCAATGTAGGGCTCGCCCACCGAGGGGAACAAGGGGTGATATTTCAGATGGTCTTTACCGTGAAGGCACCATGATGGATATACGGGAGAAGATACAAAACCTCTCTCAGCGAGAGAAGCTCCTGGTGGGAGGGGCGGGGCTGTTCATCGTGTTGCTGTTGTTTTACTTTTTCATAATCTCCCCGGCGCAGGAGCGCTCCGGGCTCCTGGATCGCCTCGTCACCCAAAAGGAGGGTGAATTCAGGGAGCTCCTCATTCTGAGGGAGCACTACCAGCGGCTCAAGACGTCGGAGGACGAGATCGTCGCGCGCCTCTCCTCGGAAGCGGGGAAGACCTCCCCCCTTACCCAATTGGAACAGGTGGCCCGGAAAGCGGGGTTGAGGGAGCAGATCGAACAGATGAAGCCCCTTACACCCGTTGCCACCCCCCGCTATGTCGTCACCCCGGTGCAGCTGAGGCTGAAAGGGGCGGGCTTGCAGGAGGTGGTCGCCTATCTCTACGAGATCGAGAACGCTCAGGTGCCCTTTCACATTAAGCAGATCAAGATCAAACCCACGGCCCGCGCTGCAGGGCGCCTCGATGTGACCCTGGAGATCCTGACTTTCACGCTCTCAGGCGGGAGATAGTGCCTATAACGGCACGGTGTAGGTATCTCGTTTCTCGACTCAACGGCTATTGACTAACGAATCATTTTTTGGTAGGTTTTATACAAATAATAATCTTTAATCAGGATCATTGTTCACGGCACAGGGGGATCTGAGCGCCCCTTAGACGTAAGGGGAATTTTTCTGCGGGGTGAGGGCACGCCCTCACGAGGGTTTAATGAGGGTTCTAAAACTCATACTAAAAAAATACCCGTGGGCGGTGATGGCCCCGCTCGTCGGGGGTATCATCCTGGTGGGTGTGAGCACGGCGTATACCATGTATAGTGCCTTCACCTATACCCCCCCCTCTCTCCCCCAAGGCAAGGAAGTTGCACCTGATACGCCTGCAACACGACCTCAGCTCGAGCACTATACCGTCATCGCGCAGCGCGACCTCTTCACCTCCGTCGTTTCGGGGGCGGAGGAGAGAACGGAATCGGATCACAATAAGCCTCGCGCCGCCGTTACGTTCAAGCTCAGGGGGACGGTGGTGGTGAACTCAGGGTCATCCTGTGCCATCGTTGAGGACCCCGCCAGCAAGAAGGAAGAGCTCTTTCACGAAAACGACGTCGTGCAGGGCTACAAGATCGTCAAGATCATGCGCAATAAGGTGATTGTGGACAAGGACGGGGTGGAAGAAGTCGTGGAGGTGGTGGAGGAAGAGGAGCGGTCATCGCCCAGGCCCGCCAGCCCCGTGCAGAGACCGAGGCAGATCATACGGCGGCCCGTGCGCACCCCGGTACCTATACAGATACAGAAACCCCCTTCTGCCACACAAGGGGGGTCTTGAGATGCGGAGGGAAGGGTGAAAGTTTTCAAGCAGATAAAAAACAAGGTTGTTCAGGGATCAAAGGATTCCACAGGGGCCTCTGAGAAACGGCAGGAGGGCCGAAGGCCGCAGCCCTGGTGGAAGAAGGCCCTCTTGGGCTGTATGGTCGGGGCGAGCATCGTGGTGGTGGCCTCATGGGTGGTCTTCGCCGTCAAACCCGCCTGGTGGGCCCCGGTAAAGGGGCTTATCGCCTCCCCTCTGACTCCCCACAAAAAGAAGTCCCGGGCACAACGCCCCCCCAATTCGGTTTTCAAGCAGGCCGAAAGCCGCACGACGGTGGCCCCTCCTCAGACCGCACCTGGTTCCGGGCAGGGGCAGAGGGCTGCGGCGCGGATGGAACGGCCTCAGACTCTTGCCCCTGAGTTCCCTCCCGCGACGTCGTCACCATCGACCTCTCCGAATATACGACCGCAGGTTTCCATTCCGGCAGGCCCGGGTGTTCCCGGTGGGGTTCAGGGACCCGCCGTCGCCACCTCTGCTCCCGCTTTTCCTGCCAAGCAAGAAGAATCGGCATTGGACGAGTATCTGGAGATCGGGACCCTCTACGCCCAGAAGGGGGCATACGAGAAGGCCGAGGAGCTTTTTCAGCGGGTCACCAAGGAGAATCCCTCCTCCGCCCAGGCCCGCAACAACCTCGGTTTTGTCTATCTCAAGCAGGAGGAATATGAAAAGGCCGAGGGAGAATTCAAGGAGGCCGTACGGATAAACCCCGCCTTTGTCCTCCCCTATTATAACCTCGCCTGCCTCTACAGTCGCAAGGGGATGGATGTGGAGGCCCTCATCTACCTCAAACGAGCCCTGAACCGTGATGCGCGGGTGAAGCTGTGGGCCGCTACCGATGAGGATTTTGCGGGGCTCAGGTCCGATGTGGTCTTTCAGGAGCTGATGGGGATCCCGCCCCCCCCAAAGGCGGAGGCCCAAAAGAAAGAAGGGGTTCAAGGGGAAAAGGACGTTCAGACACGAGAACAGCCGCAGCAGGCGGCTCCCCACGGCCACCCGCAACCAGAGGGGCCTGCCACAGTCACCCCGGTGGATATTCAACCGGCTACGCAAAAGGTTATCAATAGATGATGGTGAGAGGACTACAGGTTTCGCTCATCTCCTTGCTCGTGCTCTTCCTGGTAGTAAGCGGCGCCCACGCGGCCAAGCTTGCCGAAAAGGCCCTGGAGGAAGAGGGGAGACAGGTGACCATGGACTTTCGCAATGTCGAGATCTCCACCCTGGTCAAGTTTATCGGGGAGCTTACCGGCAAGAACTTCGTCGTCGATGAACGGGTGCGGGGAAAGGTGACGGTCATCTCCCCCACCAAGATCTCGGTTGCGGAGGCCTACAAGGTCTTCGAGTCCATCTTGGAGGTCCATGGGTACGCGACCGTGCCGGCGGGAAAGGTGATCAAGGTGGTCCCCGCCACCGAGGCCAGGGGCAAGAGCATCGACACCGTGGTGGGGACCAAGGGCCTCCCCACGGCCGATACCATGATCACCCAGGTCATCCCCGTACAACACGCTCCGGTCAACGACATAAAGAATCTCTTTACCCCCTTGGTCTCCAAGAACAGCCTCCTGGTAACCTATCAACCCACCAACACCCTCATCGTGACCGACGTCGTTTCCAATATCAACCGCTTGCTGACGATACTCAAGGAGGTCGATATCCCCGGGTACGCCCTAGAGCTGGCGGTGATACCCTTGCAGTACGCCTCGGCCGAGGCGGTGGCCCGGGAGCTCAAGACCCTCTTTGAGACCAAGACGGTCCGGGGGGCACCCAGACCCAAGGTGGAAGAGGTGGAGATCAGCACCCCGGAGGAGCTCAAGCTCATCCCGGATGAAAGGACCAATTCCCTCATCGTGTTGGCGAGCGCCCAGACCATCCGGATGCTCAGGGGGGTCATTGCGAAATTGGATACGGAAGTCCCCCGAGGCAGAGGGAACATCCATGTCTATTATCTCCAGCATGCCGTGGCCGAGGATTTGGCCGCGATCCTCAGCGGCATGGCCAGGGAGGTGGGGGAGGGGGCCCAGGCCGGGGCGGGTCCCGCCGCAACGAAGCTTCCGGTCTTGGGGGAGAAGATCTCCGTCCTCGCCGAGAAGACCACCAATTCCCTCATCATCACCGCCTCACCGCAAGACTTCGCCGTCCTCGAGGAGGTGATCAAAAAGCTGGACATTGTCAGGGCGCAGGTCTATGTGGAGGCCCTCATCGCCGAGGTGACCCTCGACAAGGTGAAGAACTTGGGGGTCGAGTGGAATGTGACCGCAGATGCGAGGAAAGGGGAATACCGACAATATGGGGGGACTGATTTCGGTATGATCGATGCCTTACAAGAGGGGGCCCTCTCCGGCTTGCTCATGGCGGTGACCAAGGGGTATATAGGGAGCGGCGACGTGCCCGATATCAAGGCCCTCGTGCAGTTCTATAGCGGCGACACCGACGTGAATATCCTCTCCGCCCCGCGTCTGTTGACCACCGACAATGAGGAGGCGGAAATCATCGTGGGTGAAGAACGGCCCTTCCTCAAGTCCTCCCAGTTGTCCGAGGGGGGGTCGACGCTGCAGACGTGGGACTACAAAGACGTGGGGATCACCCTGAAGCTCACCCCCCACATCAGCAAGGGGAAGCTGTTGCGCCTCGAGATCTTTGCCGAGATCAAGAGCTTTGTAGAGAATGCAGAGGGTTTGGAGGGGGCGGTGATCACCACCAAGCGGCAGGCCACCACCTCCGTCGTGGTGGAGGACGGCTCGACCGTGGTCCTCGCCGGCCTGATCAGGGATGATGTAATCGGGGGCATCTCCAAGGTCCCTATTTTGGGGGATATCCCCTTGCTGGGGTGGCTCTTTAAGTCCAGGACCCAAAGCAAGATCAAGACCAACCTCCTCATTTTTATCACCCCGCGCGTGGTCACCTCTGCCGCTGATCTCAAAAAGATCACCGAGGAGGAGCAGGAGGGACGGGAGCAAAGTATTAAAGAGCACCGCAAAGAGAAAAAGAAGGTCTTTCCCCTGTTTGAGGGAGGAGATTAAAAAAAAGAAAGGGTTCTAGGGTTCCAGGGGCCTAGGGTTCTAGTGGATTAAGACATGTCTCTTAGAGTTCTTAGTCAGATGCGTCGTTGGCCTTTCACTTGGCCACTTGACCCCTCGCCCCCTCGACCCCTTTTTTACGAGTAGCCATGGCTGAACAGCAAGATCAGAGTATAGAAGAAATCACTCAGGTCGACACACCGGACCTGCGGGAGGTCAGCGCCCGCCTGGGCATACCCTTTGAGGAGCACTTGAAGCCGGACGGGGTGGAATCCGCCCTCGTCTCCAAGATACCCATCGGCGTGGCCAAACGGTATAAATTCGTCCCCATCCGGCACACGGGGGACACCATCGTGGTGGCCACCGCCCACCCCCTCGACCTGCAGACCCTGGATGAGCTGCGTTTTATGCTCAAACAGAAGGTCCGCCTGGTGGCCGCTCCGGAACAGGAGATCCTGCGGGTCATCAACCTCCTCTACGACCAGGAGGCCGACAACCCCCAGCAGGTGGTCCAAGGCCTGGCCGGTGAAGAACATACTGATGAGGACAGGCTCCTGCACGAGCTGGAAGACGTGGAGGACCTCTTGGACGACGCCAGCGAGGCCCCGGTGATCAAGCTGGTCAACCTCTTTTTCTCCCAGGCCATCAGGGCGCGGGCCAGCGACATCCACATAGAGCCCTACCAGAAAGAGGTCAATGTCAGGTATCGCATCGACGGGGTCCTCTACAACATGCACACGCTCCCCCGCAGGTTCCATTCCGCCATTACCTCCCGGGTCAAGATCATGGCCAAGCTGGATATCGCCGAAAAGCGCCTCCCCCAAGACGGCAGGATCATGATCAAGATCGCGGACAAGGACGTGGATATCCGCGTCTCGGTCATCCCCACCACCTTCGGCGAGCGGATCGTCCTGCGGCTCCTGGACAAGCGCAGCATCTTCTTCAGTCTGGAGGAGATCGGGCTCTCACACGACAAGCTCACGATCGTGAACCGCCTCATCCGGGGCGCCAACGGGATTATCCTGGTCACCGGCCCGACGGGCAGCGGCAAGACCACCACCCTCTACGCCTCCCTGGACAAGATCAACTCCCCGGACAAGAACATCATCACCATCGAGGACCCGGTGGAGTACCAGCTCCCCGGGATCGGCCAGATCCACGTCAATCCCAAGATCGGCCTCACCTTCGCCAACGGGTTGCGTTCCATCGTGCGTCAGGACCCCGATGTGATCCTGGTAGGGGAGGTCAGGGACCTGGAGACGGCCGAGATCTCCATCCACGCCGCCCTCACCGGCCACCTGGTCTTCAGCACCCTGCACACCAACGACGCCCCCGGCGCCGTCACCCGCCTCATCGATATGGGGATCGAGCCCTTTTTGGTGGCCTCGTCGGTGGTGGCCATTATGGCCCAGCGGTTGGTGCGGGTGATCTGCCCCTCCTGTAAGGAGCCCTATAAGCCGGAGCGTACCCTCCTAAAGGAGCTGGGGCTCGCCCCCGCACGCACGGACAAGCACACCTTCTATCGGGGGACGGGGTGTCCTCAATGCCTCAATACCGGCTATCGGGGACGCACCGGCATCTATGAGATCCTCCTGGTGGACGACGCCATCCGCAGTCTCATGCTCAAGACCTCTGATTCGACCACTATCAAGCAAGAGGGGGTTGCCCGGGGGATGACTACCCTGCGCGACGACGGTATCCGCAAGGTCCTGGAAGGGATCACGACCATCGAAGAGATCTTGCGGGTCACCCAGCAGTAGAATGCCTGTCTACGAATACCGTGGTCTGAGTGCTGCAGGGAAAAAGACCAGGGGGATCATCGACGCCCCCACCCCCCGGATAGCGCGCACCAAGCTGCGGGCCATGCAGATCTTCCCCGTCGACATCAGGGAAGAGGTCTCCAGGCCCCAGGTGACCGCGGATCCCCTCGCCAAGCTCTTCCAGCGTGTGCGCCCCCAGGATGTCTCCATCATCACCCGCCAGCTGGCCACCCTTCTGGAGGCCGGTACTCCCCTGGTCTCCACCCTGGACGCCATCATCGAGCAGACCGACAACCACGCCCTTACCAAGGTCATCGCCCGTGTCAGGGAGGAGATCAAGGAGGGGAGGTCCTTTGCCGATGCCCTTGAAGAGCACCGCAAGGTCTTTTCCGATCTCTACGTCAACATGGTTCGGGCCGGGGAGGAGAGCGGCGCCCTGGAGGGGGTCCTGCTGCGCCTGGCCGACTTTACCGAGAACCAGATCCTGCTCAGGAACCGCATCCGCGCGGCCCTGACCTATCCCATCTTCATGGCCATTATCGGGGCCGGGGTCTTGGCCTTCATGCTCACCTTTGTCATACCCACGGTGAGCCAGGTATTTGCCGAGATGGGGCAGACCCTCCCCCTCCCCACGAGGATCCTCTTGGGGGTCAGTGCCTTCTTCAGGGGGTTCTGGTGGGGGATCCTCGGTGCCCTTATCCTCGCGGCGCTGGGGATCAGAAGATACCTTCAGACGTCCAAAGGGGCTTTGCGCTGGGACAGGATCAAGCTGGGCCTGCCCCTGTTCGGAGGGGTCGTCTTGCGGGGGGCGGTGGCCAGGTTCGCCCGGACCTTGGCAACGCTCTTACAGGGGGGACTCCCCATCCTCAATTCCCTGGACATCGTCAAGACGGTGGTGAACAACCGGCTTTTGGCCCAAGACATCGAGGAGACGCGGCTGGAGGTGCGGAAGGGGGGCGCTATTGCTTCCGCCCTCAAGCGGGGGGGGCACTTTCCAGCCATCGTCACCCACATGATCGCCACCGGTGAGGCGAGCGGCAACCTGGAGGATATGCTCGCCAAGGTAGCGGATGCCTACGAGGCCGAGGTGGAGACCAAGGTGACCGCCCTCACCTCCATCTTGGAGCCCGTCATCATCCTGGTCATGGGGCTCATAGTGGGATTTATCGTCATCTCCATCCTCTTGCCTATCTTCGAGATGAACCAGCTGGTGCGCTGAAGTTCCGATCTTTTCTTTGTGTTCCCCGTGTCTTAGTGTGATGTTTTTTGTTCTCACGCCAAGCCACAAGGCTCGAAGAAGATTTTAATTCTTTGTGTACTCCGTGCCTCCGTGCGATTATCTGTCACTTTTCTGGTAGTTTTACAAAAAAAGCTTGACAAACGTGTCTAATAATGATTTGAATAGTGGGTTTTTAGTCTATACAGAAATCAAGATACGTTAATAACGTCACGACAATCTTCTGCTTCGGAGGGGTTAATGGGAAAAGGCGGGGGAAAAGATTTTCTATTGGGCCTTCACAGGCGGCCAAGCGCTGTGAAGGCCTTTGTATATTTTTGGTTATAGAAAAAAACCACTCTGATTTCTCGTACAGGAGAGGAAAGGGGAATACGGGAAAAAGGAAATGGAAAAACGAGCAATCGTCATCACGATACTGGCCATGTTCCTGATGCACATGGTGGCCTTCCCTCCACCAGCCGCGGCCCAGCAGAAGACCGCTGCCCCTCCAAACCCTCAGCAATCCCCTTCAAAAACAGTAAAGAAACGCAATCCGGCCTTTGCCATCTCGGCACAGGCCGTCTTCCATAAGGTCAGAGAAAACCAAGCCATCACCCTGATCGATGTCAGGGGAAAAGATCAGTTTGAGGGGGTACACATCCCCGGCTCCATCAACATCCCCCTCTATGCCGTCAAGACCAAGACCTATCTCAAATCCGCCCCTGTGGTCCTGATCAATGAGGGGTATGACTACCAGCCCCTGGAGCGGGAGTGCGCAAGCCTGCGCAAGGCCGGTTTTCAGGCATGGATTCTCACTGGCGGACTCTACTATTGGAGACAAAAGGGAGGGACCCTTCAGGGAGACCATTTTAAACAGGGAGAGCTCAACAAGGTCCCCCCGCCCATCTTTTATACGGAACAGGCATATGAGGACTGGTTCATCATCGATATCGCCCCAACCAGGCAAGCGAAGGTCTCCTCGTTAATGCCTCGATCCATCCATATTCCCTTTTCCCATACTAATACGGCGGTATTTACCTCAACACTGAAACAGGCCATGGCGCAACGTAAGGGCAACCCCCTGCGCTCCCTCATATTGTTTAATGAAAAAGGTGAAGGCTACGAAACCGTAGAGAGGGTCCTGCACAAAGCGGGCTATTCAGAGGTCTTTTTCCTCAAGGGGGGACGAGAGGCCTATGAGGGATTCGTAACAAACCTGACCCTGATCAGGCAGGCCAGGGAGAACTCAAAGCGGACCATTAAGCGTTGCCTCAACTGCCCATAAGCTTAACCGCAGACGCACACAGACAGACGCGGACATATGATATGGCCATGGATATTAACGACATTACCTATGCAATACGTGGTGCTGTATTCGAAGTAAATCGAGTACTTGGAGCAGGTTTTCTTGAAAAAGTCTATGAAAATGCCTTATCAATTGAGCTCACAAACAGAGGACTTACAGTTGAAAAACAGGTCCCGATCAAGGTCGTGTACAAAGAAAAACCGGTAGGGGACTATATCGCAGATATGCTGGTTGAGAAGAAGGTAATCATTGAGGTCAAAACCGTCGGCAAGCTTGACAAGATTCATGAAGCACAGCTCTTAAACTATCTAAAAGCTACCGGAATACACCTCGGCCTTTTGGTCAATTTCAAACATCCAAAAGCCGAGATAAAACGGATGGTTTTTAATATGCCCGAAACGAATAACATAATGTGAGTCTGCGATGGTCTGCGTATGTCTGCGGTGAAAAACAATATGCGTAATGTCATAAACCGAATAAAAACCATTATCTCCCAGCTCCCGTGGGCGGATATGCGTGACGCCTTCGTGCGAGTAATCACGGGGATCCCCGCCGCGGCCCGTGCGTTGTTCTCCAAACTCAGTTGGGAAAAAGTCCGCGAGGGCTTCGCACGCATGAATGCCGCACAGCGCAAGCGCGTCCTCATCGTTACCGGTATCTGCCTTGCAATCATACTGGCCGTGGTTCTCAGGGCCATCCTCACCGGGCCTTCCTACCGCATACCCCGCTATATCAGATACAGCTATACCGCCAAAAACATGACCAATCATGTGGCAAAAGAGACCCTGTTCTGGACCTATGCCCCAGTTAAGCGAACACCAACCCAAAAATGTACAAACATACAGACATCGCACCCGTACAAACTCATCACCGACGAGTTCGGCAACCAGATCCTCTCCTTCGCTCTCACGGATATCCCCCCCTACGGCACTGAGATCATTAGCATCGAGGCGAATCTCCGGCTTGCCGATAGGCCCAATCGCCTCTCCATCAAGGGCAAAAAGAGGTATCTCAAGCCCGAAGAATACTGCGAGTCAGATGACCCGGCCATCATTCAACAGGCAAAACAGCTCCGGGGCAAAGAGACCAAAAAGACAGCGGAAAACATCTTTCGGTGGGTCGCCAATCACGTCCAGTACACCGGCTACGTGGAGAACCCCCGGGGCGCCCTCTATGCCCTGGAAGAAAAACAGGGGGACTGCACCGAGTTCATGTATCTCTTTGTCGCCCTGTGCCGGGCCAACCGGATCCCGGCACGTGGTATCGGCGGATACGTGGTCACCGACAATGCGATCCTGCGCCCCACCGGATATCACAACTGGGCCGAGTTCTATGATCAGGGGGCATGGAGGCTGGCCGACCCCCAGCGGCGGGTCTTTATGCAGAACCAGTCGCGCTACATCGCCATGCACGTCATCGGGGAAGCGCCAAAAAACCCCATTGAAAAGGCATATCGTTTTAAATATGAGGGGCAAGGGATTAAGGTGAGGATGAATAGGTAGTTGGTTTTTTGGTTTGATTGGTTTTACTGGTTTTACTAGTTCGATTGGTTTTGTTCGTTCGACTAGTTTAATTGGTTACTTTTTAACCAATGCAACCAATACAACCAATAAAACAAATGAAACCAATTAAGATGGCCACGGTTAAGAAATTTGAGGATCTTGAGTGTTGGCAAGAAGCTAGAAAGTTGGTCAAAATGATTTATGAGTTCACGAAAAAGAAGGGATTTGACAGAGATTTCGATCTCATAAGTCAGTTAAAAAGAAGCACGATATCTATTATGGCCAATATTGCAGAGGGTTTTCATAGAAAGAGCAATAAGGATTTCATGAAATTTCTCGATTATTCACGTTCTTCAATTGCAGAAACTTTGAGTCATGGCTTCGTGGCCCTTGATCAAAATTATATCGACAATTCAGAAATGCAGATGATGAAAGAACAATCCGAACTTATTTGGAAGAAGATAAACAGTCTCATAAGTTATTTGAATAAGAGAGGTTAGTTCGATTAGTTTAATTTGTTTGTTAGTTCAATTAGTTAGGTTAGTTTGATTTGTTTACAAGGGAATCAGTGGAACCAATTTAACAAATGGAACCAATAAAACAAATGAAACTAATAAAACTAATAAAACCATTCCAACTCTTCTATCTACTCTTCTTATCAATTATCCTCGTACCTGCTTTAGCTCAATCCGCCACAAACGTCAGTGGAAATATTACATCAAATACGAATTGGACCGTAGAAGGAAGTCCCTATGTAGTTACTGGCAGTGTAACAGTAAATGCAGGTGTTACCCTCAACATACAGCCTGGCGTACTAGTCAAGTTTGACGGGAGGCATCGGTTTACGGTCGCGGGTACCTTGATCGCGGCTGGTACTTCTACGGAGTGTATTTATTTTACCTCTATTAAGCATGATGTTGGTGAGGACACCAATGGTGATGGGAGTGCGAGTGCTCCTGCTGTGGGGGACTGGCAGGGTTTGTATTTTACCAGCACGAGTACAAACAGTGTATTGGACAATGTGAGGATTCATTATGGGGGGTATAATCTCGGTGCGAATCTTCGCATTGATACCTCTTCGATAACAGTTACGGACAGTACTATTACAGGAAGTAGCGGCTATGGGATTGAAGTGCAGGGGGGGGCTTCACCTACGGTGACGGGGTGTACGATTGCGTGGAATAAGTATGGGGTTCGTTTTTGGTATGCTCATGGTCAGTTTGAAGGTAACACCATTAGCAACAATACTTATTATGGGATACATGCTCAGAATTCCCATGCGACGATTATCAACAACACCATTAGGGACAATAAGCAATCGGGGATTGTTGTCACTACTTCAACGCCGACTATAACACCTACCATTACTGGTAATACGATCAGCGACAACTCGGATTATGGTTTGTCGTTTGACATCAATTCTCTTGGCACGACTATTAGCGGTAATACGATCAGTGGTAATGTGAGGGGGGACTATGTTGCTGTTTCCGGGGGGACCGTTACGAGTGATGTTACCTGGGGTGGTTTTAGTCGGCCCTATGTGATCACTGGTAGTATTGGTGTGGCCCAGGGGGCGACCCTTACCATCGAGCCTGGTGAGATTCTCAAGTTTGGTCCTGGTTGTCGGTTTACGGTCGCGGGTACCTTGATCGCGGCTGGTACTTCTACGGAGTGTATTTATTTTACCTCTATTAAGCATGATGTTGGTGAGGACACCAATGGTGATGGGAGTGCGAGTGCTCCTGCTGTG
>Ga0307425_1001408_pt1 | contig 14419 bp, 13 predicted proteins | sample SalMarWE160330MG_FD_202152 | JGI IMG/M metagenome (GOLD analysis project Ga0307425, IMG submission 202152) | Salt marsh sediment microbial communities from the Plum Island Ecosystem LTER, Massachusetts, United States - WE1603-30 | ecosystem: Environmental > Aquatic > Marine > Intertidal zone >... | reverse complement strand
CATAATCGGTCCTCCTCCATTACGATTCACTAGGTAGCTGATCTAATGGTACGTCCTTTTCTATTATAGGGAAAAGAAATCATTTCCGAAACCCCTTTTGCCCCTCAACCGTTTTCCCGCCTGTGCCACAAGGGCCGCGGTCCTGCACAACATTCGCCCCCAAAAGGGAGAACTGCTCTTGCGGGCATCGGGGTGGATGAAACAGAAGCGGCGGCACTTTATCTCCTGCAGCCTCCTTTGAAATTCCCTTCCCGCATCCTCATCCAAATCAGGGAAATACCCCGGTATATGATACCCGAAGGCACTGAATCCTTCCTCCTCCTCTTTATGATAGTGGTAAAAATCGGCAAATGTCTGCAGCGTCGTCTTGACCCCAAACTCCTCAGGGTGCAGGTGCCAGGGCGCCCCAGGCTCCATCTCGATGGTAAAGGTCCTGAACCCCTGGACATTGGGGAAGTGCTTTCTGATGCGGGCGATCAGCCGGGCGGTCTCATGCAAGTCATCTTCGCACTCAAAAGGGAGGCCAAGACCGAAAAAGAGATCCACCTTTGCCCCCTTTTCTCTCGTGTACTCGAGACAATCCCAGAGCTCCTGGTTGGTGTAGGAATATCCCTTGTTGCGCCGTCGCACCTCCTCCGAGCCGCTCTCCGGCGAGAGGCCGAGCAGGGACCGGGGACCAAAGGTCTGGGCAAAGCTATCGATGAACTCCCTGGTGGGGAGGCCGTACGATTCAAAAAAGAACTCTACGGGGAGCTGCTCCTCCCTGATCCGGGAGAAGAGCGTGAGATAGTAGTCCGGACGATGGGGGTAGGGATCAAAACAGACATGCATGGTCTCATAGCCCCAGCGCAGGGCATCTCTGATAGACTCCATCACCTTTTCAACATCCCGGAAGATTACTTTCCGCCGGCCGACAATGGATTTCTGCGCATCCCTCCCCCCCCCGCACCAGGTGCAGTTGACCGGACACCCCCTCCCCACCATCAAGTCAAACATGGGGGTCTTGAGGGAGAAAAAGAGGCGATTCCGTTCTTTGGAAAATCCCTTTACAAAGAAGGGCATGAGGATCCAGTCTATGTAGGTCCGGTGATTTTTCAGGAGGGCAAAATTGGTGAAACACAACCCATCCAGGATTTCCTGCGATGCCACATAGTCCAGCGGATGCTCTACGATCCGCGCTCCCTTCCTCCACGTAAGGTTGGAAACCGCGGCGAGGTCACTCCCTTTGATGACGGCCTCTGTCAATTGCAGGAGGGGAATTTCTCCTTCACCCCTGATAACGGCATCCACCCAGGAGAATCGCTCCATGATCTCTCGGTGATAGAAACTGGCGGTCAGCCCCCCGAGCAGAACAAAGACCTCTGGAAAGGCCTCCTTGATCCGTCGGGCCCATTCCAGCACCTCATAGGATTGGGGGTGCCAGAAAAGGGGGAGGGCCACGATCTTTGGCCTCGTCTGTGTGATATAATCGATGAGGGAAAACCCTTTATCCTCTATCCACTCCACCCCAAGGTGGATGACCTCGGTTGCATAACCCTCCCGGTCGAGGAGGTCTGCCAGGGCCAAGACACCCATAGGCAAATAATTGATAAAGGTGTACTCGCCAATGGGACGGTAGTAGTTTTTGAATTTGGGGCAATGGACAAAGAGGCAGTCCACCCGTTACCTCCTCTGCTCGTCAGTGATCATGTCGGCTACAAACCTCCCCGATAAGGCCGCCCCTACAATCCCATGCGAAGGGCGGGTGTAGTGACCTGCCAAATAAAGCCCTGTAAGAGGGGTCCTGTTGGCAGGCCTGCCAATGCCGAATTGACGGGGCGTCGGGGCGAGACCATAGGTAGCCCCCCCCTCATTGGCGGTATACCGCTCTAAGGTACAGGGGGTAGCTGCTTCGACAACCCTTATACGGGCGGAGAGGCCGGGAATGTATCTCTTCTCCACTGTGCGAATAAGCCGCTGTACCATCTCTTCCTTTATTATAAGATACCGCTCCCGATCATGCCACCCCCACCCATTGCGGAACGTATGTGAGGCCGGCGTCATGATGCGGACAATATGATGACCAGGCGGGGCGAGGGAAGAGTCCAGAAGAGTAGGAATGGTGATGATCATCGTGGGGTCATCGGGCATCTCCCCTCGGCTCAAGTGCTCATATTCCACCTGCGCATCCCCGGGGCTGATATAGGTAAAGTACGGAAGGTCAGAGCGATCCAGATCCATCTCCACTCCCAGATAGACCAAGCATGTGGAGAAGGAATACTCCAATCCATTGACCACCTTGAAAAATGTCTCCCGATATGCCTCGGGCACCAACTCCATGAGGGCACGGCGGATGTTGATGGCGGCCACCACCCTCTGCGCTCGTAAAAAATCCCCTCCTCGGGTGTGAGCCCCCTGGACAGCACCACCCTGCACCTCAATCCGCTCAACCTCGGTCTTCAGCCTCAGTTCCCCTCCTGCCTCCCTGAAGGCGGCCTCCAATGCCTGGGGGACAGTCCCCATCCCTCCGTGCGGATACCACACCCCTTGGCTGAGGACCTTCGTGATGAGGACCGCAGTAAAGAACAACGAGAGGCGAGAGGGGGGGAGATGAGCGGGGAGCGTAGAGAGGACCCGTTTGATCCCATCACCCCCAAAATACCGATCCAGGATCTGCCCCAGGGAAACCCGTTGATACCTGATGAGGTGCCAAAAGAAGAATGGAAAGAGGATGGTTTGCCACCAGGTAATCCCCTCGAAACGATTGATCTCTTTCCCGATCCGTCCGATCAATGCAAAGTAACCCTCCAAACCCCGCCGTTCTTCAGGAAAGAGTTCCTTCACCCCCCTGATATATTCCTCAAACCCTCCGCTGAGGTGGAGATCTAAACTGAAATCGGGGTAGATGTTTTTGGCTGTCTCAATACTGAGGAAGCGAAGGTGTTGCAGGGCACCTGCCTGGGCCAAGAGCTTGTGAAATTCCCCCCCCTCTTCACAACCACCAAGAAAGGCCCCCGTAGCATCAAAGGTGTAAGGACCCCTCGTAAAGGAGGTCACATACCCCCCGGTCCTATCCCCCTGCTCAAGGAGAACAACCCGCAGACCGCGTCGAGCCAACAGGGCACCAGCGGTCAACCCCCCCATCCCCCCTCCGATGATGATCACGTCGTATGTCATGCGAATATACCTACAGCAAAGAGTGAAAAGAGCAATAGGGCAACCCCCCACACTATGCCGACCGGGGCCAAGAGGAGATGATAGACCTTCCGCAGCTCCGCCTTAAAATAATCCTTGGTGAGGACCAAGCAGAGATGCAGGGGGGAGAGCAACACCCCACAATACCCGCTGGCATAGGCAAGCATCAGATAGAAAGAGAGGTTATCCCCTCCCGTAAGGATCGGCAGGAGGATAGGAAAGGTGACCCCGACAAAGGCGATGGTCAACCCCGTCATGAGGCCGATGGAAAAAGGGAGCACCACCAGTAAAATAAGCGGCGGTACGCCCAACTGACTCAATCCCTGGTGAAAGCCATCCACTGCTTGGCTCGCCTCCAGCATCTGTTTGAAGTAAATAACCATGACCACGCTGATCAAGACCTGTGCGGACTGTCCCGTGCGCACGAGTATCCCCTTCATCCGCCCCCATACACCCCTCGAACGCAGGAGCTCTATGCCGATGGCCACCACAAGGGAATACGCCAAGGGGACCCGCAGTACGATGACCATGAACAAGACTACTAACAGGGGCAAGAGGGATGAAAGTACCCCCTTAACACCCATCCACCACCCGCTCCCACCCCTCCCCTCTTCACCCTTTCCTACTTTGCGGAAACCGAAGTAGATCCCCCCTGCAACAGCCGCAAGGGTCAGGGGAACATGATAGGCGGCGATGGTTCGCAGGGATACTCCCAACAGGGCCGAGGCGAGGATCACGCCGGGATAGGTGGGGAGAAAATACTCCCAGATATGGCGAAACCAATAATTGAGAAAGGTCTTTTTCTCGGGGGAGAGCTTCAAGGCATCGGATGCCTCGACCACCAGGGGGGCCGATACCAAGGCCCCCCCCACGATGGGCATCAACCCTATCATCGCTGGCAACAAGGCCACGACTGCTCGGAGGTCATTGGTGATGGCACCGAAAGAATCGATCATCCGGCGCATCTCCCCTGCCTCCTTCATGATCTCACTGAGCACGAGGATGAACACGAGGGCTAAGACGAGGTGTATGGTCTGGGGCTCAACGAGTCCGCGGAAGAATTCTGATCCGATCGTCAACAACGGAAGCCTATAGAGCAACCCCAGGGCAATCGCTCCGATACAGAGCGTGAGCCAGAGCTGTACCCGCCGCACCAAGAGCAAGACGATCAGGGCGAAGACAAGGCCTATCCTCAGCAGTTCCATAGCTTATCTTTCATAATGGTATATTATTTCCAATCTCGTTGACTTCGGCACACCTTTGCCATAATATAGACGGGTTGTGGTGTTTTCAAGATGAATTTTGAAATGCATACGCGAAAGACAGCTCCATGACGGAAAAGCAATACCTCATCGACGACATCACGGTCAAAGATTCCTGGAGGCTCTTTCGGATCATCGCCGAGTTCGTTGAGGGCTTCGAGACCCTGGCGGAGGTCCAACCCGCGGTGACCATCTTCGGCTCCCATCTCGTCAGCCCCAATAATCCCACCTATAAAAAGGCGCTGCAGGTGGCGCAGCTCCTGGCGGAAAACGGTTTTAACGTCATCACCGGCGGCGGAAGGGGGATCATGGAGGCCGCCAATAAAGGGGCCGCAGAAGGTGGTGCGAAGTCCGTAGGGCTCAATATAGACCTCCCCCGTGAAGAGCCGCCCAATACCTACGCAAACATCCGCCTCAACTTCCGCTACTTTTTCGTACGGAAGATGATGTTCGTCAAATATGCGGTGGCCTATATTATCTTTCCGGGCGGGTTCGGGACCCTCGATGAACTCTTTGAGGCAATTACACTCATCCAGACCGAAAAGATCAAACCCTTTCCCGTCATCCTGGTAGGCACAGACTATTGGCAGGGTCTATTGGATTGGATACAGGGTCCCCTGCTGAAGGCACAACACATCCGTCCCGAAGATCTGGAGATCATTCAGGTCATCGATGACCCCAATGAAATCATCAAGCATATCAAACGGATGATTATCCTCTGAGTTCTTCTTGAGGTATCAGTTCGAGGAATTGTCGCAAGATGCGTGCCGTTGCCCCCCAGATAACGTGCCCGCCACTGTGATAGATGGGCACCTTCTCGGTCTTCTTATTGTACGTCCTGTATTCCTCGCTCAAAACCCCCGCTTTGAGGAAATCAGCCAGGGGGAGGATGATGATCTCTTCGATCTCATCAGGTGATGGAACAAAGGTATACGGGTAGGGGATGTGGCCCACAAAGGGTGAGACGATAAAATCGGTCATGGTCATCATCTCATCCAACGCCCCCAAGAGGGAAACATCCTGTGGCTTCAGGCCGATCTCCTCATGCGCCTCCCTGAGGGCAGTAGCCAAAAGATCTTCATCAGTAGCGTCGTAATTCCCTCCGGGGAAAGAGATCTCACCCTTATGATATCTCACCTTATCGCTCCTCTTGGTAAAGAGGATGTGACATGAACCATCCTTGACAAACAAAGTAAGCAACACCGCGGCCTTCGTATGATCTGATCCCGCTGTTACCCGCTTGACCTCCCGCTGTGCAAGGACCTCTTTGATCTTCTGGGCGAGATCATCCGGGCTCGGTTTGGTTCGCGACATATGACTCTCAGAGCTCCCTTGCAATAAGTCCGCTATCCGCTTTCGATAGCCTTAGCATCAAAAATATAACCTAATCGCACAAAAGTAAAGCTCCTAGAATTTTCCTAACAATTTCTAATATTAAATAAGCTATTGATGGCAGCTAGTTAAGCAAGATCGCACGTGAAAGAATCTGTGCTTTATTATAAAGGGGGTCACTCTGCTGTTGTACAGGCTAACTGTTTGACTCTAAAAAGGAATTATGGTAAGAATGGCGAGCATCGTGATACAGCGGACTAAGCTTATGAATCCGCACGGTACTATCATCATTGGCAAAGAAAGGGGGTGATGTCATATCGAACGAGTCAGATACACTAACTAGAAATCTTTAAAAAATACAGGAGGTGAATTATGAAAAGGACTTTTTTTGTGCTCGTAGCATTGTTCTTGGTAGCAGGCATAGTCGGCGCCGGCTATGCTACCCCTGCTCGTGCGACTGAGAAGACACTGCAGATCGGCTGTCTTCTTTCTGTGACGGGCTTTTTCTCAGTACGCGAAGTTCCGGATCTGAATCAAACCAAAATTGCTGCGGATATAATAAATGAGCAGGGCGGGATTACGGTTAATGGCCAGCAATACCGGATTGAGCTTCTCGTCGAAGATTGTAAGAGTACCATGGACGGCGTGACGGCCGCGGCGAATAGACTTGTTTTTGACAAGAAGATGAAGTTTGTCATTGGGCCGACTGCATTCTTTGCTGCAGCCGCAGGACCGGTATGCGATCCAAACAAAGTACTCCGCGTCATTACCTGGTGCGTCAATACCCCTGGCGAAGTAGATGCCAATACACCCTATGCGTTCCTCGGTGGCAACGGCAGTGCGTTAACATCTGTTGCCGCTACGAAGTATCTCAAAAAGGCGTATCCTCAGGTTAAAAAAGTTGTTATTGTTACTCCTGATGATGGCGCTGTACCGTTTGTCATACCAATAGCCAAGAAACTACTGGCAGCACAAGGGATATCCGTCGTGGGTGAGACAATAGCTTATCCCAATGAAATGCAGGACTTTAGCCCGATAGCGGCAAAATTGAACGCCGTTAAAGAGGCCGATGCCATCTTTTTGCAAAATGGTCTCGTTCCCCATCTGGCCGGCATCGTTAAAGGGCTTCGGGCGCTCGGCAATAACAAGCCGATCGCCGGATCTCTCCCCGCGCGCATAAGCCAGGTTGCTGGTATCGCCGGTGTGAAAGCTATGAAGGATGTCTTCACCGTCGCTTACACCCCTGATGATCAGAATATGCCCCCTGTGGCGAAAGAGATAGTCAACAGGGTTGTAGCTAAGTACGGCAAGGATTATCAGCTGGAAATGTCAGGGCCCAATTGCTTGTGGATTCTCAAAGAGGTGATTGAGGCAGCTCAAAGCCTCGACCCCACCGTAGTAAAGGAAAAGTGGGAGTCAATGGACGAAGTAGAAACTATCTTCGGAAAAGCGAAGATATGCGGAGACAAAACCTTCGGCATTAAACACCACGTGGTTGCTTCACCCCAGCCCATACAGATATTGAAGGGCGAGAAAGAGGCTTCTGCTGGCTGGATAAATTTGGGTGTCATCCCTTAGGTAAGCTGTTCTTGCATATACATTCACTTGGGGTGGGAGGCATACCTCTCACCTCAAGTGAATGAGAACAGAGGTCACGTTTGGCCTGAGTACGGCTCATATGGAACAGATAGTCGCAACGTTAACGAACGTACTGATATTGTCATCGATGTACATATTGGTGGCGTTGGGCTTCGCATTTCTCTTTAACATATTGGGGATCATCAATCTCGCCCACGGTGCAATATACATGGTGGGCGGTTATTTCGGATTGGCCTTAATAAGGCTATTGGGTCTTAATCCGTGGGCGGCCTTAGTGCTGACAGGCTTGAGCATCGCTACGGTGGGATTATTTCTCGAGAGGTTCTGTTTTCGCCCTTTTTCCGGGGATTTCAACCGCACCGTAATGATCTGTGTAGTGATAACGGTAGTGTTGCAGACCGCCGTTAATATTATTGCCGGAACTCAGATATTATCGCTACCCCCATTCGTTGAAGGCATTTTTAAAATCGGACCTGTATCGGTGAGCTATGAAAGGATCGTTACCTTTGCTCTCGGTATCACCCTCTTGGTGGCGATAATATGGTTCGTGCATCGCACAAAGTGGGGGCAGCAGATGCGGGCCATCTCTCAAAATAGAGAGGGGGCCCTCCTCCAAGGTATAAACGTTCACTACATTTCGGCCCTCGCCTGTTTTATCGGCTGTGGTCTGGCGGCTATAGCCGGGTGCCTCATGGGTGCCTACCTCGGTTTAGGCCCCTTTATGGGTGACTTCATGTTGGTCAAGGTGCTCATGATAGTCATACTGGCCGGCATAGGAACCATCAGTGGCATCTTCATTGCTGGTCTTATCTTGGGCGCCCTCGATTCTATACTTCCCTTGTTTATAAGTGGCGCACCGAGTGATGCCTCTGTTATCGCCATAGTTGTCGTTCTTCTCCTGATTCGGCCTCAAGGGTTTTTTGGTCATGAAGCGTGATAAAAAAGTACCTTCCGCAACTGCCTTGTCTTCCCATATAGAAAAGAGGATTTGGGAAAAGGCTGCCCTATACACTGGGGTGGTCATCATTGTTGCCTTATTGCCAGTATTCTTGAGGTCTATCTACGTGATGCATGTCCTTATCCTGACTTTTATATACGTTGTTGCTGCTGTCAGTCTGCGTACGATAACTATCTCTGGTCAGTTTCCCCTTGCCCACGCTGGTTTCATGGGCATTGGCGCCTATTGTGCGGGAATGACATCAAAATGGCTCGGCTGGCCACCCTGGATTACCATCCCTACGGCGGGGTTGGTGACAATGGGTATCGGTATGCTCATGGGATATCCATTCTCCAGATTGAGGGCGCTGTATTATGCAATGGGGAGTCTGTTCTTTGGTATAGGGGTGATGCAGATAATTCAAGCAGGTGGGATATGGACTGGTGGTTACAGTGGGCTTATCGGTATTTCCCCTTTGTTCCCTGTGACTACCGCCAAAATATATTATTACTATTTCTTTCTGGGATTAACCCTGGTGAGTATCGTAGCCCTCTACCGATTTGAATTCTGCCGCATCGGTATGAACTTAAAGGCCATAGCTCAATCACATCTGGTTGCCTCCAGTGTGGGAATAAATGAAAGTTGGTACAGGATTTTGGTCGTCGGTGTCGGCTGCTTTTTTGTCGGGATGGCCGGTGCCGGCTACGCTCACTATAATCAGGTTTTATCTCCTGCAAGCTTTAACTTCTTGGCAACTCTATGGCTTGTCATGTATGTGCTCATTGGGGGGATAGGCAGCTTTGCCGGACCCATCATCGGAACCTTCATCTTAATTCTCATTCCTGAATTCTTTCGCGATTTGAGAATGTATTCTCCCTTTATCTCTGCTGCAATATTGGGAATCGTCGTGTATCTCATGCCCCAAGGTCTCGCAAGTATTCCTCAACTGGTGAGGACAAGGGTTACTGAACGACGGAATGGAAAGAGGTAAGAGGATTGCCCATGCTCCTTGAAGTCAGGGGATTAACCAAATTTTTTGGGGGCTTGGCAGCCGTCCACGAACTTGATATGCATATCGACACGGGAGAAATAGTGGGGCTGATCGGGCCCAATGGTGCGGGTAAGACGACCTTCTTCAACCTCATAACCGGTGTGATGCGGGCAAGCAAAGGGAAGGTGATATTTGAGGGAGAAGAGATAAGTGAGAAAAAATCCCATCAAGTTGCTGAACTGGGAATAGCCAGGACATTCCAGCTCAACCCCCTCTTCGGTGATTTTACCGTTCTGCAAAACGTATCAGCATCATTCCATCTCCATCCAAGGTCACGTTTATGGGATATTTATTTTAACACCGTTGTCTACCGCCGTAACGAGGCATATATCCTAGAACACGCATTAGAAATCTTACACCTGGTAGGACTCGAGAACGTTAAGGATGAACTGGCAAAAAATCTACCACATGGGTATCAGAAGATGCTCGGCATAGCGAGGGCCTTGGCCATTAGGCCACGACTGCTTTTGCTCGATGAGCCGATAGCGGGGATGAGTTCGGATGAGATTGATTTTATCCTGACAGCCATTCAAAAAATACACCAGCAGGGGGTAACCTTGTTGGTGGTTGAGCACAATATGCGAATATTGGATTTATGTGAGAGGGTACTCGTTATCAGTTTTGGGCGCAAGATTGCGGAAGGATCACCCAAGGAGGTGAGGAAGAATAAAGAAGTAATTGAAGCGTATTTTGGAGATGCATATGTTGCTTGAGATAAAGCATGCAACGGTTTATTACGAGAAGTCAATGGCGCTCGATGACGTCTCCTTAAAAGTGGCTGAGGGCGAGGTAGTTACCATTATAGGCGCGAATGGAGCGGGAAAGAGCACCCTCATGCGGGCCATATCCGCTCTGGTACCATTAACCTCAGGGGAAATATGGTTTTTGGGTCAAAGGATAGACCGCATTCCGACGCATGAGACCGTGAGAAGGGGCATCGGCCATATACCCGAAGACCGCAAGCTCTTCCCCTATCTCACGGTCATAAGCAATCTTAAGCTCGGTGCCAGTTTGCGCAAAGACAAAGGTGGCATAAACAGGGATATAGATGAAATCTTTGAGCGTTTCCCCATATTAGATGAAAGGCGTAATCAACTGGCTGGAACCTTGAGCGGTGGTCAACAACAGATGTTAGCTATTGCTCGTGGTTTGATGGCACGGCCCAAACTGCTCCTCATGGATGAGCCTTCACTGGGACTGGCCCCCCTCATGATTGATGAGGTGGGCCGGGTGATTCAGTATATTAATGAGAGGGGGGTCAGCGTCCTTTTGGTCGAGCAAAATGTCTCGTTGGCCTTTAGAATATCGACGAGGGGCTATGCATTACAGGTTGGTAGGGTTGTTTTCAAGGGTAACGTCGAACAACTTAAGTCTCCCGAGACTATCAGAAAGGCCTACTTGGGAGGATAACGCGTGCACCTATGATGTAATCATGCTAATACTACATTGTGCACACATGAAGCAATATGTAACAGTCTCTTAATGAAGGAGGTCAAAAAATGAAACCACTGAAGCAAGATCTTTCTATATTCAACAAATTTAATTTTGAAAAACAACCGGTGGGCGTCAAGTTCCTGTTTAAGAAACCAGAGGGAATAGAGCAACTAGACAAAAGTATGGCCATCTGCGAAATGATCAATGAAGTGCAGCAACGAGGTACCCCGTTTTACTTCACGAAAGAAAATGAGGATTGCTTCGGTACAATGATATTGGGGATGGAGGATACACCAACCTTCGCTGAAAGCGGACAAATAGGGCTTGAACTTGAAATCTTTCAGGAACCCCGTGCCAACAGCAGGCTCTATCAACACATCATAAAATTACCGAAGGGCACCGTCAACTATGTGGTTTTCTCACCTTTGGACAAACTGACATTTGAGCCGGACCTCTTAATCCTTTTGGCCACCCCCCGTCAGGCAGAGATCGTGCTGAGGGCAATGAGCTATTCGACCGGGGAGTTATGGGAGCCCAAAGGGACAGGTGTATTGGGATGTGCATGGATTTTTACGTATCCCTATCAAAGCGGTAAAGTGAACTACACAGTTACGGGGTTGGCCTTTGGAGCAAAATCAAAAGAAGTATTCCCAGAGGGATTAGTGTTGATCTCAATACCGTATAATTGGATACCGATTATAACGCAGAACCTGCAAGAGATGAATTGGGTTCCTCCTTCATATACGGACGGGAGGGAAAAGTTTAAGGAGCGAGAGGCAAGAGTCATTGAGAAATTAGCGAAAGAGAGCCAGAATCCCTAAATCAATCTCCACAAAAAATAGCTCTATAAGTGCTGTTAAAGGGAGGAAACCGGTGGTTAATGCGGAACAAGAGACAACTGAACACCATTGAAACCCCGAGGAATAATTGTTATATTAGAGTTAACCCAGATCGGGAGGCATACAAAAGCGCATGGAAGATTCACACGAAAAGATACCTGACCAGAAACAACTGGAGCAGGAGCTGAATAAATATCTTGAGAGAAAATACGGCGACAGGGTGAAATTGGTAGTATCCACCCTCGTACCCAAGGTCGCCCCTGCGCAGGAGGATGACAAAGGAAAGCAAGCGGAGAAGGAATCCCCCCAGATCAACTTCGACATGAAGCCTGAGGAGCTGATCTCGTATCTTAATTCCTTCATCGTCAAACAGGATGGGGCAAAGGAGATCCTCGCCACCAAGGTCTGCACGCACTATAACAAGATAAAATTCATGGCCGAGAAGGCGGGAAGCGCCGACCCGGGGGTGGGAAACATCAAGAATAATATCATCATGGCCGGCCCCACCGGCGTGGGGAAGACCTATATGATAAAGCTCATTGCCAAAAAGATCGGCGTCCCCTTCGTAAAAGGAGACGCCACCAAATTCAGCGAGACTGGCTATGTCGGTGGTGACGTGGAAGATCTGCTGCGTGATCTCGTGTACGAAGTAAACGGCGACATAGAGCGCGCCCAATACGGGATCATATACATCGATGAGATCGACAAGATCGCCGGCAGCGGCAACTTGATTGGGCCTGATGTCTCAAGGACCGGGGTCCAGCGGGCCTTGTTAAAGCCTATGGAAGAAACGGAGGTGGATCTCCGGGTACCCCATGACCCCATATCTCAGATGGAGGCCATTGAGAAATATCGCCGGACAGGCAAACGCGAAAAGAAGACCATCAATACGAGAAACATCCTCTTTATCGTGAGCGGGGCCTTTAATGGGTTGGAGGACATCATCAAAAAGCGAATGCACCAAGAAGGCATCGGCTTTGGGGCGGAGATCAAATCCAAGGATGACAAGACCGCATATCTGAAACATGTCTCAGCCGAGGATCTTATCGCCTATGGATTCGAGTCGGAGTTTATCGGGCGTCTCCCCGTGGCCGCCATCTTTGAGCAATTGGAGGTGCAGGATCTCTATGACATCCTGAGAAACCCCCACAGCCCTATTATTACGAGCAAAAAGGAGGACTTCCGCTCATACGGCATCGATCTCAAGATTGAGGATCAGTCCTTATGGAAGATGGCCCATATGGCCTACCAACAGCAGACCGGTGCCAGGGGGCTCATCAGTGCGATCGAAAAGGTCCTCCTCAAGTTCGAGCGGAAACTTCCTTCAACCGATGTGACAGAGCTTGTGGTAACCGAGAAGATGGTCAAGGACCCTGAGGGAGAACTGAAAAAACTGCTCGCCGACCCCCATAACGAAGCGCGCCTCAAAAGGTATCAAGAACTGGTATCCCAAGAACGGGAGGAGATGAAGACCTATATCAAGGCGCGCAAGACGGAATTCCTGAGCCGCTATGGGGCTATCTTCAGCGATTCCCGCCTCGATCTCGTCGCGGAAAAGGTGATTAACGAGGAGATGGACGTCAATTCCGCCTTTGAGGAGGTCATCGCCACCTACTACCAGATCAGGGGTTTTGAAAAATCTTTCTTGGAACGGCACGGCATTGAGATCACCCTCGATGACGAAGCCATGGATCTCCTGCTGACCTGGGTAGTGATGGAGGGCAAAGACGTTACGGAGATCCTCAGCAACTTAGACGGCCTCTTTGAACCGGCCCTGCAATTGATCAGGGATAAGACAGGGGTAAGTGCGTTCTCCATCTCCAAAGAGGGGATAGACAATCCTGAGGACTATCTGAATAGTTTGATAACAGAAGTATACGCTTAAGATCAATAATGATGTAGGTAATAGAGGATCATGAAAGACTATTATAAGACCTTGGGAGTAGACAAAAACGCAACGCCTGAGAACATCAAAAAGGCCTATCGCCAACTGGCCTTGAAGTACCATCCGGATAGAAACAAAGGGGACAAAGAGGCAGAGGAGAAATTCAAAGAGATCAATGAGGCCTATGCCGTGCTCAGCGATCAGGAGAAGAGACGCCAATACGATATGTTCGGGGCCGAGGGATTCCGCCAGCGTTACTCCCAGGAGGACATCTTTCGGGGCTTCGACATCGGCGACATCTTCAAGGATGCCGGCCTCGGCACATCGGACATCTTCAGCGTCCTCTTTGGCGGCGGAGGGGGCAAGAGGAGAGGGGTCCGGTATACCACCTTTACCGGTCCCTTCGGCCAGTATGCCTCTGGAGGGGGCGGTCCTGACTATGCCGATTATTTTGCCCGTGGAGGGGGAGCCCCTCCTCAGGGAAGGGACATGGTGTCTGATCTCACCGTAACACTGGAAGAGGCGGCCCACGGAACGGAAAAGCTCATCTCCTTTCAGCGGGACGGCAAGGTTGAAAAGATCGCCGTAAAGATCCCCGCTGGCATTGATACCGGGAAAAAACTGAGGGTAGCAGGTAAGGGGGAACACGGAGCAAGCGGAGGACCGGCCGGCCACCTCTATGTGCGTATAAACGTACAGAAGCATCCCCACTTCCGCAGAGAAGGGGATGATATCTACATCGATCGAGAGATACCCTTCAGTGAGGCCGCCCTGGGGACGAGCCTTGAAGTACCCACCCTCAACGGGATCAAAAAGGTGAAGATCCCCCCCGGCACCTCTGGGAATACGAAATTGCGGTTAAAGGGAGAGGGGATCCCTCATCTGAAGGGAAAGGGCAAGGGTGAC
>Ga0307425_1001405_pt1 | contig 14466 bp, 19 predicted proteins | sample SalMarWE160330MG_FD_202152 | JGI IMG/M metagenome (GOLD analysis project Ga0307425, IMG submission 202152) | Salt marsh sediment microbial communities from the Plum Island Ecosystem LTER, Massachusetts, United States - WE1603-30 | ecosystem: Environmental > Aquatic > Marine > Intertidal zone >... | reverse complement strand
GCCCGGCTCGATGTAGGTATTGGTCATACGCACGATGGGCGGGTAGCGGTAGTTTATAGCGCGGGCATTGCCGGTGGCCGCCTCATTCATCCTGGCGGCGGTCTCCCGCGAGTGCAGCCGCCCGACGAGCTTGCCCTCCCGGATGAGGTAGGTCTGGTGGGCGGGGGTGCCCTCGTCGTCGTAGGCGTAGCTGCCGCGCAGGTTGGGCAGGGCCGCCGAGTCGACGACGTTGAGGTGTTTACCGCCGAACTCCTTGCCCAGGGTCATGATTTCGCGCATGCGGTCGTTTTCGTAGACGAAGTCCGATTCGGATAAGTGGCCGAAGGCCTCGTGGACGAAGACGCCGGCCAGGATGGGGTCGAGGACGACGGTATACTCGCCGCCCGGGGCCGCCGGCGCATCAAGCAGGGCCACGGCGTTGCGGGCCATCTCCTCGACCTGCTGATGCAGACCCTTAATCGCCCCGAAATCGCCGCGGCTGCCCAGGGAGAGGCCCACCTGCTGCACCTCGCCGTCCTTGGCGGCGACGGCCATCAGGCGCAGGCCGACGTCGGCGCGCTCCTGGGTGATGTAGCTCCCCTCGGAGTTCATAAAGATAACGCGGCGGCGCGAGTCGCTGTAGCCGATGGTGGCCGTCTGGATGCGCGGCACGCTCCAGATAATCCGGTTGTACTCGTCCAGCAGGCGCTTCTTCTCGGCCAGGGGAATCTCCACCGGGTTCTGGGCTACTCCGCTGGGCACGTCTGCCCGCGCCGGGGCGACTTCGGCCAGCCGGCTCTGGCCCGATCCGGCGGCTTTGGCCTGGGCGGCGGCCAGACCGACGCGCTCGGAGAGCCCACTAAATTCGTTGAAGCTGGTGAAGCCCCAGCCCCCCTTTGCCAGCGCCCGCACGTTGCCGCCGCTGGCGGATGAGCGCCCCACCGATTCCAGCTGCTTGCCCCGGTAGGTGATGTGGCTGGTCTGGCTCTCTTCCAGGCGCGCTTCCAGGTAGTCGGCGCGGTGCTTTTTGAGCGCGGCGGCCAGGTTATCAGCGATGGCGTTGATGTCCGGCATGGGCAGTTCCTCAGGGAAGGGCGGAGTGTTAGTAAAAAGTTTAGCGAACACACGGACTAATGTCAATTTTGGGCGTTTTCCCGGCCACCCCGCCCCGTCGGTATTATCTATTCCCACCCTGCCGCCCTCGGCTCGTTCACGGCTTAGCCCGTTAATAAGGGGTGCTATCGGGCGGCAAGTATGCTACAATAATTTAGCGCTATCCGAGCGAGAGGTAACGGTCATGGCCAGTCTTAATGTCGGTAAAAAGGGAACCGGCCGCAAGAAGCCGGAAATCAAGGCAGAGCCGCTGCCGGAAGAGCCGCTGCACGTGGAGACGATTACCTGGGGCGACCTGACCTGGGTCAACGTGGAGCCGCCGACCCAGCGCGAGATAGACTACCTGGCCGAGAACTACCACTTCCATCCCCTCGACCTGGACGACACCCTCAGCCGCAAGCAGCTGCCCAAGGTGGACGAGTACCCGGAGTACCTCTTCGCCATCTTCCACCTGCCCGTCTTCGACAAGGTGACGCGGGTAAGCACCAAGCGGCAGTGGTCGGCCTTCGTAGGCGACAAGTTCCTGGTGACGCTGCATAGCGGCGAGCTGCGCACCCTTTCGGCCCTCTTCCGCGACTGCCAGGCCAACGAGGAATCGCGCCAGGAGTATTTCAGCCACGGCTCCGGCTACCTGCTCTACCGCATCCTCGACCGCTCCATCGACTCGTACTTCCCGGTGCTGGACAAAATCCTGAGCCTGATGGAGGACATGGAGGACAACGTCTTCGACGAGAACTTGGAGACGGCCAAGGAGCTGAGCATCCTGCGGCGGGACATCATCGCCCAGCGGCGCGTCATGTTCCCCATCCGCAACCTGATGCTGGCCCTGGAGCGGCGGCTGAAGCGCTTTACCAAGATTGACCTGACCGTCTACTTCGGCGACCTGACGGACCACATGAACAAGATATGCGATACCCTGGACGAGGCCAAGGAGGTCATCGAGGTGTTCAAGGACACCGATTACACCCTGGCCACCTACCGCATCAACCGGGTGACACGCCTTTTGACCATCTTTTCCACCATCGTGCTGCCCTTCCTGATTGTCTCCAGCCTCTTCGGCATGAACGTCGCCCTGCCCGGCGGCATCCAGGCCGGCAGCTTGCAGAGCTTCGTCATCCTGCTGGTGGTCATGGGGGTCATCGCCGGGGCCATGCTCATCTTCTTCCGCCACCGCCGCTGGATATAGGCCATGAAAATCTCCCACCGCCTGGTGATTATCATCGCCATCTTCGTCACCTGCTTCATCACCGCCAATATCGTCGTCATCAAGTTCGTGGATTTCGGCATCGTCAGCCTGCCGGCGGCGGTGCTGCTCTTCCCCTTGAGCTACATCCTGGGCGATATCCTCACCGAGGTCTACGGCTACCGCGTGGCGCGGCGGGTCATCTGGCTGGGCTTCGCCTGCAATCTCATCTTCGTCTTCTTCGCCTGGATAGGCCAGATTCTGCCCTCGGCCAGTTTCTGGGGGGAGCAGGCGGCCTACGAGGCCATTTTAGGGCAGACGCCGCGCATCCTGGGGGCCTCGCTGGCGGGCTACCTCGTCGGCGAGTTCGCCAACTCCTTCGTCCTCTCCCGGATGAAGCTGCTCACCCGCGGGCGTTTCCTCTGGAGCCGCACCATCGGCTCCACAATAGTGGGCGAGGGGCTGGACAGCGGCGTCTTCCTCACCCTGGCCTTCATCGGGACGCCCGTCTTCATGCCGATAACGATACTCTACCACTGGCTGGCCAAGACCCTCATCGAGACGGTCTTCACGCCGGTAACCTACGCCGTGGTCAACTGGCTGAAACGCCGGGAGGGCGTGGATACCTACGACTACCAGACCCGGTACAACCCCTTCGCCATCACCGGCTAGAGGAGTCATATTGAAGGTAAAAATCCTGGGGGCGCACAACGCGGCCTCGCGGCAGACCGGCTGCCTGAGCCTCCTCATCGACGATGTGCTCGCCGTGGACGCCGGCTGGCTGACCGGCCTCACACTTGCGGAGCAGCAGCGGCTTACCGCCGTGCTGCTGACCCACCAGCACTACGACCATGTCCGCGATGTCCCCGCCCTGGCGATGAGCTTTCTGATAGCCCGTAAGAGTGTTACCATAGCCACCACCCGGGAAGTTTACGACGTGCTCACCACCCACCTGCTCAATAACATCGTCTACCCCCGCTTTTTCGAGCGCCCCCCGGAAAAGCCGGTGCTGCGCTTCCAGGAGCTTACCCCCGGACGGGAGGCGGACGTGGCCGGCTACCGCGTCCTGCCGGTAACGGTGAACCACGCCGTGCCCACCGTCGGCTACCAGGTGGCCGCGCCGGACGGCAAAAGGCTCTTCTACACCGGCGATACCGGGCCGGGGCTAAGCGAGTGCTGGCGGCTGGTATCGCCGCAGCTGCTCGTCGCCGACGTTACCGGCCTCAACCGCTACGGCGGCAACGCCGGCTGGTCGGGGCACCTCACCGCCGGTATGCTCAGAGAGGAACTGGAAGATTTCCGCCAGATTCACGGCTACCTGCCCCGGGTGGTTACGGTGCACATGAACGTCCCCGACGAGGCGGAGATAAAGACCGAGCTCGCCAGCGCCGCAGCCGCGCTGGGAATCGAGATTGAAGTGGGCTACGAGGGGATGGAGATTGAGCTATAAAATTCATCGTCGACCATAACGTCGGCAAGCTGGCCCGCTGGCTGCGCCTGATGGGCTACGACAGCACCTTTTTCACCGGCGACGACGATACCGACCTGGTGCGCCAGGCCCTGGCCGAAGGCCGGGTGGTGCTCACCCGCGACAGCGGCATCATGCTGCGGCGGGTGGTCAAGAGCGGGCGGCTTAAGGCCGTCCTCATCGAGAGCGAGGTGCCGGAGCGGCAGCTGCCGCAGGTCATCGCCGCGCTGGAGTTGGCGGTGCCCCACCACCCATTTACCCTCTGCCTGGAATGCAACCGGGCGCTGGAAGCCCGCCGCCCGGAGGAGGTCGCCGGGCGCGTGCCGCCCTACGTCTTTAAGACGCAAAACCAGTACATGGAGTGCCCGGCCTGCCGCCGTATCTACTGGCGGGGCAGCCACTGGGAGGCGATGATGCGGCGGCTTGAAGAACTGGCGGCCAGCCGCGACAGCGATACTGAGGAGGTATGCAAATGAACGTCTACGAAGCCGCGACCACGCGTCGCTCGATACGGAGGTTTCTGGATAAACCCGTCCCCGACGCCGCCCTGGAGAGGTGCGTCGACGCCGCCCGGCTGGCGCCATCGGGCCGGAACGACCAGGTCTGCGAGTATATCGCCATCAATGATAGTACCATACTTCCGGGGGTCTACGAGCACATCGGCGGCTCGATAAAGCTGCCCCCGGAAAAGGGCGGCCCGCGACCCGCCAACACCCCCCACGCCTACATCATCGTCCTCATCAACAAGGACTGGGGAAAAAACGCCAACCGCCGCCGCGTCACTTACTACGACGTCGGCCTGGCGGCGGAGAACATTATCCTGGTGGCCTGGGACCAGGGCCTGGGCGCCTGCCCGGTACTGATGTACGACGAAAGCAGCCTCAAGCCGATTCTGGACATCCCCGAGAGCCGCGACATTGCCCTGGTCATCGCCCTGGGCTACCCGGAGGAGCATCCCGTGGCCGATGCGGCGACCGACAAGACGGCCATCTGGGTGGACGAAAATCTGGTGCGCCACGTCCCCAAGCGTCAGCTCGGCGACGTGCTTTACCGCAATAAATTCGGGGGATAAAAGGCAGGGGGAGTTTAAGCGCCGTTCTGCTTGGCCCGGAGGCCCCAGAGCTCCTTGAGGATGCGGCGCTTGCTGTCCAGCGGCAGGGGCAGGTTGCTCTCGAACTGCATCACGTGCTCGGCGGGGATGCCGGCCATCTCGGCCAGCTGGCAGGAGGTCAGGTCGCAGGCGGCGCGGAGCCGCTGCACCCGCTCGCCGGGCGATGACGCCTGTTTAACCGTATTGGTCTGTGGCATGGCTCGTTTCCTTATCATCAGGATACCGCCTGCCACGCCAGCTAACAATGATACCACCACCCCTTTCGCCTGAGGGTTAGCCCCCAGCCGACTTGCATTGGCGGCGCGCCGTCTGGTAAGCTTTCTGCCAGAGTGTACCCGCAGGAGGCCAAATGCCCCCGAACCTATCGGTAAAACTCGCCCCCGAAAGCCCGGCGGGCCTGACCCTGGCCAACCCGGTGATGACCGCCTCCGGCACCTTCGGCTACGGCACGGAGTACGCCGACGTTTTCGACATCCAGCGGCTGGGCGCTATCGTCTGCAAGGCGACGACGCTGGCGCCGCGGGAGGGGAATCCCCAGCCGCGCCTGGTGGAGACGGCCGGCGGCGTGCTCAATTCCATCGGCTTGCAGAATATCGGCGTGGCCGCCGTTATCAGGGAGAAGGCCCCCCTCTGGGCGAAGTGGCGGGTGCCCGTCATCGTCAATATCGCCGGGGACAGCATCACCGATTACGGCAAGCTCGCCGCCAGACTTACCGGCGTCAAAGGCGTCAGCGGCCTGGAGGTCAATATCTCCTGCCCCAACGTGAGCGCGGGTGGGGCCGCCTTCGGCGCCCGGCCGGATACGGCCGCCGCGGTCACCGCCGCGGTGCGTCAGGCCACCACCCTGCCCGTCATCGTCAAGCTGACGCCCAATACCGGCGATATTACCGCCGTGGCTCAAGCCTGCGTCCAGGCCGGGGCCGACGCCGTCGCGCTGATTAACTCCGTTAAGGGCATGGCCATCGACGTTGCTCAACGCCGCCCGGCCATCGGCAGCGTCACCGGCGGGCTTTCCGGCCCGGCCATCAAGCCTATCGCCCTGGCGATGGTCTACGAGGTAAGCGGGGCGGTGGACGTGCCCGTCATCGGCTGCGGGGGTATCGCCAGCGCCGCCGACGCCCTGGAGTTCTTCATGGCCGGCGCCAGCGCCGTGCAGGTGGGGTCGGCCACTTTCGCCAACCCGCGCGCCGCCCTGGACGTGCTGGAGGGCATCGAGGCGTTTATGGCTAAGGAGGGGATAAAGTCCCTCGACGAGATTATCGGCTGCGCCCGGAAGTAAGCCCCCACCCTCGGTGTTATCTATTCCCACCCTAGCCACCCTCGCGGCATCCGCCGCTTAGCCTATAATTCTATCCCCTCCTCCCATTGAGCCACCCGGCGGATTATGTTATCATAAAACTGTTAAAAATACTCTTTTTTACTGGCCGGGGAGGGGTCGCATAGTGGTCTAGTGCGGGCGCCTGCTAAGTGCTTACCCTGGGTAACCGGGGTCGAGGGTTCGAATCCCTCCCCCTCCGCCACCAAACCGTCGCGAGCTTGGAAAACTCCCGAATTCATCACTGATATTATCCCTTTGTCCCGGAAAGATAAATCATCATGCCTACCTACCATATCTGGACCATCGGCTGCCAGATGAACCATGCCGAGTCGGCGCGGCTGGCCGCCCGCTTCGAGGAGCTGGGCTATCAGGCCGCCGGCATTGACGAGGCCGACCTGGTCGTGCTCAACTCCTGCGTGGTGCGCCAGAGCGCCGAGAACCGCGTCGTCAACAAGCTGGCCGCCCTCCGGCCCCTCAAAAAGGCGCGCCCGGAGATAACTCTGGCCCTGACCGGCTGCCTGGTGGACGCCGATATTACAAATCTTAAAAAGCGCTACCCGCACGTGGACTACTTCTTCAAGCCGGGGGAGGCCGCGCCGTGGCTGGAGCCAGCCGCCACCCCGTCGCTCCCCCGCCACCCCGGCCCCACCGCCTTCGTCAACATCATCCAGGGGTGTGACAACTTCTGCAGCTACTGCATCGTCCCCTACCGGCGCGGGCGGGAGCGCAGCCGTCCGCCGGACGAAATCGTCGCCGAGGTCAGCAACCTGGCGGGGCGGGGGGCAAAGGAGATTACCCTGCTGGGCCAGAACGTCGATTCCTACGGCCACGACCTCCCCGGTAAGCCCGACCTGGCCGACCTGCTGGCCGCCCTTAACGGCGTCGCCGGTCTTGAGCGCCTGCGCTTTCTGACCAACCACCCCAAGGACATGAGCGACCGGCTCATCGCCGCCATTGCCGCTCTGGACAAGGTCTGCGAGCAAATCAGCCTGCCGGTGCAGGCAGGCAGCGACGCCGTCCTGCGGGCGATGCGGCGCGGCTATACCGTGGCGCAGTACCGCGACCTGGTGGCGCGAATACGGGAGAAAATACCCGGCGTGGCCCTGAGCACCGATATTATCGTCGGCTTTCCCGGCGAGACCGAGGCGCAGTTTCAGGCCACCCTGAACTTGCTCTCCGAGCTAAAGTTTGCTACAGTGCATATAGCCGCTTACTCGCCGCGGGCGGGGACGGTCGCCACCCGGGAGCTGGCCGACGACGTGCCGCCGGAGGTCAAAAAGGCCCGGCTGGCTGCGGCCGAGGCGCTCCAGGAGCGCCTCCAGACGGAGCACAACGCCAGCCTGATGGACAGCGCGGTGGAGGTACTGGTGGAGGGGCGGCGGCGGGGCAAGTGGTACGGGCGGACGCGCCGCGATATACTGGTGTTTTTCTCCGGCAGCACCGCTTACCGGGGGCAGCTGGTCAAGGTGTGGATTACTAAGACCAGTCCCTGGGCGCTGCAGGGTAAAATAGAAACCGGCAGGACAAATCGGGAGGAAAAATGAATAAGGTACTCAAAATCGCTCTCATCGCCGGGCTGCTCGTAGCAGTCATGGTGTTGTTCAGCGGCTGTTACTTCGGGGCCGCCGAGGGTGAGGAGGCCGACCCCAACTCCACCTGGTACATGCTGGCCTTCCTGGTGGCCATCTTCGCGCTTTTCTACTTCGTCATGATTCGGCCGCAGCGCAAGCGGCAGAAACAGCAGCAAGATATGATGCAAAACTTGCAGAAGGGCGACCGCGTCATGACCGCCGGCGGCATCTACGGGACGATTGATAGCATCTCGGAGGACAGCATCGTCATCAAGGTAGAGTCCGGCGCCACCATGCGCGTCGCCCGGGGCAGCGTCGTCGTCCGCCAGGAGAAGTAGGCGCCGGGGCAAGAATAGATAACTCCGACGGGGTGGGGAGGAAAAGATTGCCGCGTCGCTGGCGCTCCTCGCAATGACACATTGGGGGTTCGGGGTGGAGACAAGCCAAATGGATTTCAGCACTCCGCAGGGAGACCGTCCCGACCTCGCCGCTTACCTCTCCGCAGACCGGGTTCAGGGTATTATCGATACCGCCCTGGCCGAGGACACCCCCCGGGGCGACGTCACCAGCCGGGCGCTGCTGCCCGACTATCTCACCGGAAAGGCGGAGGTGCTCGTCAAAGAGGCCGGCGTGCTGGCCGGCATCGGGGTGGCGGCGCGCGTCTTTCTTACCGTTGACCCGTCGCTCAAGGTAGATATTCTCATCCCGGACGGCACCCCCATCAAGCCGGGCGACATCGCCGCCAGCGTCAGCGGGGGACTGGCCGCCATCCTCAAGGCGGAGCGCACCGCCCTCAACTTCCTGCAGCGCCTCAGCGGCATCGCCTCGCTGACGGCGCAATACGTGGCGGCGGTCGCCGGGACAAAAGCCCGCATCGCGGATACCCGCAAGACCACGCCGGGCCTGCGGCGGCTGGAGAAATACGCCGTGCGGGCCGGCGGCGGCCACAATCACCGCCTCCACCTGGGCGACGCCGTCCTCATCAAGGACAATCACCTGGCCGCCCTGCGCGCCACCGGCCTCAAGCTCAGGGACATTATCGCTAAAGCCCGCCGCAATGCCCCCGAGGGCATTACCATCGAGGTGGAGGTGACCTCCGCCCCGGAGGCCGCCGAGGCCGCCCGGGCCGGCGCCGATATCGTCATGCTGGACAACATGCCGCCCGACGAGATGCGGCGCGCCGTGACGCTGGTGGCGGGCAAGGCCAAAATTGAGGCATCGGGGGGGATTACGCTGGATACGGTGCGCGCCGTGGCGGAAACGGGCGTGGATATTATCTCGGTGGGGGCGCTGACGCACTCCTATAAGGCGCTGGACATCAGCCTGGAGCTGGAGGCCCAGACGTTGAAGCTGCTCTAGAGAAGCTGGCTAGGCGGCCTTCTCCAGCAGGATGCGGCTCGTCCTAAAGTCTATCTCTTTGATAGTACCGGTCACCTCCCGCTGCTCTCCGAAGAGCGTGGTTAACAGGAGCTTGCCGCCCTCGGCCTTGAGCGAGGCGACCTCCTCGGCCAGCAGCTCTTCCTGACCGTTACCGCCGATGTAAGCCTTGGCCAGACACATGACTAACTACCTCCCAGCCGCTTGAGTGTCCCCGAGAGGATGGCGCTGACCTTATCCATGTTGGCTACCGCCTCCAGGATTTCGGCGGCGGCCTCGGCCTCGCCCATGTCGCGGGCCTTACCGGCCCACTCCCGGAACTCCTCGCTGTGCTCCTGATTGTGCTCCACCCAGTAGCTCAGAAGCTTCTTGAGTTTCTCTCTGTCGTCGTTGCTCATGTCGTCCCCTTTCGCGCTTTAGCCGAACTTATCGCGGCTGTCCAGCATCACCGTGACCGGCCCGTCGTTCTGGATGTCCACCACCATGTGCTGCTGAAAGCGCCCGGTGGCCACCCGCAGGCCGCTGGCGCGGGCCAGCTCGACGGTGTAGTCAAAGAGCCGCTCGGCCTCTTGCGGCGCCGCCGCGGCCACGAAGCTGGGCCGCCGCCCCCGGCGTGTCTCGGCCAGCAGGGTGAACTGGCTCACCAAGAGTAACTCCCCGCCGGTATCCCGCGCCGAGAGGTTGAACTTTTCGTTATCGTCGGAGAAGATGCGCAGGTTGACCAGCTTCTCCACCAGATACCGCGCGTCCCGCTCCGTATCGCCTTCGGCCACGCCGACGAAGACCACCAGCCCCCGTCCGATGCGCCCCACCTCCTCACCGGCGACGGTGACGCCAGCGCCGCTGACCCGCTGTAATAGCGCCTTCACTTCTTGCCCTGGCCGGCCTCGGCCTTTCCCGCGGCGGGCTTAGTCTCGCCGGAGGCAGGCTTGCCCTCCCCATCTTTGGGGGCCGGGCGGTGGTCGGTAACGTAGAAACCCTTGCCTTTAAAGATTATCGGCGTGGGGTGAAAGATGCGCCGCGCCGTTTCCCGGCACTGGGGGCAGGCCGCCTCGGGCTTATCCTTAAAGCTCTGTTTTACCTCAAAGCGATGCTGGCACTTGCCGCACTCGTACTCGTAGATGGGCATATTATGTCACCTCGTCAGGTTATCCGCTACTATAATTTTACTATAGCCGGCCCCGGCAGACAAGCTGCGGGCGCCCGGCGCGACGGGGGGTGTATTGTCCGGGGGGCGTTTGTCTGGTATACTTTATGTTGCGGGCCCCCATCGTCTAGAGGCCTAGGACACCGGCCTTTCACGCCGGCAGCAGCGGTTCGAATCCGCTTGGGGGTACGCTCTTTTCCCCTCCCCGCCCCATCGGAGTTATCTATTCCCCGCCTGCGCTGAAGCTCCGGCGGGTAAACCACCCTGGCACATCGGCCGCTTAGCCCGCAGTTTGCCCCACCCCTTTACCCTACCATTCCCCGGCTTGCATCGTATCCCGAGGGAGAGTAAGATGCACTTAATAACAGCAAAATGGAGGTAAGCCATGGCCAAGCGAATCATCCTGTATAACCTGGCGGAGCACGTCACCGACGCCGCCTTCAAGGAGTACGTCACCAGCGAGAAAGGCCCCCTGATTGACGGCCTCCCCGCCGTGAAGAAGTACGAGCTGGTGAAGATAACCGGGTCGTCCGCGGGCGAGCCGCCCTACCACTACGCCGGCATCGTCCACCTGACCAGCGTCGCCGAGTTCGAGGAAAAGGCCGCCCCAACGCCCCAGTACCAGGGCTTCCTCCAGAAATTCATCCCCATGGTCAAGGACATGGTCATCCTGAGCGGTGAGGAGATTTACTGACCGGCCGGGCCGCCGCCTGCCCCGGCGCCCAGATGACACAGTTTTGTAACTTTTTATCCGGCGATTTTATAACTTCTCCATCGCCGCGCGCCTAAAATCCTGCTAAGATGATACCGGACGGGCGCGCCGCCGGTAACCGCGGCCCGCTACCAATTTTTCCGGATTAAACATATAATTAGGCTAAAGGCGAGGCAAGCTAAAGGAGGCAGTATGTTTAAGAAAATCCTGGTACCGCTGGACGGCTCCAAACTGGCCGAATGCGCCCTGCCCTACGCCGAGGAACTGGCCCGCGGCTGCCAGGCAGAAAAAGTCATCCTCGTCAGCGTTACCGAGCGCGTCAAGGGCTACCGTCCCATCGACGACCCCAATCAGCCGAATGAACAGCGTCTGGTGCCGGAGGCTACTGGCAAGGAGGAGGCCCAGGCGGAAAAATACCTGGCCAGGATAGCCGACGGCCTCAAGAAAGAGGGCGTCAAGGTGGAAACCGAGGTGCTGCTGGGTAACCCCGCCGAGGAAATCACCATCTACGCCAAGACCCCCGGCTGCGACATCGTCGTCATGTCCAGCCACGGCCGCACCGGCCCCAGCCGGTGGACGCACGGCAGCGTGGCCAGCAAAGTCCTCAACGCCAGCCCCGTGCCGGTGCTCATCATCCGGGCGCCGGGCTGCACCATCGGCTAGCGCGTCGCGAGTATTTTAGCAAGGAGGAGGCCATGACAACACTAGGAGAGCTTTATCAAACCGCCGACTGGAAGACCGAAAAGCACGTCCCCGTCATCGAGTGCGCCGACCGCGTTAAGGCCGGGGAGTTCTTTCCGGTCAAGGTAAGCGTGGGCAAGGAGATTGCCCACCCCAACACCACCGAGCACCACATCCGCTGGATTGCCGTCTACTTTCACGCCGAAGGCGAGAAGTTCCCCGTCCAGGTAGGCCGGGTGGAGTTCACCGCCCACGGGGAAGCGGCGGCGGGGCCCAACCAGGGGCCCGTCTACACCCACCACGAGGTGAGCCTGACCATGAAGACGGCCAAGCCCGGCGTGATTTACGCCGCCGCCTACTGCAACATCCACGGGCTGTGGCAGTCGCAAAAAGCCGTCAGCGTCTGAGCATCCCGCGCGTCCCGGAACTACCAAACGGGGAGGTATGCCCATGAAAAAGGTACTCATCGCCTATTTCAGCCTCAGCGGCAACACCCGGCAGATGGCCGACTACATCGCCGAGGGCGTCCGCATCAGCGGGCAGGAAGTCAAGGTCAGGAAAGTGGGCGAGATTAAAGATGCTGAGGATTTAACCGGCTGCGACGGCTATATCTTCGGCTGCCCTACCTATTATCTGGACATGACGGAGCCGATGAAGCAGTTTCTCTTCCGGGCGCGCCGGGCCGACCTCAAAGGCAAGCTCGGCGGGGCCTTCGGCTCCTACACCCACGACGGCAACGCCGCCAGAATGGTCTTTGATACCATGGAGCACGTCTTCGGGATGGAGCCCTTCGAGCTGGGCGCCTTCAACCTGGTGGAGGCCAAGGCAGCCACCTCGGAGGGGATGCACGCCTGCCAGGACTACGGGAGGGCCTTTGGCGAGAGGCTGGGCGCCTGAAGACAACATGAAACAGCCCGCGTTCCTCAGAAGACGCACCAAGATTGTGGCCACATTGGGCCCGGCGGCCGGCACGGCGGCCGTTATCGAGCGGCTTATCCGCGCCGGGCTGGACATCGCCCGCCTCAACCTGGCCCACGGCACCCTGGAGCAGCACCGCCGCTACGCCGCCACGGTGCGGCGCCTCAGCCGCCGCCTGGGCGTGCCCGTCTCCATCATTGCGGACATCCCCGGCCCCAAGTACCGCATCGGCCGCCTCCAGGGCGGCCAGGCCGTCCTCAAAAAGGGCGCTATCCTCACCCTGACCACCCGCGACGTTACCGGCGACGCCTCCCGGCTGCCGGTGGATTTACCCAATTTGCCCCAGGACGTCAAGCCGGGCGATACCGTCCTCCTCGACGACGGGGCGATGCGGCTGCGCGTCCTCGCCGAGGCCGGCGGCGACATTACCTGCCGGGTGATGGTGGGCGGCACCGTTACCGAAAGGCGCGGCCTGGTGGTGCCCGGCGTGCGCGGCTCGGCGCCGTTCCTGACCGAGGCCCTGCGCGCCCACATCCATTTCGCCGCGACCCTGAAGCCGGACTATATCGCCGTCTCTTTCGTGAGTGATGCCGCCGATATTGAAGCCGTGCGGGAGATACTGCGCCAGGAGAATAACGAAATTCTCCTCATCGCCAAGATAGAGCGGGTACAGGCGGTGCGCCACTTCGACGCTATCCTGGCGGCCTCCGACGGCGTCATGGTGGCGCGGGGCGACCTGGGCGTGGACATCCCCCTGGCAAAGGTGCCCCTGATACAAAAAGAAATCATCGCCAAGTGCAACCGGGCCGGCAAGCCGGTCATCACCGCCACCCAGATGCTGGAATCGATGGTCGGCGCCGCCCGACCCACCCGCGCCGAGGTCACCGACGTGGCCAACGCCATCTTCGACGGGACGGACGCCACCATGCTCTCGGCGGAGACCTCCATCGGCCGCTACCCGGTGGCCGCCGTGAGGATGATGGCCCAGATTGCCCGCGAGACGGAGCGAAAGCTCCCCTACGACCACCTCCTCAGCGAGCGGAGCGAGTGGATTGAGCGGGAGACCGACGAGCTCATCAGCTACAGCGCCTGCCACACCGCCGCCTGGCTGAGGGCGGCGGCCATCGTGGCCTTTACCCACTCCGGCTCCACGGCCCGGCGCGTCGCCAAGTACCGCCCGCGCGTGCCCATTTTGGCCATCACCTCCGACGAGGCCGTCTCCGGGCGGCTGCGGCTGCACTGGGGCGTCTACCCCTTCGCCACCGGCGGGGCGGCCACGCTGCGGGAGCTTTTCGCCTCCGGGGCGGCCCTGACGCGCCAGCTGGGGATTACCCGCCCCGGCGACCTGATTGTAATTACTGGCGGCGTGCCCATCGGCATCCCCGGCTCGACCAACCTGCTCAAAGTGGAAATAATCAACGAGGTGCCCCCCGCATGAAGTCTCTCAACGTGCTCCTGGTCAACTTCAGCTTCGATAAGTCCCTGCTCCCGCCGGACGAGCAGATTCTCCAGCGCATCGCCGCCGTCAGCCCGGCCATTAAGGTCAGGCAAATGACGATTATCCCCGGCGACCCCCCGCGGGAGGCGGCCCCCCGCGGCGACAAGGTGAAAGACCTGCTGGCCTGGGCCGAGGTGATGTACGGCTTCGTCCCCCCGGCGGGCGTCACCGAGCGCGCCCCCAACCTCAAGTGGTTCCAGACGATATCCGCCGGCGTCGACCGCCACCAGGGCACGCCCCTCTGGAACAGCCCGGTGACGATTACCGGCGTCTCCGGCATCCACGCCACCCCCATCGGCGAGTTCGTCCTGGGGCTGATGCTCATGTTCGCCAAACGGTCGCACCAGAGCCTGCGCCAGCAGCTCAAGCACGAGTGGCGGCGCTTCGGCC
>Ga0307425_1001404_pt1 | contig 14469 bp, 10 predicted proteins | sample SalMarWE160330MG_FD_202152 | JGI IMG/M metagenome (GOLD analysis project Ga0307425, IMG submission 202152) | Salt marsh sediment microbial communities from the Plum Island Ecosystem LTER, Massachusetts, United States - WE1603-30 | ecosystem: Environmental > Aquatic > Marine > Intertidal zone >... | reverse complement strand
CCGTTGCCCCCAATGGCTCGAATTCTTTTTCCTGTAAAACTCTGAGCAGTTTAACCTGTGTTGACAGAGGCAAACTCTCCACTTCATCTAAAAAAATTGAACCGCCTTTTGCAAGAGCAAAGCGACCAGGTTTATCTTTTTTTGCATCTGTAAAAGCACCCTTTACGTATCCAAATAGTTCAGACTCTAGCAGTGTGTCAGGTAAAGCACCGCAATTAACTGCAATAAACGGCTGTTTCTTTCTATTACTTAAGCTATGAATTGCTCGTGCAAATAATTCTTTACCGGATCCGCTTGGTCCTTGAATTAGAACTGTGCTGTCACTTTGTGAAATAATTGGAAGCGTATCAAATACTTTAAGTATCAGTTGATTTTTAGAAACAATATCTTCGTATGTATAGCTTTTATTAATTTCCTTTTTTAATTCTTCTATCTGGGTTAAATCCCTGAAAGTTTCAACCCCACCAATAAATTTCCCACTCTCATCTGTTAATGGTGAAGTGCTGATACTAACATATAACTCTCTTCCATCTTCCCTTAAAATGTTAATTCGTCTATCCACAACATTTTTACCAGTTTCAAGTGAGCATTTAAGAGCACAGGATTTTTCACAAATATTTGATCGTAACACTTCAAAACAATATTCGCCTATTGCTTGTTCTCGTGATAAACCAGTAATCTTCTCAGCTGCTTTGTTGATATAAGTGATCACCATATTTTCATCAACTGTAAATACTCCATCTGTAATACTATCAAGTATTATATCCGTATGTTTTATTTCAAATCTTTTTTTCGGCTCCTTTGTTTTATTCATTAGTGTTCGACTTCTTTTAGGTTGCATTACAAATATAATTAAAACGATAAAATGTTGCACATTTGCAACTTTGGAGAATTCCATTAACTTAATAAATGATCATTTTTACTTAAGAATCAAACATTCTGTGATTGACTAAGTTTTAGATATTTAGTTTTGTGAATAAGAGAGAGAGGAATCGAATGTAAACTTCAATGTAGTCACTGCCACATCTCACATAAAAAGAAAATTCGAATGGCAATTGAGGAGAGACCTACTTACTTTTTTGCTGCAGAAGTAGCTAACCTATTTGAGGCATGGCTAAGTAATAATTAATTTTTATTCTTAAGCTTATCTTTAAAAACCTTTTCAAATTTCTCTACTTTAGGAGTGATCACAAAAGAGCAATAAGGCTGGGCAGGATTATTATCATAATAATTTTGGTGGTAATTCTCTGCGGGGTAAAAATTAGTAAATGGTTTTATCTCAGTTACAATTGGTTTATCCCAGACTCCGGATTTATTCAATTCTTCCTTATACTTTTCTGCAAGTCGTCTTTGTTCTTCATTATGATAAAAGATAACCGAACGATATTGTGTACCAACATCATTGCCCTGACGATTTAAAGTTGTGGGATCATGAGTTTTCCAAAAGACTTCCAGCAACTCATCGTATGTAATTACTTTTGGATCATAAGTTATTTGTGTGACTTCAGCATGACCGGTTTTCCCTGAACACACTTGCTCGTAAGTTGGATTTTCAACTGTCCCTCCTGCATACCCAGATACAACTTTATTTACTCCGTTTAATCTTTCGAACACAGCTTCTGTACACCAGAAGCATCCTGATCCGAATGTAGCTTTTTCCAGATTATCCATTTGCTGATTAGCTCCTTTATCGCTCCCAATTTCTGATTGGGCGTGCGTTGATTTGTTATTGCATCCCCACATTACTACTAACAATACCGCCAGAATTAATAATGTGCTCTTCATATCTATACCAAATTAAATCCCTGATTAATACTTAAAGCAAGATTAAAGTTTATTTGCTCTTTTTCAAGATAAATGCTTATGAACTATTATGGTTTTTGAATTATGAATGGGTATTTTTAGAAAAGTAAATCTTCACTAAAAATGTTCTGTGAATAAGAATTTTAATAAAATATTCTTCGCCTCTCTGCTATTACTGATTGTAATCTATGCTTCATTCTATTTTTCTAATCAATCTATTCAGAATTATTCTTTCTCATTCATTTTATCCTCACTGATATATCTTGTTACTGTTATAGTTTTAGTCAAAACTGATTTATCAAAAGCACAGACAATTTCTGTTTTGCTGATATTCTTTTTGATTAAAATACTTTTTATTTCTACTGAACCAATCGCTTCGGATGATTATTACAGATATTTATGGGATGGTAAAGTTCAGTCAAACGGAATTAATCCTTATTTGTATGCACCAGATGACCAGAGCTTAAATCCGCTTCATTCAGAGGTGTTACCGGGAAAAATAAGTTATCCACGGATACGAACAATTTATTTTCCCGTTTCTCAATTTCTGTTTACAATTGCTTACGGCATTTCGGGTGAGAACGCAATAGGATTAAAAATCATTTTACTTTTTGCAGAGCTGCTTTTGCTAATTAGTCTTTATTATTTGTTTAAACGTTTTTCAATTGATTTAAAATACCTACTGGTTTACTCGATGCTGCCACTTGTATTTTTTCAATTCTTCATAGATGCTCATATTGATCTTGTTGGAGCATCATTATTGCTTGCTTCTGTAACTCTATATTTTTATGACAAAAAATTCTTGGGCTATATCCTGCTGGGTTTATCACTTTCAGTTAAACCAACGGGATTGCTTTTAATTCCTTTTCTTTTTCAGAATGAGCAAAAAATTTTAGAAAAAATAAAATCAGTTTTTATCCCGATAATTGTTTTTATAATCACATTCCTGCCTTACGTTTTTACAGCAACTCCACTTGATACTATAATTAACTTTACGGCTAAGTGGACCTTCAACGGAATGATTTATAATATTCTCGAAATATTTTTATCGAACACTTTATCAATCAGATTAATCTGTGGAATATTGTTTTTGGCTGTGTTCATCTTTCTTTTTGTATATAAAACTGATTTCTTAAAAAAAGTATATTTGTCTCTGTTTTTGCTGATGATATTTTCCCCTGTGGTTCACCCGTGGTACTTGATCTGGTTTGCTGTTTTGCTTCCTGTTATTCGAAGCTACTCAGGATTTTACTTTGTTGCCGCAATAAGTCTTACATCTATTACAGTAGTTACATTTCAAACAGTAGGTGTCTGGCAAGAAAATACTTTGGTGCTTTTTATAGAGTATTTGCCGCTAACATTAATTTTCTTTTATGAGATTTTTAAGGAAAGATTTTGGAGTAACGCAACAGTTAATCCTTGAACAAGCTAACAAAAATCAGCCAGAGTATCTTTGCTGAAGCTTTTATTGTTCCTTTAAATGTTCCCGTGACTTTTGACTGCCCGATTCTTTTTCTGTAACTAACCGGAACTTCTTTCGTTTTTAATTTCTGCTTAGCAGCTTTTATTTGCATTTCAACAGTCCATCCGAAATTTCTATCCTGCATATTCAGCTTTACCAAAGAAGAATACTTAATCGCGCGGAAAGGACCGAGATCGGTATATTTATATTCCCAGAAAAACTGAATCAGAAATGAAGAAAGCCAGTTGCCAAATACTGCCTGAGGCAGCATTGCTTTTTTTTCTTTTTTGCCAATCATTCGGGAACCAATAACGAGATCATAATTATCTTTTACAATGGGTTCAACAACAAGATTCATTTCTTCGGGATAATCACTATAATCACCATCAAGAAAAACAACAATATCAAATTTTTCATCTTTAATTTTCTCCATTGCCTTAAGGCAAGCAGCACCATAACCTTTTTCTTCTTCGTTTACAACAGTAGCACCTGCTTTTTTTGCAACTTCAATTGTTTTGTCTGTTGAACCATTGTTCGCAACTATTACCTCGTCAACAAAATCTGGTATATCAGCTAAGACGTAAGGCAGGGATTCTTCTTCGTTAAATGCGGGGATTATAACAACGATTTGTTTGCCATCAATCATTCAGAAATAGCTCCGCCGCAACTGCTTCCCGATCCCGCAGTGCAGCCGAAACAGTGTGAATCAAAAATAATATCGCGCTCAACAAGCTTTTGAAAATCAAAATTAAAAACTGTCATTGGTTTATTTGTAAAGACCTGCATATCAAGCATCTGGTTAAAATCGCAGTCATAAATTTTACCGTCATAAGAAACACTTAAAAGAGAACGGCACATAACTCCTTCGGCAGCGGCAGGATTAAAAGCGTTAATTAATTTTTCCATGTAATCGTCATAAGTGCCCTGTCTTTCCAATTGTTCTTTAAAACGATGAATTGGCATATTAGTTATAGTATAAAGATTATTGAACCTGATTTGAAAATTCTTCCACAATTCTTTTTTAAAATCTTTTTCAAGGGATTCCTGAGAAGCAGGAAGAAATGCCCCAACCGGATTATAAACTAAATCGAGAATGAGATTACCTTCTTCATTACCGTAACCAACTTCATTCAACATTCGCAACGAATCAACACTTTTTTGAAAAACACCTTTTCCTCTTTGCTTGTCTGTAAAATATTCCTGGTAATAAGGAAGTGATGAAATAACCTCAACTTCGTTCTCTGCATAAAATTTTGGTAAGTAAGATTTAGATTCACCCGTTACCGGATCGCCATCTATAATTACTGTTAAATTATGACGAACCATTACATGCGTGCCGAGCTTTTTTGCTTCAAGTACAAAATAATCGAAATAAGGATTTAGCTCTGGTGCACCACCGGTAATATCGAGCGTTTTAATTTTGTCATTGTCTTTCAAAATCTCAAGACATTTATCTACAGTTTCTTTATTCATCTGTTCCGTTCTTTTGGGAGATGCATCAACATGGCAATGCAGACAAGCCTGATTACACTTATGAGTAACATTCACCTGCAGCGTATCAATAGACAGCGGAGGTAAATCAATATTATGCTCTTTTAACTTTTTATTGAAATCATATTCGTTATCAGAGATTAAATGAAGTGCAGATTCTGACATTGGGTTCCTTTAATTTTAAATGTATGATTTTTACGCGCCGCTTTTTTCTAAATTATTTAACATTTGCACTCCGTGCACTAAAGTCATTCCCGCCGCCATTGAAGCTGCAACGTGAATCGCTTCGGTCATCTGATCGGGATTAGCTCCGGCTTCAAGACTAGCTGTAGTATAAGCATCTATGCAGTAGGGGCATTGTTTGTAATGAGAAATTGCAAGTGCAATTAATGCTTTCTCTCTTTTAGATAAGGCTCCATCTGTATTTGTCGCTTCTCCGTAGTAATCGAAAAATTTATCCATTAGCTCTTTCTTAAATTTTCCAACTTCTGCAAAGCGGTTGAGGTCTTTTGATTCGTAGTAGTTCATTTATTTTTCCTTTATTTTATTTCGTTGAGATTCCAGTCATATTTCTTATAAGAAATAGTCCACTCATTAATATTTTGTTTTATATCCTTCCGGACATCATCGGGAAGAAAATTAGAAATGTACGTTAGAATATTTTTATCAGATTTACCAAAGTCTTCACCAAACCATTCAAATATTTTAGAGATCTCTGCGTTTTTATTTTTTAAGTGAAAACTATTTCTCTTTTTGTCCCGAAGAAATTTGACAGTTTGTTCCTGAAGTTGCTTAGCCAGTTTATCTGCTTCATAAGCTTCGTTCCGTAATTCGGGACAACTGATTGATGCACAGACAATAGCAAAATGAATACGAGGTTCATTAAACTTTACTCGGAGAATTTTATGTTCAATTTCATTCAGAGAGTATTTCTTTTTGTTGATCGAAATAAAGTTTTCGTCCCAGACTGATTTTTCTCCAAACTTAATATCATTAATGCTTTTTACAGGATAATTGTCCAGGATAGCTTTTATCGTGAAAGCGTTATAGGTATTTATCCAGAATGCGAGTTCCTTTTTCTCTGAAAACTTGGATGGGTCTGTATTAGATAATTGATTTAAGTATGTTTCAAATTCCTGGTCTTGTGCCAATTCTCTATAATTGACCAATCCATTCGTCACATATTTCTGAAGAATATCCGTAAAAATGTTATGTGTTTGCCCATTAATAGTCACTACTCCCAAGAGCAAGAGTATCAACGCAACAAGATTAATAACTTTCATAAGTTAAATCCTATTTTTTCTTTTTAATGATCATTAAGATTTTGCTTTTTTAATAAACTTAAAATTTCGTTCTTAAGTTCCATGTTACCAGTCTGCAATAACCAGTTGTCCAATTCATTTTTTGTATCTATGTCTCGAAGCATTAGTAACTCTTTGATTTTAAAATTCAATGCGTTTGCTTTTTGGACTGTAGAACTAAAAACCGAATTGGAACTCCATTCAATGTCTTCAAATAAACCACTGTGGACTTTTTTCATCCCAAGGAGATAATATCCACCGTCGTAAGAAGGACCTATCACTAAATCGTTTTTGTCCAATGAATCAATCGCTTCTATAATAATTTCTTTCGATAAATCCGGGATATCTGTTCCAATAATTATTGCTTTTGGATTATTCTGACTCATCACAAAATCAAATGCATTAAACATTCTTTCGCCAAGATCATTCCCCTGCTGAAGAGCATATAAAAACTTATTATTTGTCCACTCAATTATTTTCTCTTTGTCCTTGTGTTCAGAATAAAAAATATATTTGGCAAAATTTTCAAGAGAGCTGATTTCACTGAAAATTCTTTCTGCGCATAGCTTATAAACATTACAGGCAAATTCATTGCTTGTTCCCCCGGCAAGTCTTGTTTTTACTTTTCCTGCTTCCGGATATCTAACAAAAACAATTAATGCGTTACCTGATTTATTATTTTCTGATACTTTTTTTTGATTTGTTGACAATTGAATTTTAACCCCTGTGAGAGTAATAATTTAATATCTATACTTCCTGGTAATTTGAAACTATAACCCGGATTTCCAATCCTTTTTGTTCAAAACTGGTAATGAAATATATTTATATAAAACATTTTCTGTATCAGTTTTAGGTAAAGTTCCAAAAGTTAAAACCTCAGTAGGACAGTTAACAACGCAAGCTGAGCATCTTACACATTCAACATCATTCATTGGAATTCCTTTATTCGCATAATTCATAACATCAATGCCCATATGACAAACCTTAGTACATATGTTGCAGGATATACATTTCTTTTTATCAGAAAAAATTCTGTAATGTGAAAAACGATTTACTATATGCATCCACGCAGCTAACGGACAACCAAAACGGCACCAGACTCTCCCGCTTAAAAAGAAATAAACACCCAAGCCTAAAACTCCAGCGAATATAACATCAATACCTATGTAATAAAATTTTTGGAAGAAATCGGCAGTGTAGGAAACATTCTTATTAATTAATGGTATGTTGATATTATATAGAATCGAAAGAAGCTTTAATGCTGTTATAATAAAAGCTATTAACAAAGCCCACTGTCCGAAGTTTTCCCATTTCTTTGCCCCGGGTCCATGGGGAGCGAGAGTTCTGTATTCATCACCGAGAGTTTCTGCAAGTGCACCGCAGGAACAAATCCATCCGCAGTAAGCCCCTTTGCCCCAGCGGTAAACAATGTAAGGAATAACTACAAACGTTTGTATTAAACTAAACACTAACCAGAAAGCTGTGATATTGCCACTGTATAGATTACTAAAGTTCAATGGCCAGGCTAAAATAAAACCGTAAGATCGCCAGTAGCTTTCATTGGGAAAAACCTGGGAAAGAATGAATCCATCTTTACCTCCCAAAGCACCTATTTTACCTAAAAGTGGAAAAACAAATTCGGGTAAAATAAATAGCGGAAGTGCCTGTATTAATATTAATGTCCATGTTTGATATTTAATATAACGTGTGGGTTTCATTTTCATCCTTCGCAAACCGAAGATGAGAATAGTTAGAGAATATAACCCTGTATACCAAAACGATTGCGATTTCCCCAGCAATTCAAGACCAAAGTATCTTCCGCCAAAAAAGATCACTATAAAAAAGATCGCCACAGAAATGAAGTAGAAATATTTAAATGTTTGCCAATTTGGTTTTATCTGAGGCAAGTAATCTTTAAAAAATTTATAAAGCAGATAAATGCCAAGTAGAACTGTTGCAGTAAAAGCAATATATGCAATACCAGCATTGATGTATTTGGTTACATTCCAAATTCTTGTTGAATCAGAGAACAAAGTTGAGATTATTATAGATGGCAGTGCCAAAAATTTAAACCAGAACTCTGAAGTAAACAATTTCGAAAATGCCGTTCCCCAGGAATCCAATTTACCAAAGAAAATTTCATAGAAATCAGCACTACTTTTACCGAAATACAAAACCCCGGTAAAAAGCAGTAGTAAAGCAAATTGTAATTTTGCAGTAAGAGAAAGTTCGCCCTCCATTTGAATTTTTGATCTCTTGAAAAAATCCAGAGGAAGCTCTTTGCCAATCATTGTAAAAACCATTGAGTTATCAATTACAACTTCGCTCTTGTCTTTCTTAATCAGAATGACTTTATCTTCTTGAATCTCTTTAACCTCGGTTTCCATCATTAGCTTAAGTTTACCACCGCTAACCAGTTTATTAAGCTTTTCAATATTGCCTTCTTTTGGACGAGAGAAAGTTGATTTACGATAAGATATAGTGGTTGATTTTGCATGTTCTGCTACAGCGATTGCCGTTTCCAAAGCCGTGTCACCACCGCCAACAATTAAAACATCGAATCCTTTTGCATCAACAGGATCAAATAATCTATTAAAAACTTTAGGAAGGTTTTCGCCCGGGACTTTAAGCATTCGTGAGTTGCCTGATTTTCCAATAGCAAGAATAACCCGAAGAGCTTTGTAGATTCGGTTCTTTGTAACAAGTTCAAAATGGCTGCCCATTTTATTAATAGTCTCGACCATTACACCTTCTTCTATAGGAAGGTTTTTATTTTTAATTTGAGAATAAAGTTCTTCCAACAAAGATTCTTTTGTTCCATCATTAATAATCAACTCTGCTTGCTGCTCGTAATCTAACGGCTCAGCATAGATAGGTTTGCCTTTAGGAAAGTTTATGATTGTGTTGTACTTCTGAGAAGATTCAAGGATTTTAAAATTGATATTCTGTTTCTGTGCCTCCAAACCCGCCGATATTCCTGCTGGACCAGCACCGACTATGATAACATCATAAATATCATTTTGTGTGTTTGATGACTTTAGCTTTTTAAATTCAACAGTGTTAAGTATGTGCCGAATAACTTTCTGTCCATTTTCAGCTGCGAGTTTTAGAAGTGGAATTCCTGTAAGATCTCCTGTAACAAAAATTCCTTTTACAGTTGTTTCCCCATTTTGATCAATTTTAGGATATGGCTCAACTTTACCTACCGGGGCATCTTTCTGCAGCCAGTTGAAATATTTCCTGAGAATGCTCATATGAAGAAATTTCGGAAATTTAAGGATTGTATATTCAGCAATAGTAAAAAACAAATAGCCGCTGGTTTTACCTGTGAATATATAGATAATAAGGAAAATAAGTCATCACAAATCTATATCAATAATAAATCGGAAATAGATAATAATAGTTATATTTGATTAATTTTTATAAAGCCAATACTAAACACCACTTACATTTGGGAACTTAGCTTAACCTTTTAATTTCTATTCACGTAATTTCAGTGTGAAAACAATTGACAGCAGCATCAAAGTTTTGCTAAAACATTCCTCAAAATTAAATTTTATTAACTTCAAACAATCCTTGTATCTTATTAACAAATAACATATTATGTATCTGCCCCGATTAAAATTTGTGTGTCATTTCAAAAAACATAAAGCGGGATTGTCAATCAAAATCTAATTTCGGGTGTTTTGGGGCAGTAATTTAAGTTTTGATTTTTTGTTTTTTGAATGCAGGGTAACCTCGGACCTAAATACTCCGCCCAATTACCATCCAATACGTTAAACATTATTATTCAATTAATTCTTTTAAGAAAGGATCACTTTATGCAAGTGACAAGAACCATTTTACTTTTCACTATAATAATTTCCTGCGGACTTTTTTTTACTTCTTTTGCTCAACAAATCAAAACTGAGCTTAAGGATTTATCAAAGGGAGCAGATGTTATCCTTACTGGGAAAGTCACCCAACAAACTTCCAGCTGGAATGAAAACAAAACCAGAATTTATACACACGCAACCATTCAGGTTGAAGAGTATTTAAAAGGTAATAATAATGGAAGCTCTGTAGTCGTTATTTATCCCGGAGGAGAAGTAGGCGATATTGGTGAACTCTACTCACATATGCCAAAGTTTAGAGACAAGGAAGAAGTATTAGTGTTTCTAAAAAAGGACGAGAAAAATGGCTCCTACAAAGTTTTTGATGGGGAGGACGGTAAAATAAGTGTAATCAACGATCCCAAGACCGGAGAAAAAATTACAACTTCAAACGTGCAGATTAATTCTATCAAAGCACAAATTATAAGTTTTGTAAACGAATAATAAATAATCATCTAGCCTGATTCAATGCAGAATAAATTAAACGAGTTTTAAATCTTACTAACAGAGGGTATAATGAAAAAAATTTTAAATGTTAACTTTCTTTTGGCACTATTTATAACCATCATAATTACGTGCAATAATATTTTTGCACAAAATAATAACAACTCTTATGTGTTTAATGGTACATCCAGCCAGCTCTATATCTTAGACGGACAACCTGTGAATGGCGATGCAAACCAAAGCGGGTTTGGCTACTTTAACAGTGATGCTACTAACAAGCAGATAACCGTTCAAGCCTGGGTATATTTAATTGGTGATACTCCTTCCGGTGTCGAAATTCCAATAGCGTATCGTACCGTAAACAATGGAAAAACATTCTCTTTGTACGTAAAAGATAACAAGGCATATTTTTCCGTTGGAAACAACAATACTTCAACAGTGAATACTAATCAGCTACCGTCTTTTCAATGGCTTGCTATCACAGGGACATACAATGGTAGCACTCTGAAAATATATTCGGGTGGTGATCTGGTGTCTTCTGCTTCTTTTAATATTACTACTGGCTATAGTGTTACAAATGGATCTACTGGTTTGTTTGTCGGAAAATCAAATGTTGGTGCTTTCAGTGGATTAATTGATGAAATCAGGATTTTCGACATTGCGTTGAGTGATAATAACATTAATAACTCCGGTGGAAACGGAAACCCTGCCGAGAACTTTCCACAATCACTCGCCCAGTATTTAAGAGGACGATGGTCTTTTACAGAATTTTCTTATTTCAATAGTATTAAATCACTCGAGGATCGATCGGACTACAATAATCATTTGAGAGTTCAAAACGTTGATCAAATTGTAAACAGTAAGCACCCACAATTGTTTGTGGTAAATTCAACTGGAGATGCCCCTGACTTAAATCCTGGTGATGGGGTCCCGGATGCTGGTAATGGAGTTGTAACATTAAGAGCTGCTATTCAAGAAGCAAATGCTCTTGAAGGTTACCAGACAATATTTTTTAATCTTCCAGGATCTTCGCCCTTTATAATAGAGCCGGGAACTGCCTTACCAAGCATCACCGAGCCAATTTATCTAAATGCAACTAGCCAGAGCGGCTATTCAGGTTCACCCTTGATTCAGGTGAATGGTCCATTTGGAGAATTAACCATTACCACGGGTGGAAGCACTGTGCGTGGACTTACGATAAACAATTCTTCGGGTTACAGTTTAACTCTTTCTTCGGCCGGTGGAAATATTATCGAATCAAATCAAATAGCCGGAATATTAATTAACTCCACAGCGAATAATATTAATGGTAACGTGATAACTGGTTCAATTGGAGATGGTATTTCTATTATTGCTGACGCCGGAAATAATCTGATTGGCAATTCTTTAAGTAATAACATATACGGAAATGCGGGTTACGGTATATCGATTTCCAATGCAAATAATAATCAAATATCTAATAATACTATTGGAACAAATAATGGTGGAGGTATCTCCTTAAACAACAGTACTGGTAATATATCATTGAATTCAATCAACCAAAACACTGGAAATGGTATATCTATCACAGGAGCTAGCGGTAATACTATTGTAGGAAATACAGTTACCGAAAATTCGGGTTTTGGTATTTCTGCAAATAGTAGTACGGGGAATCAATTCACCATCAATACAGTTGGAATGAATACCCTTGGTGGTATTTCTTTAACAAACAGTACTGCTAGTTTAACCGGGAATACAGTTACCGGTAATTTAGCTTTCGGTATTTCATTAAGCGCATCAAATAGTAATATTCTTTCTTCGAACACAGTCTCGGGTAATTCAAGTGATGGATTGATTATTAACGGCGATGATAATTCTTTAACTGATAATATAGTTACTAACAACACTGGTTTAGGAATATCTTTAACAGCGGGTACTAGCAATCAACTAACAAACAATACAGTTGAGACAAATAGTTTGGGTGGTATTTCGTTAATAGACAGTATGACAACCTTAACTGGAAATACAGTTACTGGTAATTTGGCCTACGGTATTTCTTTAAATACTTCAAATGGTAATACTCTATCTGGGAATACCGTTTCGGGCAATTCGGGCGATGGTTTGATTATAAATGGTAATGACAATACCCTAACTGAAAACTCCGTTACAAACAACACCGGTCTTGGAATAACCTTAACCGCTGGCGCTGGAAATCAATTAACAAATAATACTATCGGGACAAATACACTTGGTGGTATTTTTATTTCAAATAGTACGGCTGGCTTAACCGCAAATACAGTCAATGGAAACTTCGCTTTCGGAATTTCATTAAATGCTGTCGATGGCATCACACTTTCCGAAAATGAAATCTCTGGTAATTCAAGTCATGGTTTAGTAATTAATGGAAGCAATAATCAGATCGATAATAATTCAATTTTTAATAACGGGGCTTCTGGTGTTTTTGTTGCAACAGGAAACAATAATTCAATACTAAATAATTCAATTTATGATAACGCAACCCTGGGAATTGAATTAGCTGCCGGATCAAATGATTCACAACAATATCCAACACTCAACACACTTTACACCTGGCAGGATATGTCAGCTTTACCTGAAATAAAAGGTGGAAGTGCTATTCAAGGTATTCTAAATAGTGCTCCCGAACAAATATTTAAAATTCAGTTTTTTGCCAACTCTAGCATGAGCTATAGAGAGGGTAAACGTTACCTGGGAGAAAAAGTAGTAACTACTGATATTGCTGGTGAGGCCGAATTTCTTGCTAATATAAAAGATGCTGTTCTTAACGCTGGAGAAGTAGTAAGCGCTACTGCAACAAAAATTGATGTGGATAGTCTCCCACTAAGTACATCCGAGTTTTCAGAATCTATCGAAAGAGCAACTGATGAGGGTAACCATTATATAGCTAATACTACTCTAGCCGGAATACCTCTTCACTGGTTGGACGGAAAAGGCGACTATCAAATTTATGGACCGGTAGTAGCCGGCGAAGTACAGCCTCCTGCTGGTTTTGCTAATGCCGTTGACAGTGGGTTTAACACCTGGAGTAATCTGCAGCAATTAACATATACCAAAAGAGCTTTAAGCAGTACCAATATCGGGAAATGGGGTGGTAATGCGGATGGAATCAATAATATTGTCTGGTTCCCAACTACTAGCATGTGGGAAGATTCTACCGGAGCACCTACCAATGTGATTGCTGTAACAAGAGTTAGATATAATGCTTTAAATGGTGAAATAACAGATGTTGACCTCGCATTCAATGGTGAACCTGTATCACTTACAGGTTTGGGGCAATTTTATTGGGCAACTGATGGTTCTTCTGATAAGCTGGATGTTCAAAACGTTGCTACACATGAAATCGGGCATTATTCCGGACTGGCTGATCTTTATAACCCGGGTGATTTTAATTATACATTATTAATGAAGAATAATAATCAGTTTGCTACAATGTATGGTCGTATCAATAACGGAGAAACCAGCAAAAGCAGTCTTCAACCTGGTCCTGCCGATCCGGGATGGTTTCCGAATCAGTTAGATATAACAAAATCTGATATTGGCGGTATTAATTATATCTATAATAATTTAGGTGATGTATATTACGATATCGCATTAGTATTCGACGGTACGACTAACTTTACTTCGCCAGATGTTCTTAACGGATTAGTTCCTTCTCAAAATGCTGCTTTAGAATTAGTAACTAAACTAAGAATTGGCGATAGAATTGGTTGGGTGAACGGCACTAATCAAATATATCCTGTTGGAGATAACTTTAACCAGATATTATCCGATCTCAACCAATTGCAAGCAAATGAAACTGGTAATCTTGCTGAGCGAATAACAGCAGCTGAAGCCTTGTTAAATTCAGCACCAACTACAAACAAGAAAATAATTATTTTATTCAGTGCGGGTGAAATATCCCCGTTCTCATTAATTACAGAACTAAATGTTGATCCTAGCATAAAAATTTACACAATGGGATTTGAAGGCTTAAGCGATGGTCAGGATTTAATGAGTTGGCTGGCAAATAAAACAAGTGGTGAGTACTATAAGGTAGCTAGTTCTACTGATATACCGACTGCAGTAAATATTATTTGGC
>Ga0307425_1001401_pt1 | contig 14489 bp, 7 predicted proteins | sample SalMarWE160330MG_FD_202152 | JGI IMG/M metagenome (GOLD analysis project Ga0307425, IMG submission 202152) | Salt marsh sediment microbial communities from the Plum Island Ecosystem LTER, Massachusetts, United States - WE1603-30 | ecosystem: Environmental > Aquatic > Marine > Intertidal zone >... | reverse complement strand
CAGGGCGTCACCTTCTCGACGGGTGCCCTGCAAGCCATCATCCGTGAGTACACTTACGAGGCGGGTGTCCGCAATTTCGAGCGCGAGATCGCCCGGATCTGCCGCAAGATCGCTCGCCAGGTCGCAGAAGGCAAGCGTGCCACGCACCGCATCACAGCCAGTTCACTCAATCGCTTCCTCGGCCCGCCCGAGTTCGATGCCTGGAAAGGCCTGCAGCGCGACGAAATCGGCGTAGCCACGGGCGTAGCGTGGACTCAGGCTGGCGGCGACCTGATGCCGATCGAGGTGAGCATTCTCGAGGGCAAAGGGAACCTGACGCTGACCGGCCAACTGGGCGATGTCATGCAAGAGTCGGCTCAGGCAGCGCTCAGCTATGCGCGGGCCTATATTCAGTCCGACGACGAAGAGATCGACTTTGACAAACTCGATGTTCACATCCATGCCCCCGAGGGCGCGATCCCAAAGGACGGTCCTTCCGCTGGCATCACCATTGCTACCGCGCTCATCTCAGCGCTGCTGGAGCGCCCTGTGCGCCGCGACGTCGCAATGACGGGCGAAGTGACCCTACGCGGGCGAGTGTTGGCCATCGGCGCGGTGAAGGAAAAGGTCATGGCGGCGCACCGAGCAGGGATCCATACCTTTATCATGCCAAAACGGAACGAAAAAGACCTGGTGGACCTGCCGGCCAAGGTGCGAAGGGACACGCGATTTGTGTTCGTGGAAGCCATGGAAGAGGTCTTGGGCAACGCCCTTGCCTCCGAGGAAGATGGCCCAGCCGAGGAGTAGCGCGATCAGGGGGGAGTCGCATGAGCAGACATCGATCACATCCATACCGTGTCCCTCTCATCGTCCTGCTTTGGTCGGCACTCGGTCTTCTATCAGGATGCGTCCTTGGCAGACAAACGGAACCCCCTGTTCGCTTCGAGTTCGCCGCTCCGGACGGCTGGAAAGTGGTCAACGTAGACAAGGATGGCAACGTCACGCGGCTCGACACGGATGGCGATGGGGATCAGGACTGGGTCATTCTCTACTCCTTTGATGATCCGGGCAACGCTGCCTTTGCTCCGGTCCGCTGTGCTATCTACCAGTCTGTGCAGCGCGAACCCAGGCTGCCGATCATCTATCCCTACCACCTCCAGGCGCCAGGCTGGACCTATCTCGGTGAGGGTGCCGGTCGCGTCTCGGTTCGCGTGGCAGACGTGATAACGAACATCCAGCCAGACGGAACCTACCCTCAAGGCACAGATTTCGCCACAAAGGAGGTCGTCGTCGAGAACAAGGGCCCGGATGGGCAGGTGTTGCGTGCCTCGATCTTCCAGTGGCGCAACACGGTGCCTCCCGAGTACCGCAGCCGCGCGGAGCCGCGAGAGTATATCTTTGTCCCATCCGAACCGCCTCCTGCGAACAGCCAGTGGTATCAGTGCATTGGCTTGTTTGAGGCCACGGTCCGCGTCCAGGTACAGGCCAACCAGGTTACCGTCGTGGACCGCATGAACGATCGCAGCCAGTTGGCTCGTGTCAACGTCTACGAGCCTGTTGCGGAGACGGGCGGCTATCTCTACGGTGGGCAAGACTTGGTGTCTCCGGCATCATCGTGCGTGGACTTTGCCTTCGGCGTCCCGTCGGACGTCGTCCAGTCCCCGTATCCGGAAAAGATCGTGATTGCTTTCCAAGAGCAGTTTCAGTCCGCCGAGAGCAACTATGGCGACGCATACCTGGCCGCGTCTGCGCGACAGGCGCGCAACAGCGACCCGACCTGGCATCTTTTCGCCACAGATGGCAACGCTACGGTCGAAAGTGTGTGTCTCAAGCAAGTACGGTACGGCAGCCAGCTGGAAGCAGAAGTCCTGTCCTTCAGAGGCTCGCTCGACGAGGAAGCAACGCCTGTAGCCCCGGTCCCCATCACTACGCAGGTCGAGACATCAGCAGAGTACCACCTGTCCGGGCAGCCGGTACAGACGGTCAGGATCCTGTGGCAGCTCGTCCAGCAGGACAATCAATGGAAGATCGAAGAGATCTCTGCAATCGAGTAGCGGTAGAGACCAATAGCACAAGCCACGCCACTGATCTGGCTTGGCGAAAGGAGAAACACTGATGAAATGTCCAGAATGCGGCAGTGAAGTTGGCCCGGACGAAAAGTTCTGCGGGAACTGCGGTGCGCCGATCGAGAGCGAAACGGCGCCGGCCGAGCAAGAGGAGCCCACGCCAAGCGGAGAAGCAACCGTCGTCGAAGCGTCAGCCGGTGAAGCGTCGGTCGCCGAAGCGCCGGCCGACGAAGGGTTGGTCGCCGAAACACCTGATTTGCTTGAGAAAGGGGCCGAGACACCAGCGGAGGAGCCCATCGAAGAGGAGCACGATATCGTCCCCGCTCCGCCTCCCCTGCCTAGCGCAGAGGAAGCCGCCGTGCCTCCTCCCGATGAGCCGGTGCCTCCTCCCGATGAGGAAGACATAGAACCGCCTCAAGCAGAGGAGGTGGCGCCCAAGGAGGAACCTATGGCCCCACCCCCTGAGGGAGAACCTGTCGTCCCTCCGCCTGAGGAGACGATGCTGCCGCCGACACCGCCAGCAGGGACAGTACCCCCTCCGGTATCTTCCGCGCCTTCCCGACAAGGCGGGGGTACGCGCCGGACGTGGATCATCGTCGCGATCGTCATCGCCGTCCTTGCCTTGTGCTGTTGTGCGACGGCAGTGGTGATCTGGTTCGTGTATCAGTGGAATTCTACAGCCATGATCGTTCCAGGTGGCCTGCCCTTGCTCCTGTAGGCATCGCTCCGCCACAGGACGCCGCGTACTCACCTTGTTCCAGACCGGCGCAGGCTGTGATGGAGGTCCAGCCAGCTTGGAAGCAGAGGTCGAGTCACAAATCGAACATGGTGCCGGCGATCGGACCGCCTTTCTGCCTGAACGAGCGGATCCAGGCACGGTCGCTGAGACGCTGAGCGCATTGGCGAACGCGCGCGGCGGCACCCTGCTGCTGGGCGTGACCCGTGCCGGCGCAGTGCGCGGCGTCCGGGACCCGGACGCGCAAAGAGACAAAGCGCTCTCTGCAGCTCTCCTCGTCGAACCGCCGATCGTGCTCCCGATGCCGCGGCCCGTGGCGCTGCGTGGTCGGGCAATCGTCGCTGTGGAAGTGCCTGCCGGCCTGCCGAACGTCTATCAGCTTGGCGGGCGCTTCCTGGTCCGCGATGGAGAGCAGAACCGACCGCTGCGCCTGGCAGAGGTCCACCAGCTCATGGCGCAGCGTGGGGTGACCAGCTTTGAGACCCAGCCTGCGCGCCAAGCTACGCTGGGCGACCTGGACTGGGAGCACGTGCGCCACTACGAGAACCGCCTTCAGCAAGCGACTAACCTGGATCCGGGCGAGGTATTGCAGCGCCGCGGCTGTCTCGTGTCTTCCGGTGGCGCCGCTGCAGCCACGCCTACGCACGCCGGACTACTTCTCTTTGGCAGGACACCATCGCGCTGGCTCCCCAGCGCACGCATCACCGCTGTACGCTATCCGGGCCGGGAGATGGGCGATCGTTTCGTACGCCAAGAGATCAGTGGGGCACTCCCCGACCAGATCCGCAAGGCCGAGGCTTTTCTCCTTGCCAACGTGACGCAAGAGGTGACGCTGGAGGGATGGGACCAGGCGCAGCGGACCACCTATCCGGAAGAAGTGCTTCGTGAGGTCGTAGTGAACGCCGTCGCGCACCGGGACTATGCCGCGCAGGGAGAAAGCATCCGCATCTTTTGCTTCACGGACCGCGTCGAGGTGTACAGCCCAGGCCGTCTACCGGGCCACGTCACCGTGGAGAACATCGTCGAGGAGCGCTTCTCTCGCAACCCAATCCTGGTGCAGGTTCTCGCCGATCTAGGTTTCGTCGAGCGTCTGGGCTATGGGATCGACCGTATGCTGCGGCTTCTAGATCAGGCAGGACAGCCCCCGCCCCGCTTTGAGGAGACGGCCGCTGGCTTTCGCGTCACCCTGTACCCTCGCCAGGCTTCGGCCCCACCGGAGCCGCGCCGCTGGGAGCATCTAGAGCTTGGCGAGCGCCAGGTTAAGGCACTGCAGTACGTGATCGATGAAGGCCGGATCACGAACCGCGAGTACCAGGGACTCTGCCCTGACGTCAGTGCCGAGACGATCCGTCGTGACCTAGCCGACCTGGTACACAAGGACCTCCTGCTGCGCATCGGGCGCAAGCGCGCCACCTACTACATCCTCAAGGACGCCAGCCTGGCCAAGTCCTAAAGAAAGGCACGCAAAAGGGCCTCCAGTGTTCAAGACACTGGAGGCCCTTTTTAGAAAAAGTTCCCCTGGCGATGACCTACTCTCCCAAGGGGCTACCCCCCAAGTACCATCAGCGCTGACGCGTTTAACTGCCGGGTTCGGAATGGAACCGGGTTGGTCCACGTCGCCCAAATCACCAAGGGAACAAATTCACATTGTTAAGACCTTGGCACCTAAAAGCTGAATAGAATGCTACTCCGACCAACTTAACGGCTTCGTAAAAGAGTCAAGCCCTCGACCATTAGTACCGCTTAGCTCAACACATTGCTGTGCTTACACGCGCGGCCTATCTACTGGTGGTCTTCCAGTGGTCTTACCTCCTTACGGAGTGGGGGATCTCATCTAGGGGCGAGTTTCCCGCTTAGATGCTTTCAGCGGTTATCTCTGCCAGACATGGCTACCCAGCGATGCATCTGGCGATACAACTGGCACACCAGCGGTCTGTCCACCCCGGTCTTCTCATACTAGGGGCAGCTCCCCGCAAATCCCCTGCGCCCACAGCGGATAGAGACCGACCTGTCTCACGACGGTCTGAACCCAGCTCGCGTGCCGCTTTAATGGACGAACAGTCCAACCCTTGGGACCTGATTCAGCCCCAGGATGCGACGAGCCGACATCGAGGTAGCGAGCGAGGCCGTAGATATGGACTCTCGGGCCTCACCACTCTGTTATCCCCGGGGTAGCTTTTATCCGGTAAGCCACGGCCCTTCCACTCGGAGCCGTAGGATCACTAAGGCCGACTTTCGTCTCTGCTCGGCTTGTTGGCCTTGCAGTCAAGCTCCCTTATGCCTTTACACTCTACAGGTGGTTTCCATTCACCTTGAGGGAACCGTTGCGCGCCTCCGTTACCTTTTCGGAGGCGACCGCCCCAGTCAAACTGCCCACCTGGCACTGTCCCCACGCCGGTTCGCGGACGCAGGTTAGGGCCAAAACTTAATCAGGCTGGTATTTCAAGATCGACTCCACCGAGGCTAGCGCCCCAGTTTCTCCGTCTCCCAGCTATCCTACACAGACTAAGCCCTAACTCAATACCAAGATACAGTAAAGCTCCACGGGGTCTTTTTGTCCTGCTGCGGGTAACGGGCATCTTTACCCGTATTTCAACTTCGCCGAGTCCCTCGTCGAGACAGTGCTCTGGTTGTTACGCCATTCGTGCGGGTCGGAACTTACCCGACAAGGAATTTCGCTACCTTAGGACCGTTATAGTTACGGCCGCCGTTCACCGGGGCTTCAGTTCAGAGCTTCGCTTGCGCTAACTCCTCCCTTTAACCTTCCGGCACTGGGCAGGCGTCAGCCCCTATACATCCTCTTCCGAGTTAGCAGAGACCTGTGGTTTTGTTAACCAGTCACCAGAGCCACTTCACTGCGACCTCCCAGCGCTCACGATTAGTTCACGCCAGGAGGCACCCCTTCTCCCGAAGTTACGGGGTCAATTTGCCGAGTTCCTTAACGAGGGTTCTCTCGATCGCCTTGGTATACTCTACCCGTCTACCAGTGTCGGTTTGCGGTACGGACGCTCTAGATTCATCACTTAGTGGCTTTTCTTGGCAGCTTGGCTCAACTCACTTACGGCTCTGTGGCCCCGACACGACTCTCAGGATCAGGAGGCGGATTTCCCTACCTCCGTCACTTCCCTAACAGGCGTGTACCCGAATCCAATTACAGGGCTGGTCTACCAAACTGCGTCCCCACATCGCTCCTCTAGAGCGGGGCAGGAATATTAACCTGCTGTCCATCGCCTACGCCTTTCGGCCTCAGCTTAGGGCCGCCTAACCCGACGCGGATTAACCTTCCGTCGGAAACCTTAGACTTACGGCGAACATGGTTCTCACATGTTTCACGCTACTCATCCCGGCATTCTCACTTCTGTAGGCCGCAGCGCTTCTTTCGATACGCCTTGTGTCTCCTACAGAACGCTCCCCTACCAATGTACCCGAAGGTACATCCCGCAGCTTCGGTACCAAGTTTTAGCCCCGTTGAATTTTCCGCGCAAGATCACTTGACCAGTGAGCTATTACGCACTCTTTAAAGGATAGCTGCTTCTAAGCTAACCTCCTGGCTGTCTGAGTAATCTCACATCGTTTCCCACTTAACTTGGATTTGGGGACCTTAGCTGGCGGTCTGGGTTGTTTCCCTCTTGTCCACGGAACTTATCTCCCGTGGGCCGACTCCCAGAGTATTAAGTAACGGCATTCGGAGTTTGGTTGGGGTCGGTAAGCGATAAGCCCCCTTGCCCATCCAGTGCTCTACCTCCGTTACTGAACCTCTGAGGCTAGCCCTAAAGCTATTTCGGGGAGAACAAGCTATCTCCGAGTTCGCTTGGCATATCACCTCTACCCACAGCTCATCCCATGGTTTTGCAAGGCCAACGGGTTCGGTCCTCCACGGGACATTACTCCCGCTTCAACCTGGCCATGGGTAGCTCACTCGGTTTCGTGTCTAATCCCTGCCACTGACGCCCTATTAAGACTCGCTTTCGCTTCGGCTCCGGCTGCAACTGCCTTAACCTGGCGACAGAGATTAACTCGCCGGGTCATACTCCAAAAGGCACGCCATCAGGCATGTCCTCAATGGGACATAGCCCTCTGACCGCTTGTAAGCATACGGTTTCAGGTTCTATTTCACTCCCCTAACAGGGGTGCTTTTCACCTTTCCCTCACGGTACTTGTTCGCTATCGGTCGCTAGAAGTATTTAGCCTTGGACAGTGGTCTGCCCAGCTTCCCACAAGACTTGCGTGTCCCGTGGTACTCAAGGACTCCAACTCGAGTCTCATCCCTGCCGTGTACGGGACTGTCACCTCCTACGGTCGACCGTTCCAGGTCGTTCCACTAGGAATGAGATTGTTCACTCGATGATAGATCTGCAACTCCATCTGTTGGGCCTTCCAACCCCAGCATCGTATAGGCTTGCAGGCCACTAAACGATGTCGGTTTGGGCTCTTCCCCGTTCGCTCGCCACTACTAGGAGAATAGTCTCTTTTCCTCGGGGTACTAAGATGTTTCAGTTCCCCCGGTCTCCTCCACCTGACCTATGTGTTCAGTCAGGGGTGCGCAGGTTTTACCTGCGCGGGTTTCCCCATTCGGGTATCTCTGGATATAACGCCTGCACACGGGCTCCCCAGAGCTTATCGCAGTGTGCCACGCCCTTCATCGGCTTCTAGCGCCAAGGCATCCACCGTATGCCCTTAGTAGCTTGACTCATATGAAACCGCGAAATTGATTCATTTCGCATTCTATTCAGCTGTTAAGGTGCCAAGTCTGGCGATGTTTCACCAGCCGCTGAAGTCAATCGCTTCCCGATTCGCTTCAACGAACGATGCCCCATCTCTGTTCAATTCGCACAAAAAAGCGGCCCGTCTATCGAGCCGCTTCGCAACGACCTATCGATACACGCAGAAAAACGCTATTCAGTTCGGCATTGGCTATTCAGCGTCATTCACTTCCTTACGTTCAGCTCCACACTGTCTGTGGAGATGAGGGGATTCGAACCCCTGGCCTCCTCCGTGCAAGGGAGGCGCTCTCCCAGCTGAGCTACATCCCCTCTTCCCTCAAACGCGATGGGCCACAATGGACTCGAACCATTGACCTTTCCCTTATCAGAGGAATGCTCTAGCCTGCTGAGCTAGTGGCCCGCTCTACCTTTAACAACTGAGAAGTGATAGGAAATCGGGTTCGAGACCCTGCACGGTTTTCCCGTGACTAACGATAGAGTTCTTCGCACCTCTTTCGAGGCCGACAGGACTCCCTAGAAAGGAGGTGATCCAGCCGCAGCTTCCGCTACGGCTACCTTGTTACGACTTCGTCCCAGTCGCCGGCCCCACCTTCGCCGGCTGCCTCCCTTGCGGGTCAGCCCACCGTCTTCAGGTGTTACCAACTCCCATGACGTGACGGGCGGTGTGTACAAGGCCCGGGAACGTATTCAACGCACTATTGCTGACGCGCGTTTACTAGCAACTCCAACTTCATGCAGGCGGGTTGCAGCCTGCAATCCGAACTGAGACCGGTTTTGAGGATTAGCTCCGCCTCACGACTTGGCAACCTATTGTACCGGCCATTGTAGCGTGTGTGTAGCCCTGGACATAAAGGCCATGCTGACTTGACGTCATCCCCACCTTCCTCCGGTTTGTCACCGGCAGTCCCGCCAGACACGTATAACTGGCAGCGAGGGTTGCGCTCGTTACAGGACTTAACCCAACACCTCACGGCACGAGCTGACGACAGCCATGCAGCACCTGTGCAGGCTTCCCGAAGGATCGTTCCGCTTTCGCTTCACTACTACCTGCATGTCAAGCCCAGGTAAGGTTCTTCGTGTAGCTTCGAATTGAACCACACGCTCCGCTGCTTGTGCGGGCCCCCGTCAATTCCTTTGAGTTTTAACCTTGCGGCCGTAGTCCCCAGGCGGGGTACTTATTGCGTTGGCTGTGGCACGGAGAACTTTACGTTCCCCACACCTAGTACCCATCGTTTACGGCGTGGACTACCGGAGTATCTAAGTCCGTTTGCTCCCCACGCTTTCGCACCTTAGCGTCAGAAACGGGCCAGGAAGCCGCCTTCGCCACTGGTGTTCCTCTCGATATCTACGCATATCACCACTACACCGAGAATTCCACTTCCCTCTCCCGCTCTCAAGCCAGGCAGTATCGAATGACCTCCCCGGATTAAGTCCGGGGCTTTCACACCCGACTTACCTAGCCGCCTGCGTGCGCTTTACGCCCAATAAATCCGGATAACGCTTGCCTCCTACGTGTTACCGCGGCTGCTGGCACGTAGTTAGCCGAGACTTATTCCAGAGGTACCGTCCTTCCTCTTCCCTCTGAAAAGGACTTTACAACCCGAAGGCCTTCATCGTCCACGCGGCGTTGCTGGATCCAGCTTGCGCTGATTGTCCAATATTCCTCACTGCTGCCTCCCGTAGGAGTATGGCCCGTGTTTCAGTGCCATTGTGGCTGATCATCCTCTCAGACCAGCTACCCGTCTTAGCCTTGGTAGGCCATTACCCTACCAACTAGCTGATGGGCCGCAGGCCCCTCCCAAAGCGCCTGAGCTTTAGTCGACCAAATGAATGGCCGACCATACGGGGTATTAGCTTCACTTTCGTCAAGTTATTCCCCTCTTTGGGGCAGGTCACCTACGTGTTACTCACCCGTCCGCCACTGATCCACCCACTATAAAGCGGGTTTCACCGTTCGACTTACATGTGTTAGGCACGCCGCCAGCGTTCATCCTGAGCCAGGATCAAACTCTCCATAAAAGATCTTTCGGAATCTTTGAGAGCCTCGTTCCCTGTATTTCCTATCACTCTTCAGTTGTTAAAGATCCTTGACAGCCGAGAGAGTATACTACAGCCCCTCACTCCTGTCAAATCCGAGCAAAAAACCGACACCCTTTGCTGCTGGCATCGGCGAAGACAACTCAAACCTACGCAAGCGAACTCAACTCTGCTCGGTGAACTTGTCTTCTTTGCCCTCCCTCGTTCGGGTTCCCAGTGCAACGCACTCTCTGAGACATCCCCTAGTATATCATATCCGGGGACACTTTGTCAAGGGGGATTTCGCTCTAGTACGAATTTTTAAGATTTCTTCCGTGTCGCACCCTTGAGTTACAAACCGGTGCCGCTCGTCTTGCCGGCCCCGCGCCCCAAGCCTTACTGCGACGCAAGAATCAACTATACCATGAAACTCGCTTCTTGTCAAGGGCCACTTTCTGCTTCTCTTGCCGAGCTGTCATGTGCCCATCTCGACTGTCGCTCCGGCCACGAGCGAAGCGAGATTATACCATCGCCCTCGGATCGTGTCAAATCGCAGATCGGGCCACAGCCGTACCCCGGGCCCTGGCTGTTCCCCCCCTGCAGCCGATCACATTTCCCGCCGGCCCTCGAGCGCTCGCGCCAGCGTGACTGCGTCGGCATACTCCAGGTCACCACCTACCGGCAGACCGCGAGCCAGGCGTGTCACGCGTAGATCCAGTGGTAGCAGTTGCCGCTGCACGTACATCGCAGTTGCCTCTCCCTCCAGGCTGGTGTTGGTTGCCAGGATCACCTCCTCGATCCCGCTTGCCTGCACGCGAGCCACCAGCTCGGCAATCCGCAGGTCGTCCGGCCCAATCCCCTCTACAGGCGAGATCGCGCCGTGCAAGACGTGGTACAGGCCATGGTATTCACCTGTGCGCTCGATCGCCAACACGTCCAGCGGCTCTTCTACCACGCATACCGTGCCACGCTCTCGCCGCTCGTCCGCACAGATTGGGCACGGCTCGGCCTCGGTGATGTTGAAACACCGCGAACAGAACGTGATCCGGTCGCGCAGGGTCGAAACCGCTTCGCCAAGCGAGCGCACCTGCTCTATCGGCGCACGCAACAAATAGTAGGCCAGGCGCGAAGCGGTCTTTGGACCGATGCCCGGCAAGCGGGAGAGTTCGTCAACGAGCCGCGTGACTGCCTCGGGAGTCGCTGCCATCGTTTTCCTCTACCTACATCAGCCCAGGGATGTTAAGCCCACCCGTCAGCGCCCCCATACGCTCGGTTGCCATCTCACGAGAGCGCTCTAGGGCCTCATTCACGGCTGCGAGAACCATATCCTGCAGGATCTCGACATCGTCGGGATCGACGACCTCTGGGTCGATCGCGATCGACAGGATCTCCTGGTGGCCGTTTGCCACCACGGTTACCATCCCCCCACCCGACGTCGCCGTCACCTGCTCGTCCTTCAGTGCCTCCTGGGCTTCCAGCATCTGCTCCTGGAGCTGCATCACCTGCTGCTGCAGGTTGGCCGGGTTCATCCCTCCGCCTCTCGATGAGTGTCCCTGGGTAAAGCCCTTTCCCTTTGGCCTACGCTTTGACATGTCCGTACCTCCTCAACACGCTCGATTACTCATCTGACAGTTGTTGCACGTCCGTCACCTTGCCTCCGCGGCTCAGCAGATCCTGCACCAGAGGATCGGACTCGGCCGCCTGGAATGGATCTGCATCTTCAGAAGATGCGGAGGGACTCATCTGAGCTGTACGCGTCGGAGCTTCCTGCGCCACAGCTTCCTGCGCCACAGCCGCTGCATCTTCCGACGAGTCTCCTCTCACCGCACCACGGACGCGACACCGCTTGCCCAGCACTGCTGTCAGCGTATGCTCGACAATGCGGCGGTTCTCCTCTTTCTCGAGTTTTTCGGAGAGAAACGTACTTGCGAACTCGAGCACGACCCGGTTCCCGTGCTCCACCTTCCGCAGAGCTGCAGAGTTGACCAATGCCTCGACCTGGCGGCTCTCCGCCCGTATGGCATGCCGGATCTCGATCCACGCCTGTTCGACTTCCTCCAGGGCAACTGTGTCCGCTCCGGCCTTATCGACCTGTTGTGAACCATCCGCCTCTTTGGCGGCAGCGATGGGGCCCTCGGCGACAACACGAGGCGAGGCTGCCGGAGGCCGCTCGACCGCAGGCGTGCCAGCGACCTCACGCTTCCGCTCCGATGGGACAGGCGCCGGCATAGCAGCACCTTCGCTGGCGACCGGCGCGACGGAATCTGCCTCCCTCAGAGCTGCCTCGACAAAGGTCAGCTCGAGGGCCAACTGATTCTGATCGCTCGCCCGCAGGTCCAACTGCGCCTGATTGAACAGCTTGATCGCGCGCAGCAGCTCGCGTGTCGAGAAAAGGTCGATCACCCGCTCCAGGCGCAGGCGCGTCGGAGCATCGATGTCCTTCAGCGCAGCCTCGCCGCCGACGCGAAGCAAGAGCAGCCAGCGAAGCTGTTCTACAACTTGCGCAGTAAATTGCCGGATATCTGCCCCAGACACGACGACCTCGTTGATCACGTCGAGGCCAGCGCCCACATCGTGTGACGCCAGGTGAGCGAGCAAAGCATCGATCACCTCGTCCCCGCTCAAGCCAAGCACCGAGTGCACCCTTTCGAGCGTCACCTCCGATGCGCCGTATGCCGTGAGCTGGTCCAACAGGCTGATCGCGTCGCGCGCACAGCCAGCAGACATGCGCGCGATGAACTGCAGCGCATCGCTTTCTACCTGCAGCCCCTCTTCTGCTGCAATATATCCCAGCCGCTCCACCAGGGCCGAGAGAGATATGCGATGGAACTCGAAATGCTGGCAGCGCGAGAGAATAGTGGGCAAGACCTTATGTGGTTCGGTTGTCGCCAGGCAAAAGATCACGTGCTCGGGCGGCTCCTCGAGCGTCTTGAGCAGAGCATTGAATGCCGAAGTGGAGAGCATGTGCACTTCGTCGATCACATAGACCTTGTAACGTGCCTCGTTGGGACGAAATGCCACCCGGTCACGGATCGCTTCACGGACATTGTCCACGCCCGTGTGTGAAGCTGCGTCCATCTCGATCAGGTCGAGTAGGCGGCCCTCGTTGACCGCCTGGCAGATCGTACACTTGTTGCAGGGCCGCTGGGCGAGATCGGGCTCCAGGCAGTTGACGGCCTTGGCCAACAAGCGTGCCATCGTCGTCTTGCCCGTGCCACGCGGGCCCGAAAAGAGGTACGCGTGCGAGATACGACCGGCACGCAGTGCATTCCTGAGGGTCGTGGTCACGTGCTCCTGCCCCACAACATCCTCGAACCGCTGTGGCCGCCATTTCAGGTAGAGCGCTTGAGAAGCCATTTGTCCCTCCAACTCGGTACCCTAGTTTACCATCGTTGATGCTTTTGATCAAGCGTGTCAACGCCGCTCACATCCTCTGCACGTGCGAAAGCTTGCTACGCAGAACAATCTATGATACACTCTGTGCCATGTATCTGTCACGGCTTGCGCTAACCAACTTTCGCAACTATGCCCGGCTGTCGCTCGATATGCCGCGCCGCATCATGGTGCTGCAGGGCGCAAACGCCCAAGGCAAGACGAACGTCCTCGAGGCGATCTATTACCTGACCGCTGCCAAATCGCCCTATGCGGGAAGCGATACCCAGCTTGTCAACTGGCTCGCCGATCAGGATGATCTGCCCCATGCGCGCGTGGAGGCCGAGCTGATTCGCAGCAACACGCTCACCCGCATCGAGATCACCCTCACCCGCGACGAACGCAACCACGAGCGCTACCGCAAGCACATCCGGATCAACGGTGTGGACAAGCGCGTGATGGACCTGATCGGCGTGGCCAATATCGTGCTCTTTATGCCCCAGGACATTTCGCTCGTCGATGGCTCCCCCTCCGGTCGCCGGCATTATCTCGACGCAACGCTGTGTCAGATCGATCCACGTTACTGTCGCGCGCTGGCTCAATATGGCCGCGTCCTGGAACAGCGGAATGGTCTGCTGCGCCAGCTTCGTGACCGCGGAGGATCGCCAGAGCAACTGCGCTTCTGGGACGACCGGCTCGTCGAGCATGGAGCGCAGATCATTGCTCGCCGCCAACAGGTGATCCTCGACCTGGAGGCACTCGCCCAGACCATCCACCGTGACTTGAGCGGAGGGCAGGAGCGGCTGCGACTGCGCTACAGTCCCAGCTTTGACCCTCAACATCCGCAGGAGGACGACCAGCAACTGCGCCTGGGGTTGGATCTACCCCCACCGATCTCGATGCCCCAAGACCCAGAGACTGTTCAAGAGGCCTTTCGCGTGCGATTGCAGTCAACGCAGGACGAGGAAATCGCGCGTGGTATGACGCTAAGCGGGCCGCACCGCGATGACATGTTGTTCCTCAACGGCCAAATCGACCTGCGTACCTATGGATCGCGCGGGCAACAGCGCACAGCCGTACTGGCGATCAAGTTGGCCGAAGTGGGGCTCATGGCCCACGTCACGGGAGAACAGCCCATCTTGCTGCTCGATGAGGTCATGTCCGAGCTGGACGCCAGCCGCCGGCAGTACCTCTCTCAGCAGATCGCCCAAGCAGAGCAGTCGCTCGTCACGACCACCGATCTGGATGCGCTGACACCCGATGTGCTCAAACTGGCCGCCGTATACTCGGTATCCCAGGGACGCCTGGAGCGCATCGGCCTTCAGAGCTAGCGCAGAGGCTCCGTAGACGCCTTGAAGGCATGGCCCGCCATCCCCGCCACCATCGCTCGACGTTCTGCAAGCCGTACGTCGACCAAAAGGGCACGGTCTCGTGAAAGCTAAGGCGAATCGTCTGTACCAGATCCTGCGCCTGGGTGCACTCTCGATCCCATTGGCGTTTCTGCTTCTTTTTTTCTTCTACCCGTTGGCCGGGGTCCTGGCACGCAGCATCCAGCTTCACGGGCTGCCTGCACTGCCCAGCCTTGGTTATCTCGGT
>Ga0307425_1001400_pt1 | contig 14495 bp, 12 predicted proteins | sample SalMarWE160330MG_FD_202152 | JGI IMG/M metagenome (GOLD analysis project Ga0307425, IMG submission 202152) | Salt marsh sediment microbial communities from the Plum Island Ecosystem LTER, Massachusetts, United States - WE1603-30 | ecosystem: Environmental > Aquatic > Marine > Intertidal zone >... | reverse complement strand
TCAAGACAATGATGCCGTCGGCCTTCAGGTCCGCCGGGGGGTTCTGAATCCGCAACAGGGTAGGGTCCAGGACCACCACCACATCGGGCTTGAGGATCTTGCAACGCAGCTTGATGGGCTTGTCATCCACCCGGCAGAAGGCCAGCACCGGGGCGCCCCGGCGCTCCGGACCGAAACTGGGAAAACCCTGGGCGAACTTCCCTTCCTCAATGGCCGCCAGGGCCAGCAGTTCCACCGAAGTCACCGCGCCCTGGCCGCCGCGGCCATGAAAGCGGATTTCGATCATGGTGTTTTCCTATGTCAGCGAGAAGTTATTATGAGAAAAGTGGCTTGTTCCTTCTTCCACATAACCTGCTTGACGAATATCTGGGGAAATTTTCCTCAATGGCCAAGCCGCTGCGGCTTTTTGACAAAACTACCTGGGTCTCTTATAGCATGAGCTCCCGGTTTGGGAAAGCCGGGGAATTTCCGATTCCTTTGTCAGAAATTTCCCTACACTCTAAAAACTTTCCGCCTGGGATGATTTTCAGACTCATTACATTATTACTAATATAAGACCGCGGCCCTGGATGTCCATGGCTATTTCTGCGCCGCCGGGGGCGGAGGCGCCACATTTGTCTCGCCCTCCACCCATTCCCGCCAGAGCCAAGGATAATCATCCACCGTCGCCACGAGGCCCTTACGCACCGGATTTTCACATATATATTGCACCTTGCTGTGGATGCTTTCATCGGACCGGAGGACATGATCGAAAAATTCTCTTTGCCATACATGCCCTCGGCGGTGCTGATCAGCCACCATAATCAACCAAACGGATTCTGGACCACGATGGTCTCTTCCCGGTCCGGCCCCACCGAAATAATTTGTATAGGCACGCCCACCAGCTCTTCCACCCGCTTCAGGTAGCTTTGGGTGGCCGCCGGCAAATCCTGGTAGCGCCGCACCCCCCGGATATCAACGGTCCAGCCCGGCATTTCCTTAAATATCGGCCGGCATTTCTCCAACTCCTGGATGGTGGCGGGGACGGTCTCCCGACGGACGCCGTTCACCTCGTAGCCCACGCAGATCTTCACCGGGTTGATGCTGGTGAGGACGTCCAGCTTGGTGATGGCCAGGCCCGTGAGGCCGTTGAGGCGGGCCGAATCGCTGAGCACCACCGCGTCCAGCCAGCCGCAGCGCCGCCGCCGCCCGGTGGTGGAGCCGAATTCGGCCCCGCACTCCACCAGGTGATCACCCACTTCGTCCAAACATTCCGTGGGGAAGGGCCCGCTCCCGACCCGGGTGGTGTAGGCCTTGACGATGCCCAGGACGTGGTGCAGTTGGTTGGGCCCGATCCCGGCGCCGGTGCAGGCGCCGCCCGCCACCGGGTTGGAGGAGGTGACGTAAGGATAGGTGCCGTGGTCGATATCCAGGTGGGTGCCCTGGGCCCCTTCAAAGAGGATGTTTTGGCCCCGCCCCACCGCCTCGGCCAGCAGCACCGAGACATTGGTCACCAGGGGCTTGAGACGTTTCCCCATCTCCAGGTAGGGGCCCAGGATCTCCTCCTGGGAAAACGGGGCGTCCTCCAGAAATTTTTCCAGGGAGAAATTCTTTTCCGGGAGCACGTCGTGCAATTTGGCCTTGAGGACCTCGGGGTTAAGCAGGTCAGCCACCCGGATGCCCCGCCGGGCCACCTTGTCTTCATAACAGGGACCGATGCCCCGGCCGGTGGTGCCGATCTTGGCCACCCCCTTGGCCCGTTCCCGGGCCAGGTCCAGGCGCTTGTGGTAGGGCATGATGACCTGGGTGCGTTCGCTGATGCGGAGGTTTTCCGGCCCCACCGTGATCCCCCGGGCTTTCAGGTTATCCACCTCCGTCAGGAAAACCTCGGGGTCCAGAACCACGCCGTTGCCGATGAGGCAGACGGTGCCGGGATGCAGGATCCCCGACGGGATCAGATGGAAGATGAATTTTTCGCCGCCCACCACCAGGGTATGGCCGGCGTTGTTGCCGCCCTGGTAACGCACCACCAAGGCGGCCTGCTCGGTCAAGAGGTCGACGATCTTCCCCTTGCCTTCATCGCCCCATTGGGTGCCCACCACCACTACATTAGGCAAACCTGTCCCTCCTTTATACAAACCCGTACCATTTAATCACAAGGCCGGGGAAAATCAAAAAGAAAAATGCCCTGCCATAGCAAGGCATTTCCCCGCACAGAGTCTCCGGGGACGGCTTCCCGTCCCCGGAGAGAAGCGTGACTATTTTACTTTAGGTTTGAACTTATTGGGATACTCCGGGTAGTCCTTCCGGAGTTCCTTTTTGATGATCTTGCCGGTGGGCGTCCGGGGGATGGCATCCAGGAACACCACTTCCCGGGGCAGCTTGTAGGTGGACAGCACGTCCATAGTGGACTTGATGATATCGCTGGCCAAATCCTGGGAGGCGGCGTGGCCGCCTTCCAACTCCACCATGGCCACCACTTTCTGACCCATGATCTCGTCGGGGATGCCCACTACCGCGTCGTCCCGCACCGCCGGATGCCGGATGATGGCGTCTTCGATCTCGGTGGGGGCCAGACGGAAGCCGGAAGACTTGATCATGTCGTCTTCCCGGGCCTGGAAGAACATGAAGCCTTCTTTGTCCATCAGGACGGCGTCGCCCATCATGTTGTAGCCGTCCTTGATGCCCTTCTTCATGGTCTTCAGGAGCTTGTTGTCCTGGATGTAGGGCTTCCAGTACAGGGTGGCGGTGGGGCCCTTGATCATCATGCTGCCCACTTCGCCGGGGCCGGCGGTGCTGCCGTCTTCCCGGACCACCTTGACCTCAAAGCCGGGCAAGGCCTGGCCGATGGAGTCGGGCATGGGGATGTCGCTCATGCTGTTACTGGTCACCAGGTGCATCATCTCGGTGCCGCCCAGGCCTTCCCAAATGGGCTTGCCGGTCTTGGCCTGCCACTGGGCCAGGGTCTTGCCGGTGAGGGCGTCGCCCCCGGTGGTGTACATCCGGACGCTGGAGGCGTCGTAGTCGTTGAAATTGGGCATTTCCAGCAGCTTCCGGTAGGCGGTGGGCAGACCCGTCACCACCGTCACTTTATGCTTCTGGATGGTGCTCATCATGTCGTCCGGGGTGAACCTGGGCAGCAGCGAAATGGCGCCGCCCCCGGCAAAGGGGATTAAGCAGAAGGTGCCGTAGCCGGCCGCGAAGGACACCGGCGCCGAACCGCCCAGCACCTCGCCGGGCGCCAGCTTCCAGACGTACTTGTTCACCAGGTGGGACTCGATCAGCACCTCTTTGACGAAGTGGACGCAGCCCTTGGGCTGGCCGGTGGTCCCCGAGGTGAACATGATGACGCCGATGTCGTCAGCGCTCAGTTTCACATTGGTGAACTGGTCGGAGGCGGCCGCCATCGCTTTGGCGAAAGCAATATAGCCTTTGGCCTCCGCATCCTCGGGTTTGCCGCCCACCACGACGATCTTGGTGGGAAACTCGAATTCAGGTTTGGCGGCTTCCACCGCACCCATCAGAGGGACGCTTACGGCAAAGGCCTTGAACTCGGCGTTGTTGAGCACAAAAGCCACTTCTTCTTTGGCCCACAGGGGAGACACGGCCACCGGGATGGCGCCGATTTTCTGGATGCCGAAGTTGATGGCGATGGCTTCCGGCATGTTGGTCAGACGGATGCCCACCCGGTCCTGGGCCTCCACCCCCAGCTTGGTGAGGACGTTGGCGAACTTGTTGGACATGGCCAGGAGTTCTTTATAGGTGATCTTCTGGTCCCCGAACAGGATGGCGACGTTGTCTCCTCGACCTGCTTGCACATGCTTGTCAAGAAATTCTTCCGCAATATTCCACTGTCCTGAGGCAAACTGCTTAAATTCCTCTGGCACGATATACTCGGCCCAGAGTTCTTTGGGTGGTAAATAATCAGCTGGAATCTTACCCATGTACTGCTACCTCCTTCAGATATTTTAATGCTCGCGGTCTTCAGTCCTTACCCCGGGAACAAATCCATGTGAATCATATTACAAAGTCTTGCGCAAGTGTCAAGAAATTTATAGTTTTTGGTTTTCGGTTTTTGGTTTTCGGTTAAGGCGTTGATGGTTTTTCCATAATTTTTTCCATAGATTATAAAGAGCTTGAGGCCTGCATCACTCCCTGACCACTCATTGTCTATTTTTTCGGCTCATGGCTCAGAACCGCCCCCAAATTCTGCTATACTAGCGGAAAACTGAAAATCTCCCCAAATGCCCACGGTGGCCCTGATCGGACCCGAACTCTACCCCATCCCCCCCATCCGGGGCGGGGCGGCGGAGTTGTTCATTGAGAAGGTGGCCGGCCGCCTCACTGCCTGGCGGCCGGCGGTCATCGGCGTCTCCGATCCGGAGTTGCCCCTCCACGAAACCCGGGGGCGGGTGGCGTATTACCGCGTCCCCCTGGAGGGCTGGTCCAAGTGGCTCTATTGCCGCTACCGTCAACACTTCCCCTTATACGACCGGCAGGTGGCCCGGATCATTCATCGGGTCCGCCCGGATCTGGTGCATGTCCACAACCGGCCCCTCCTGGCCCTGTCCCTGAAGCGCCGCCTGCCTCCCCAAACCCCCATCATCTTGCATATGCACAACCTCTATGAGTCTTTGGGGAAACGGGAACGGCCCCGCCTGGGGGCCCCCATCCCGGTGGCGGGCTTCGCCGCTTGCAGCAACTTCGTCCTGGCGCGGGAGCGGTCCCGGCTGGGGAGTGGCGCCGGCCTCTCCCGGGTCATCTATAACGGGGTGGAGACCGACGCCTTTACCTCCCTCTGGGACCAGGCCCCGGAGGCCCTGGAGGTGCGCCGCCAATACGGGATTGAGGCTGAACCCACCGTCCTCTTTGCCGGTAAATTGCGGGCGGCCAAGGGGGTCCACATACTCCTGGCGGCCATGGACCTCGTCTGGCAGGCCGTGCCCCGGGCGGTGCTGGTGCTGGTGGGCGGCACCGAATACGGCCGGGGCCGCACCATGCGGGAGACCCCGTTTATGAGCCAATTCCGCCGGGACCTGGACCGGGCCCCGGGCCGGGTGGTGCTCACCGGATTTATCCCGCCGGCGGCCATGCCCCGGACCTATCTCCTGGGCGATGTTTTTGTGGGACCGTCCCAGATTGAGGAGGGGCTGGGGCTGGTTTTCCTGGAAGCGGCCGCGGCCGGCCTCCCCCTTATCGCCACCCGCATGGGCGGCATCCCCGAAGTGGTGCGGGACGGTTTTAACGGTCTCTTGCTCCAGCAGCCGGACGACCCCGCCGAACTGGCGGCGAAGATCATCTCCCTGCTGGGCGACCCGCCATTGCGCCAACGCCTGGGCCGGCAGGGCCGGGACTGGGTCTTAGCCACCTTTTCCTGGGAACGCATTGCCGGCGCCCTGGAAGAATTTTATGATGTGGTGCTGGCACTAAACCAGTCTGGCAATATATAGACACGCATAAGGTATGAGTTTTTCGTAGGCTGCGTTCCACGCACCAATTAATTCTCATGAGGTCTCATGCATAAAGTGCTTATGACCCTGACCCGCCTCTACCTGGCCCGCCGGGTCAGACGGCGGCCGCCCCGGCCCCTGGCCGACCTGGACCTCCAAAAAGTCCGGCGGGTGCTGCTGATCAGCAACACCGCCCTGGGGGACACCCTTTTTTCCACCCCGGCCCTGCGGGCCTTGAAGGAAAAATTCCCCGCCTGGGAACTGGAGGTCCTGGCCCACCGGGTCTTCGGGGTGCTTTGGGCCCACAACCCTCATGTGGCCCGGCTTTTTACCTATCCCGGCCGCAACCGGCGCCTCGTTACCCTAGCCCGGGACCTTCGCCGGCGAGCCTATGACCTGGTGATCATCCTCCACGGCAACGACCCGGAAGCCACCCTCCTGGCCTCTCTGACGGGAAGCCCCTTTATCATCGGCTCGGCCGGGAGCCCCCTCTCCTTCGCCTACTCCGCTGCGGTGGGGCCCACCGGCCCTTATGAGCACGCCATCGCGCGGCGCCTTAATTTCGTCCGCCTCGTTGGCGCTGACACGGCCGATACGCGCATGGACCTCTTCCTCCCCCCGGAGGAACTGGACCGGGCCGGGGCCATCCTGACCGAAAAATTCGGCGCCGTCCCGCCCCTGCTCATGGCCTTGCACCCCACCGGCTCCGACCCCTATAAGTGGTGGCCGGCGGCGTCTTTCATCGAGCTGGGCAATTTTTTGTATGATTCATATCACGCGCCGCTGCTAATCATCAGCGGCAAAGGCGACCGGGAGCCCGCCGCGGCCATCGCCGCCCGACTTCCCGCCCCCACCCTGGTGACCGGCGGCCGCCATGGTCTGCTCACCGTGGCGGCGCTGCTCTCCCGCTGCCGCCTGTTCATCGCCAACGACAGCGGTCCCCTGCACATGGGCTTGGCCCTGGGGGTGCCTTCGGTGGGATTGTTCGGGGCGGATGACCCCCGCCGGGTCGGGCCTTACCAGGTGGACTGGGGGGTTGCCTTGCATAAGCGCCAGGAAGCCTGCCATCTGGAGCCCTGCTTGCTGAAAAAATGTCCCCGGAATGTATGTATGGAGGCAATCGGGGTCGCTGAAGTGGTGGAGATGATTAAAACCTGGTGGGAGCCACGGGATCAGGGGCCAGAAAAAGCAAAAACAGACCTCTAATCCCCGGTCCCTGACTCCTGTATCTGGCCCCCTGCCCTAAATTTCTTCGTCACCAGCTCCTGGTAAATCTCATTAATCTCCCGGCCCAGGCGCTCTAAAGAAAAGTGTTCCCGGACGTGCCGCCGGGCGTTTTCTCCCAGTTGCCGGGCCCCGGCGGGGTCCCCCAGCAGCCGCTCCAGGGCCCCGGCCAGGGCCGCCGCGTCCCGGGGCGGGATGAGGAGGCCGGTAACGCCGTCGGTCACCACTTCCGGGGTGCCTCCCACCGCGGTGGCGATCACCGGCAGACCCGCCGCCATGGCCTCGAGTAAAGCCAGGGACACCCCTTCGCTGTAGCTGGGCAGGACAAAGATATCCATGGCCTGCAAAAGATCGGGCACATCCTGCCGCTGCCCCAAAAAATGCGCCTGAGCGGCGAGACCCAGGCCAGCCGCCAGGACTTTGATTTCATCTTCCCGCCGGCCGCCGCCCACGATGAGGGCCTGCACCGGATAACGCTCCTTTAAGCCGGCCATGGCCTCCAACAATTCTTTATGCCCCTTGGCTCGGTGATCCAGGCGGCCCACCAGGCCGATCAGCGGCACATCCTCGGGGAGCCCTAATTCCTGGCGCACCGCCGGGCCGGGCCGGGCCGCGTCGAGGGCGGTGATATCCACCCCGTTGGGCACCACCCGCACTCTGGCCGGGTCCAGCCCCACTTGCGCTACAAGATAGTCCTTCACCCCTTGGGACACCGCCATACTCAGATCGGTAACCCGCCCCAGGACACGGCAGATGCGCCGGCGCTTCCCGTTGAAGCGGGTGAAGCCGTGCCAGTGGTCGATGATGAGGGGCGTCTGCATCAAGGCCCCGGCCAGGCGGGCGTAATTCCCTGGGACATAGCTGTTGACGTGCATGATATCGACTTGATGACGATAGATGACCCAGCACAGGTGAAAGAAAAAACGCAGCCACACCGCGCCGTTCAACCCCGGCATTCGGAAATCGACGCGAGCGAGAGTAGGAGGGATGACCCCTTCGGTATCGGGCGTCAGCAGACCGCAGATCACCTGAAAGCGGTCCGGGTTCAGGCGGGCCGCCGCCTCCACCAGCACCATTTCGGCGCCGGCGCCCCGCTCCGGTTTGATGATGAAGAGGACGGTGATGGGTTTACCCGGATCCATAAACCTTAAAGTGGCTGGCCGGCTGGACTAGCTGGACGCCACATCGGCTGCAGATGAAGAAAGGATTTCCTTGATCACCGGGCCCGAACCAGAGTTAATAAAAGCTCTTCGATTTTTTCAAACTGGCCTGAGTTTATTTTGCCGGTGGCCGAATACCTGATAATGCCATGCTTGTCGATAATCAGAAAATTGCTCTCCCCAGCTTTCATGTGATAGTCCGCGAACATCTTCCCGGTCCAATCTCCATAAATCGTAAATCCTTCTTTCCCCGAGCTCTCTCTAAGCCTGCGTTTCCAGATAAGCTTATCGGGCCAGGATGATTCCGTACAATCAATCACGACCAGCCGGAAAACATCCTGTTTGATGTTTGCCGGTTGAGCCCGGTAAAGCCGTTTTAATGCATCCTTCAATTCACTATTTTTCTTGATGACATGTCTGGATTCATAAAAAAGAATGACCACCTTGCCCAGTACTTTATCCAGGGACAGTCTTTGGTTGTCCCCCGATACCACCTGAAAGTTCGGCGCCGGTTTACCCCACGTCAGGAAGGAAGCCCAAGACCCGAAAGACCAGCCACCCAGCCCCAGGGATAATAATATGATTGATAAGATGACCTTCCTGAATATTCTCATCTCTTAGCTCTCCAACCATATTCCTACAAATCTGTCGGTATTTATATGCGTTAAGACATCAAATCGTCATATTTTGTAAAGTAAAATTTTTTGTCAGGATGATAGCAAAATTTTTTCTAAAAAAGTACCCCCCTGGCCCATTCAGACAAGGGATAGCGCCCCTGCCCTGTCCTACTCCCTCGTTAAGTCCTTCACCGGGCCACCAGGGGCTGAAGGTGCTCGCTGATAAGTTTGGCGGCCAGCTTTGACCCCCGGGTGTTGAGATGCACCACATCGTAGATATATTTTTTATCCGAAGGAATCAAGCCGGCCAGATCGATGACCAACACGCGGTTCGTCTTCCCCACCTCCCGGATGGCCTGGTTGAATTTGGCGTAAAGCTCGATGAACTCGCTCACCGGAATCCCGGAATCCGACTCAAAACCCTGCATGGCCTTAAGGACCTTGGGATCGGGATTGGCCTTGTAGCGGTTGAACTGGGTCATGAGCACCGGCGTGATTTTCCGGGCCCGGCAGAGGTTGATGAAGGTTAAGAGGTTCATCTTGAACTCATCCAGAATGGCGGCCTTCTCCACCGTGAGCTTCTTGCCCCGGATGTAAGCAAACTCGTCATCCGGGTCCTTTACCTTTTTGCCGAAGATTTTATGGCTCAGGATCCGGGTGGCGGCGTGGAGGTTGGGGATATACATGTCCCGGGCCAGGGTGGACAGGGCTTTAAGCCCCGTGAGATTCTTATAGAAATAAAAATTGACGATGGGCTCCCGGGTGGGGTTTTTACTCCAGTAAGTCTTGTCGTAAATCAGGCCCACCAGGTCGTTGAGGTTGTGCATCATGATGACCACGTCGGGTCTGACCGGGATAAGCTTGTTCAATAAAATATCCAAGGAATTTAATGAGTTGTTGCCACCGACCCCGGAATTAATCGAGGTGATTTTTTCCCCGGTCTGTTGTTCCAGGAGCTGGCCCACCAGGTAAGGAAAGCGGTTTTCTTCCTCCACGTAGATGCAGGCCACGGTGGAGCCGCCCAGAAAGACCAGGGTGAGGTCCGGTTTCTCATAGTGGTTATAGGGCAGCATAAAGCCGTGGGCGTCGGTTCTGACCCGGTAGGGTTTCTGGACCAGGCCGTCGGATTCCCGCACCGCCCGGTCCGGGGGAACATCCACCGTGTCGACCCCGGGCAAAATCTCCCGCAAGTTGATGTAGCGCCGCTCGGTAAAGAGCACCAGGTTATGGGTGTGGTTGATGTAGGCCAGAATTTTTTCGGTGCCGTAGGTGGCCGCCAGCAACAGGATCAAGACCACCCAGAAAATGGTCTTCCTGGGATGGCGCTCAAACCAGTTGGGCGGGGATGGGGCTGGCTGATCGACCATGGTCTCCGGCTCGTTATGGGATGCGAATCTGCTGCCGGGAGGGGCGCTGCAGTTCGGCGCCTCCTCCCGGAGATATTTTTCCAGTCATTATACCGCGTTTCAAGGGAAAACCAAAAACACCAGTTATCCACCCGGTTCACTCTCCCATCATGATGGATGCTTGGAGGTAAAGAGAGGCGAAGGGCATTGAGCCTCGGGGGCGCCCCCTGACCAGGCCCCGGGAAAATCGGCTTGACAATTCTCAGTGAAGACCTTAGAATGTTTGAGGAATTTTCGGGAGAGCCAAACTTTACCATTAAAATGGCAGCATGAGAGGCACGAGATGTCTATTGAGGGTTATATTGATTATCAACGCCGGGAATTTTGTAAGGATGTGCAATGTCCGCTACAGATGGAATTGGATGACCAACCACCGGGCTCCGATGCTTGTGAAAAGATAAGACAGGAATGTAAGACAAATTGTCGATACACAACTTATCAATTCCACCATTGGTTGATCAATAAAGGTTATTTAATTGTCCGACCCAAATAATTTTTTTTAATAATATTAATGATGCGTTAAGGATAGGAGATAATTACATGGATTGGGGAATGCAAAATCGCTTAAGTCAACTTATGCCCAATGGCAAATGTTTTTTTATGCCCATTGATCATGGTTATTTTCAAGGACCCACCCGGAATCTGGAGCGGCCGGGAGAGACCATCAAACCGCTGCTGCCTTATGCGGATGCCATCTTTTGCACCCGAGGGGTATTGCGGGCGGCGATAGACCCGATCGGAAGTAAACCCATTGTCCTGCGCGTCTCCGGCTGTACCAGCGTGGTGGGCAAGGATCTGGCCAATGAGGAACTCACCACCTCCATCGAAGAAATTATCCGGGTGAACGCCGCCGCGGTGGGCATCTCGGTCTTTATCGGCAGTGAATATGAGAAGCAGACTCTCCAGAACCTGGCCACTCTGGTCAATGCCTGCGAGGGTTATGGCATCCCGGTGATGGCGGTTACCGCCGTGGGTCGGGAATTGGAGAAACGGGAATCGCGCTACCTGGCCTTGTGCTGTCGCATCGCCGCGGAACTGGGCGCCAAAGTGGTGAAGACTTATTGGTGCGAGGAACACTTTGATAAGGTGGTGAACGGCTGTCCGGTGCCCATCATTATGGCCGGCGGGCCCAAGTGTGAGACCGAACTGGAGGTCCTGGAATTTGTCCATGACGGCATCGCCAAAGGGGCGGTGGGGATCAATCTGGGCCGAAATGTCTGGCAGAGCCCCCATCCGGTGGCCATGGCCAAGGCCTTAAGGACCATTGTCCATGACAATGCCTCCGTCAAGCAGGCCCACGAGATCTATAAAAAGACCAAAGAAAATAAATAAACCAAACCGCGCCAGAAGTTCAAGGTTCACCAGGGAGAGGCTATCAGCTTTTAGCTTTGAACTTTGAACTTTGAACTTTGAACTTTGAACTTTGAACTCACCTTATGATAGTAGCCAAATACTACAACAACAACGATATCCGCCTGGAAGAGCTCCCCATCCCCAAGATCGGGCCCGGGGAGATTTTGGTAAAGGTGTATGCCAGCGGTATCTGCGGCACCGATGTGATGGAATGGTACCGGATTCAAAAGGCCCCCCGGATTCTGGGCCATGAGATCGCCGGCGAGATCGTTGAGTCCCAATCGGACAAATACCACCCAGGACAGCGGGTTTTTGTCAGCCATCACGTGCCGTGTTCTGAGTGCAAATACTGTCAGGCGGAAAATCAAACCGCCTGCGATACCTTACATGCAGGCAATTATGATCCCGGCGGCTATAGTGAATATGTCCGGGTGCCCAAGATTAATGTGGATTACGGGGTGTATGTCCTACCGGATCAGGTGTCCTACCTCGAAGGCACCATGATCGAACCGTTGGCCTGCGGGGTCAGAGGCCTGGGGCTCATTGATATCCGGGCCCACCACACCGTGTTGATTCTGGGGTGCGGTATCTCCGGCATCCTGAATATTCAGTTGGCCAAGTTAACCGGCGCCCGGGTTATTGCCACCGACATCAATGAGTATCGCTTAAAGAAAGCCAAAGAGTTCGGCGCCGATGAAGTGCGGCACGCGGCTCAAGACCTGAATCTTAAGGCGGAAAGGGTCATCATCTGCACCGGGGCGTACGCCGCGGTGGAGCAGGCCTTCCGGTGCATAGATAAGAAGGGGATTATCCTCCTCTTCGCCATTTCCAACCGGGATATTGCCATTCCCATCCCGGACTTTTGGCGCAATGAACTCACGGTGACCTCATCCTATGGCGCCGCCCCGGTTGATTTGGAAAAAGCCTTGGCACTCATTGCTGATAAAAAAATCAACGTCCAAGATACCATCACCCACACCCTGCCCTTACAAAAAATCCAAGCAGGCTTTAAAATTGTCGCCGAGGCCCAGGAATCATTAAAGGTGGTGTTGGAGCCTTAGTAGCCTGGATTATTCAATAAAATAGGCCGATGCCGGTATATCATTGTGAGCCATGTAGGGTGCGCCCTGCGCACCAATCAACTTGACCCCTTGAGGTCACCAATGGTGGCCTCAAAATCTGACCGCCGCCCCGAAAACTATTTTTTGTAGCCGCAGGCCCTCATAAAAAAACCTGCCCCTGCACCGGCGAGACGCCTGCGGCTCCCAGTCCCCCGGTCCGCCCTCCCTACCTTTCTTTTTACCAGGCATTAAGATAAAATATTTTTATGACGCAGCGGGAAGCAGCCTTAGCGGGCAAAATCACCCCGGCCATGCAGCAGGCCGCCAACCGGGAAGGAGTGGCCCCGGAGGTCATCCGTCAGGGTCTGGCCCAGGGCACCGTCACAGTGCCGGCCAACCGGAAGCACCGGGGGCTTAAGCCCATCGCCATCGGCGCCGGCGTCCGGGTCAAGATCAACGCCAATATCGGCACCTCGCCCCACGACGTCAGTCTGAAGAAAGAACAGGCCAAGCTGGCCGCGGCCCTGGATTACGGAGCGGATGCGGTCATGGACCTGTCCACCGGCGGCAACCTGGATAAGATCCGCACCACCCTTCTGGCCCGGTGCCCGGCGCCCTTCGGCACCGTGCCCATCTACCAGGTGATGACCGAAGCCAAGAGCCTGGATGACGTCAAGGCCGACGATATCCTTTCCATGGTGCACCATCACGCCCGACAGGGGGTGGACTTCGTCACGGTCCACTGTGGCGTCACCCGGGCCGCCCTGCCCCTCCTGAAAAAAAGGGTCACCGGGGTGGTCTCCCGGGGCGGGGCTTTTCTTACTGCCTGGATGCGCCGCTACCAAAAGGAAAACCCCCTGTACGAGCACTACGACCGGCTGCTGGCCATCGCCAGGGAATACGACGTCACCCTCTCTCTGGGGGACGGCCTGCGCCCCGGCTGTCTGGCCGACGCCACCGACAGGGCCCAACTCCACGAACTGAAGATCCTGGGCGACCTCACCCGGCGGGCCTGGGCCCGGGGTGTCCAGGTCATGGTGGAAGGCCCGGGCCACCTGCCCATGCAGGTCATCAAGAAAAATGTCCGCCTCCAGCAAAAATACTGCGCCAACGCCCCTTTTTACGTCCTGGGGCCCCTGGTCACCGACGTGGCTTCGGGCTACGACCACATCGCCGGGGCCATCGGCGGGGCCCTGGCCGCCAGCCTGGGCGCCGCCTTTCTGTGCTACGTCACCCCGGCGGAACACCTGAAACTGCCGGAAGTGGAGGACGTCATCGACGGGGTGGTGGCCTCCCGGATCGCGGCCCACGCCGCCGACATCGCCAAAGGCTTCCCAGGGGCCGCCGACTGGGATTTACAGATGTCCCAGGCCCGCCGGAGCCTGGACTGGGACACCCAGATCAAGCTCTCCGTCAACCCGGGCAAAGCCCGGCGCTACCGGGACCTGTCCCAGGCCAAGGAAGACCAGTGCACCATGTGCGGCCGCTTCTGCGCCATGAAGGTCTTCGACGATAGATTTGAGGGATGAGTTTTTTTGGGGGAAGGGGGCTAAGGGTATACACCCTTACCCCCTCCCCCCAAGCCCCCCACCCCCAATCCCATAAGCAAGAATAGTAGGGGCACGGCGAGCCGTGCCCTTTTTTGTTCCTTGGAGCATAGAGCGATTGCCAAAAGTATTTTCCGGTTTCGATATCTTAATGAATCGTAGGAGCACAGCGTGCTGTGCCCTCATGGGCATAGCCAGCACTGTCCGGTTAGGAAATTGCACGTGGTCGCCAGCGGGAAAAAATTTGCCTCGCCCTTGAACAGATGCTTTAAGGAAGATATAAGGCGCCGTTTTGTCATCCTGAGCGAAGCGAAGGATCTCGTATTTTTGAGATTCTTCGGTCGCTTCGCTCCCTCAGAATGACAGATGTGGGGACTTTTCAGAAACCTCCATTTATCAATGGGGCCTTTACAAAAACCTAACCGGACACCGCTGGGGCATAGCACGCTATGCCCCTACAAGAAAACGGTAGTATATCCCTCCCAAAAAAAAATCTTTTTAGTGTCAATTGATGACAATTCTGGCAATTTTCCTTGGGTTATGTTAAATTTTTCTTAAGATTCCTCCACCTAGATGGAGAGCTTGGATCCAAACCGATTTGGACCGAGACTTAAAGGAGGGAACCAGATGGACTGCCTGCCTCACCCCCGACCGGGGGCCGTAGTCCCCGAGCCCGCCCACGGGCTGAAATTCACCCA
>Ga0307425_1001399_pt1 | contig 14496 bp, 10 predicted proteins | sample SalMarWE160330MG_FD_202152 | JGI IMG/M metagenome (GOLD analysis project Ga0307425, IMG submission 202152) | Salt marsh sediment microbial communities from the Plum Island Ecosystem LTER, Massachusetts, United States - WE1603-30 | ecosystem: Environmental > Aquatic > Marine > Intertidal zone >... | reverse complement strand
AGGGAAACCGGCTGGTTCTCGACAGTTTTTATGATGTCCTCTTGTTCATGGCACTTCAGGCATTCCCGGTCTGAGGTTCTCAGAACCAAGCTTGTTCGTCTTATGGTGTGGGGTTGGTGACAATCTGTACAAGCGGGAATGGCTCCCGGTTCCTGTTCCCAGAGTTCGCCCTTGATGATCTTGATGTGCACTTCTTCGATCCGGGCATGACATTTTGTACAAGTTGCAGCAATATTGCGGGCGGACACTGTGGATCTGGAATTCGTATGGGGGAGAATGAGATGGTTTCCATGGCAATCATTGCAGGTGGCTGTGACGATGAGGCCCTGTTTGAACAGCCCCTCTCCATGAATGCTCTGAGAGTAATTTGTCAAAATGTCGTGTTCTGCAATGTTATAAACTCGTGCTACAGGAGCTCCCTCTCGGTGACATTTGCCACAGAGAACCGGGATATTCATTTTGTATGTCCGGGATCTGATATCGCTCCGGGGAAATATGTCATGATCGCCATGGCACTCTTTACAGGTCGGGGCGTAAGGGGCACCCCTTCTCAAGGCACTTCCGTGGATACCGGCATAAAATTCTGCATCGGCGACGTCATGACAGATCCCACAATTGACATTTTCCAGTTGTTCTGGATGTGGAAAATCCTTGACATCGGCATCCTGGTGACAGTCGATACAATCCAGGTTTTTATGAACCGACTCTGCAAATCTCTTAAAATCCACGTAAAGAGAGACTGTCCGTCCCCTTCTCTCTGTCGTCAACTCTCGGTCGGAATGGCAGGCTTCGCAGTCTTCTTTGCTCTGAGATCGCACGGGCCAAGGGAAAAGAACAAAACCCAGAATGATGAACACGATTGTTTTTTTTACAGTCATGAATGAAACTCTCAGCCCATGAATATAAGAATAGCACCCATCTTTTTTGGGGAAAAGTGGGACCGTAAACTATGGTCTTTTTCAGTCTCAGGTCGCAAATATAAGTGAATTCAAACCGTTATTGCTTTTCAGGTACGGGATGCTTGACTTTTTCCCATGCTGTGTCAAAGTCGAAGGGCTTGTCGTGGGGATTTTCATGACAGGAAAGGCACTGCGCTTTTATGGCCTCGGCTGAACCGTATAGTATCAAACCGTTCTTCACAGCTTCGGCTTGGTCCTTCATGATGCTCATCTTTTTATATTCGCTTCCCGGTCCGTGACAAACTTCGCATGTCACTCCCTCTTCTTTAAGCTCGGGTGCTTTTTGGGCAAGGGGAGCATGGCATTTTAAGCATTTTTCGTTCTCGGGAGCATCCGCAGCTAGTGCCTTCGCATCTTCCGAGATGAGAGCTGAAAACGATTTAGAATGTTTCGTGGCCTCCCAGAGGGGATATTGCTGACCCTGTTTTTCACTCTTGTGGCATATTTTGCACTTAGCGGCACCCACATAAGTGAAATCCTGACTGAAAAGCATAAAAGGAACAATGATAAGTAAAATGCCGATTAAAAGGACTGTCTTTTTCAACTCATCCTCCATTGTTGAGATAGAATTATTTCGGATTTTATTATTATAGCAAAATGTGTGCCAAAATAAAGAGGATATTAATTTGCAGTGATCAAAGAAGTTGCGAGCGATAGCAGCAGGATTTTTTAATGGGGTGAAATAGTGGATGGGTCATATCACCCATACGCGGGGAATTTCACCCAGGAGATTTATGGATAGATTTCGATAATTTCTTTTTCATCTGTCTTTTCCTAAGGATTCCACATTTTTTATCAAATTTGTCAGGGCCTCTTCGATATACATAAAGTTGTGAATTCCCGAACTTCCGTCAAGCAGAATGTTCTGAAAAGATCTTTCTGTCCCATGTATGAGGTTTTTTTCTTGTTCAGTCAATGTTAATTTCTTCTTTTCTTTCAAAAGGGACGTCAGAGATGCGGACAGATCTTTTACGGATTGTTCCCATTCTTTAAACGTGTCAGCATAATCCTCTTCATGGCAATCGAGGCATTTCGTCGCGCCGGATCGAAAGATTTTGTTATGGTCGTCGAGGTGACAATCTGTACATTCGGCACCCGCTTCAGACATGATATCTTGTGGAATTTCCAATCCGTTTAGGACTCCCCCCTGATAAAAGGTTTTTTGGATCCTATGGCAACTCTTACAATTTTTCTCAGAGCCTTTGTGGTGACAGGGCGCACAGCCCTTCTTTGTGGCGATGAATTCGCCATGCTTGTGGAGGTTCGAATGGCAGGTGTCACACTGGATATTCTGCTCGATGAGATGTTTTTTGTGGGGGAAATCTAGACCAAAAATTGAAGTGTTGATTTCCTCAATCCCTTGGTGGCAATTGGAGCACTGAGTGGGGATGTTTTTGGCCGGTGCTTCAATTTTTGGAGGTTTGTAGGTGGATTCGATAACACGGAGAGCTTCCAGCATTCTGTTGTAAGCAGCAAAGAGCAGCTCCTGGGAATAGGCGATATTATGGACACTCTTACCCTTATCCACAACTTCGATATTGAACAGCGCTTCTTCCATGAGTGATTCAGCTTTCCTCAAGTCTATGTGCTTCGATCCCTTGACTTTCTGCATCGTGGCATCATAGACAGACCTGATTTGAATCAGTTTTTTTTCGGTTGATGTTTCCCAATCCTTGAGGATCAAGGAAAAACCCTTGCCGTGGCAGGACTCACAGGCTTCCGCCTCGGAAACGAGTGTTTCACCCTTGATGCCATCTCCCTTAGCTTCCTCGTGAAAGATATGACAACCTTTGCAGCTCAGGCCTTTCTCCAGCATGATGTTGGGCATGGGATGAGAAACTCCTTTGCCTCCTTCTCCGGTATACAATATTTTTTGAGATTTATGAAAGTCGGTATGGCAAGATTCGCAATCAGCAATAGAGTTGATATCCTTGATGATCTTGTGCTGAATTTCCATGTGGCATTGGTTACATTCGATCTTGTCTTCATAAATATGTTCTGTATGCATCAGATCAGTATCATTATACTTTTCCAACCGTTCCCTTTCCCCGTGGCACTTGTAGCAGTTTTCTCTGGGAACTTCTCCATCTCCTATGATAGTGTTGCTGTGGCATTTGTCGCAGCTGAAACCGCTGTCGAAAACGAGAGTGTGATTGAATCGAGATACTCCATCGTTGACGAGAGTGTCTTTTGTATGGCAATGCGAACAATCATCGATCCGGGGATAGTGCTCGCTTTTTTTGAAATGGCAGATGAAACACGTGCTTTCGGTGACTGTGATGTGTTCTCCCTGGACGATCTGGGAGTGGCAGCTTGTGCACTGGAGGCGCTTCCCTCTTTTTAGATCTTCGAAATGGATTTTGTGGTCGAAGACAACCTTTTTGAATATGACTCGGCCTTCAAGTAGCCTTCTGTCGTGACATCCTTCTTTCAAGCAGCTCTCATCACGGATCTCTGCCCATGGCTTGGATTTGACGTAGAGCTTAGTCCAGTAGCGGCCCACCATGACGAGTCCCTCGATCTTTTTTCTCAACATGGACCGGATTCCGCCGGATGGAGGATAATGGCATTCATTGCATTCGAATTTACTGTGCGACGATGTTTTCCAGCTTTCGAAAAAAGGCTTCATGTAGTGGCATGTGGCGCAAAAACCTGAGTGAGACGTGAATTCCACGGCAGCTACAAACAGAACAATAATAACTAAAAGGATTCCTCCAAAAATGATGAGTCTCTTTTTTCTTTTTTTATGTTTAATTTCTGCCATCACTTTTTCATTGTGGATATTCAGCTCTGTTTTTTACATTCGATATGGTTAAGTCTGCAGCTTTTTATTATCCTCTTTCTTGATTATCCTATTGTCTTCCTTCGTTTTTTAAAAAGACTCTTTAATCATAGAGTCTATCTAACACAGAGTTTAAGCGTAGCTGTGGAGTCCGGCCAGCAGGTAATTCACGCCAAAATAGGTAAAGAGAGCGGCCAGGAAACCGAATATGGCTATCAGCGCAGACCTGCGGCCTTTCCAACCCATGACGATTCTCGTGTGCAAGTACAGAGCAAAAACGAACCAGGTGATCAAACTCCAGGTCTCTTTGGGATCCCAACTCCAGTAGGTTCCCCAAGCTTTATAGGCCCAGACCATACCGAATACGAGCCCTCCCAGGGTAAAAAGCGGAAAACCGATGGCGATGGTTCTATAACTGATAGAATCGAGCCTTTCAGCTGTCAGCGATGATTTTTCGGCGACTCCCTTTTTCTCTTTAGAATCTGCGACCAGATACATAATGCTCGTGATCAATCCCACAGCGAAAAAGGCCTCACCGAGAAGAGTGATGGAAACATGAAGCCACAACCAATAGCTCTGGAGCGCGGGGACAAGTGGTGTGGCCTCTTTGGGCATGAGTGGCGAAGAGGCCAGAGCCATCAGACCGATCACGATCAACATAAAATACGGGCCGGCCTTTTTTATTTTGAACTTTCCTTCGATAAGGACATAGGCGAATATCGCAGACCATGAGAGGAACGAGAGAGATTCATACATGTTTGTGAAGGGCGCATGCCCGCTCTCTATGGTTCTTAAGATCAGAGCGGCCGAATGGACGATAAGGCCCGCAAACGCAAATGTGTATCCAGATTTAGCGAGGTTTTCTTTTTTTGAAAACAGAAAGGCAAAGTAAAAAAAGGCGGCAATGAAGTAAAGAATGAATGCTATAAGAAAGAGGGTGGATTCGTTCATTTCGATCTCCTTATGGACTCCATGATTTTGTCGAACTCCGATTGAAAATCCTCACGGCTTTTTGTGGCTAACCCACCTGCTACTACATCTGTTTTATTCTGGCTTTCTTCAAGGATCATCTTGATTTCTCGAGGAGGCCAGAAAAAGGCCACAAGTAGGCCGATCATGAGGAAAGTGCAGCCTGCCCATATGAAGTTGACTCCAGGATCTCTAGACAGTTGAATCCCTGAATACTGAGCGGCTTTGAGGTCTTTCAGTTCAAAGGAAAGATCTGTCTCAACATTTGAATGCATGCGGTTAAAATCGGGGAATTTAGCGAAAATCCATCCGGAGAAGACTTTTTCCCTACCTTGCCACCCTTCGATAAAGGCCGCAGGATTGTTGGGCTCGAGTGATCGCGTCGCGATCTCATTGTTTTCTCCAATGATAAAGTCCGGGACAAAATTGAGGACAGCCACTTCAAGGTCTTCCCCGCTGAGCTTCACTTTTTCCCCAATTCCAAGTTCCATCTTTTCAAGAAAATCCGGGTTCTTTTTCTTTTTTGCCCAGATCTCCAGTGTGGGATTTTCCCAGTTCCACCCATAACCGCTTTGATAGAACATAAATCCTTTATAGGAGAGGGGATGATTGACCTCGATGGTTCTAGACAAAATGTCCGTGCTGTTTTCTAAAACCGTGAGCGTGCTTTTCCAGTCTCGGACACTGCCGTTCGGATGATACTCCGTAACGAATTTATCCAGCCGGAGCTTAAAATCTGCCTGGGGGATATCGATCGTTTGCCCCTCGTTAATGTTCAAACTGGTTCGGAATCCGGCCATGCCGCTGATGATTCCACCGCAAATGATGATGAGCAGGCCGAGATGAACGATGTCCGAGCCAAAGAGTCCGAGGCTCTTTTTGCGGGCAAGAAGATAAGTCGTATTTTCATTGTGCTTCTCTTTGAGCCGGTAACGTTTGATTGAGAACACATGTTGAACATCGCCCCTTGTTTTTTCGAGATTCTGGTTCTTTTTAAAACTGGCCTTGATTTTTAGAGAAAGCAGACTTTTTTTCTCTCCAGCAATTTTTGGCTGAAAAGCCTTTTTCAATTTTGGAGAGAGACGGGTGAGCGTACAGATCACGATGTTCACGGCAAAGAGGAAAAGCAGAGAAATGAACCACCAGGATTGATAGAGTTTAGTGATTTCAAGCCTGATGAAAACATTGGCAATGTCTCCATATCGATCCGCATATTCCGCCGGACTTCGATGCTGGGGGATTAATGTCCCCAGAATGGAAGCTAGAGTGATAATGATCAATAAGACTATGGCGAGTCTGACAGAACTGAAAATATTTAGAAATGATTTCATTGGCGCCTGCTCATATAAGAATTAGTAGGTATAATATAGAATAAGTTGCGCTATGACAACAACAAACAGTATTTCATGACTTTCTTTGAAGCGGAACTGTTTTTATTCCAAATAACTGCCTATTATACCATATTTATGGAAATAGTAGGTTATTCTTCCTGCCAAGATTTGCATCTTTAAATCTGTGATGAAATGAATACTTCTTAGCGTCATGGATTGCCCCAATTGTGAAGTTGAGAAAGTCGTTTAAAAGTCTATCATTCATCGCGCTTTTGGGGATATTCCTCTCGCTAAGCAGTTCAATATGGTTCTGGATCTACCGGTCAACGACCAGGGATTATTGGTTGTCTCCATGTGCTGCACGTAGCTCTTTAGCCTTATCTTTGATCTCTAATAGAGAGCGCTGCATCTCGCTCCATCCATACCAGAGGGCATAATCCGGATTGGCGTGGAAGGTCCCCTGGAAGGTTCTCATCCTGTGTTCGAGGAACATCACAAAGAGCTCCAGTTCAATTGGGGTGGGAGCGTCATGGAAGGTGAGAAGGTCAGGGAATGGATGGGCATAGCTTTCGGGTTTTTTCAAGATTCCATCGTTATAAAGTCCCGCAACGATCCGGATCGCTTCGGCCATCAACCGGTCGGCTTCCTTGATCATCTGATCGCCCTTCTCTAATTCGGCCTTGGCAAAATTGAGTGAGTGACAGTCGTTGCAGGTTTTCAGCATCTTGTCCCGTTCTTTCTGCCAGTCTTCCTGAGTCAAACGGGCAACATTGGCGGCTTTAACGACATCGAGGCGAGCGGTAGGATTCCCTTCGGGATCGAGAACGCCCAATCCCTGGAGGATCGTGGCACGATCCGCAGTCCACTGCTTGTCTTCAGGCATGGGAAGCCGGACAGCCAGGAATCCCCAAGCTGTCATCACGGCATGATCGCCTTCCTGCATGTGACATGTCTGACATGTGGGTGCAGCAACTGTATCAGGGAGTGTATTATTCTGCTTGAGCATGTAGCGAACGCCGTGTTTTGAGCCGGAATACATTTCCCACTGGGGATGGTCAAAGCCCATGTGGCAGGTCTGGCATGCCTGGGGTTGTCGTGCCTCTTGGACGGAAAATATGTGCCTGGTATGACAGGCATCACAAGAGGCGACACCAAATCCAGCTCCGGTCTTTTTCAATTCTTGAATTTCTTCTGTAGTTTTCAAGCCGACTTTGTGACAGGCTCCACAGCCCTTCATTCCCTCCATCAACGCGATGGGCTGCCAGTGGGCTGTTGGCATGGCCTTCATGGCTGCCCACGCTGCGGCGTGTTTTCCTGCTTTGAACTGGGCGACCTTTTCGTCATGGCAGTCCGCACATGTTTCGGGCGTCGGGATGCGGACTTTGTCCACATCATAGGGATCTGTATGCTGGTCTCCATGACATACAGAACAGTCCACATCATTCTGACTGTGTTTGCTCAGCTGCCAATCCGAAACGATGTCCGGTGTGACTTTTTTATGACAAGTTATACATTCCTGGGCAAACGCACCCGTATAAAACGTAAAAACGATCAGGACACTCAAAATGCCTTTGTGTTTCAATTTCCCTGCCTCCTCAGAAATTGAATATTTTAAACATCGGTTTGCTACAAATTCTATAGAAGCAGTAAGCTCTTTTCAAGAAAAAAATGAAAAACATAATCTCTCGTGATTCTCTATTATTTTATGAGCGGAAGATGCTTTTGAAGATGGTTTTAGATAGGAAAAAGGCTGAGACTATAAAAAAAAGGGCAGCATTTTCGGATGCTGCCCTTTTTATACTTCACTTATAGCGAAAGATCTGTCAGCGCCATTTGTAAGCGCTGATATCTCCTCCGATGTGTTCAATGGAATCCACGAGCAATTGAGCAATGTACTTGGAGTTGTGGATGTAACCGTGGGGTTCCTTCTTGCTGACCTGGAAGTTGTACGCAGCTCTCAACAGTTTGGCGTCGAAATAGTTATATGCATTCGGGAAAATGGCCTCTCCAGGATCGACTTGGCCGTTGCCGTTGGTATCGACAAAGAAGTACGGATATGCGCTAGAGTCGTAAACAAGGGCGGTTCCGATAACGGTTGCGGCATAGGTTTGGACCTGCGCATACAGGGCCTCTTCGAGACTTTTGATCTCGGATTCGATGGATTCGGTCCTATCTCCGTTTCCGTTGTAATCGGGTGTCGAAGCAGGCCGAATACCGCTGAACTTGAACTTGACGGGATCTGCACCGGGATCCGGTTGAGACACATCCTGTCCATGGCAGTAGACGCAATCTTCAGGATTGGGCTTTTGCACGTTGTGGAGTTTGCCTGTATAGTCATAAACTTTATGCTCACTCTGCGTTCCCATATGGCACTCAATACAGGTGTCGAATTGGCCATTGTGATTGTGCCAGAGTTTCTGTCCCATATACTGTTTGCCGTTGAACTCGTATCCACCGTGAACTTTATTACCGAACAGAACTGCAGCGGTTGGATAGTAGTGAACATTGATGAAGCCGTAAGGCCCTCCTGGTTTTGAGGCGATGTCTTCGTCGATCGACTTTTTCGATTCGCGTCCCTGATGACAATTCAGACAGAGGTTGCTGTTATCACCCATATCTGCAGTCGCACCGGAAGGGAATTCGACTGCGCCAAATTCCCTAACATGGGGAGGCGATGTATGACAGGTCGTACAGAGCATTCCATTGGAAATCTCGGCTGCTACGTTTGTACCTAGTTCTAGCAGATCTGCTAGGCCTACAGCACTGTGGCATTTAGCACAACTAGCCTCAACTTCTCCTTCTTCATCCCAGTGCCTGAAGGCTTCGCTTGAACCGTTGAAATGTCCTTCATCGGTCCTGTGCATCTTGCTGATATCCACGGGATTCTTGAGCTTTATATTCAGGTCTGCGATGGAATCGTAAAGGAGTTCGATGACGTATTTGCCGTTATGGGCAAAGGCATTAGGGTCTTTCTGTGCGACCTGGTAGTTGTAGGCAGCACGGAGAAGGCGTGCACTGAAGTAAGAGTATCCTTCCTCATCGGAGTCTGCGATGCCGTTGTCGTTTGCATCGAAGAAAAAATAGGGATAAGCCTGCGAATCATAGACAATGGGGTATCCCAGGACATTTCTCGCATATTTTCGCAACGCGGAATACAATCTGGGCTTGAACCCCTCGAGCTCGTAATACATACCCTCGGTCATATTTCCATTGCCGTTATAGTCCACAAATGAACCGTAAAAGCGGATGTTTTTGGGATTTCTGACACCGGTATGACAGGTTTGGCATGGTCCATCGATATCGACTTCTAAAGAATGTGGATTGTGACATGTGTGACAGGCGTTGTAACCGGTTATGTGGGAGAACCTGGCGTCATAGGTTTTTCCTTCATACTCATATCCTGCCTTCACAACCGTTCCGAACTGATCGGCAGCAGCCGCATAGTAATGGATATTTCTGAAGCCGAGATCCGAAGATGGTGTGTCGTCATCAGTGAGTTCGGCATCAGCGATGCTGCGATCTAAGCTAATTTTGGATTCTCTTCCCTGATGGCATTCCATACACAAAGCTTCGGGGCCAAGCCCTTCGACTGTTACTCCGGATGGGAATGTCACATCCGAATGGTCACGAACGATCCCGTTGTCCGGGTCTGAATGGCAGGCATCGCATTCAACAGTTGTCCCTAGAGGTTGAGTGCCAGCAGTTCCGGTTTCAATGAACGAAGCATATCCAGGAGTGCTGTGACATTTGGCGCAACTGCTACTCACTTCACCGTCTTCATCCCAGTGCTTGAACGCTTCCGCTTCGGAGTCCGCATGGCCGGATGTGCTCCACAGTTTTTCTGCGTGTGACTTTTTAGATTGGACACCCACCTGGTCGTCGGACATAGCTGCGATCGAGATGAATGCAACCAGCAAGACCACCAACAGGATGCTTAGAATTTGCGGTTTCTTTGTCATGGGTTCCTCCTCTATTTATCCCAACTGTAGCCAAATGATATCTCGAAGATATTGGCGTTATAGTCGTTGAAGCCTGATAGCGGCTCTTTATAATCCACAACCCGGTAGGCCAGCTCTACAGCCAATCCCATGAGGAATTTGTATTCGATATAGGCTTTGAACGTGTTGCGCTTGATCTCCCAGAAACCGGAGTTTTTGTAGAAATTGGCATAGGCACCGAAACTCCACTGTTCATTCAAGTCCCAATCGAGGTAGAAATCCCAGAGTGTGGATTTACCTTCGTACATGATCTCCCAAAGAAACGCTCCTCCAGGTCCGCTCCAACCAGGAGAATATTCGACAGCACGGTCCCCTGAGTGTTTGACATCGATGAGCGCCAATCCGGCAAAAGCTTTGATCTTTTCAGTATGATATCCTGCCCGCAGGTTGAACTGGTTTTTTCTCGATTCCCAGAGCTCATCATAAAGATCGTTTTTGGATTTTTCTAAAGTCATGACTGCTGAGCCGTAGAACTCTTGGAGCCGTACTTTTGCGGTGGTCCTGAATCTGTTGAAACTCATCGGGCTGGCTATAGTGTAAGGATTGTCGTAGGAACCATGTTGATAGTCGAATGTCAGATCAAGGATCCGGGAAGGTGCCCACCGCAGGTTGCCGAAGAACCCATTTTTCGTTGTGTTGTCCTCGTAGTCAACAGTTTCTAAATCTTCACCTTCCAGCTTTCTTTTTTCATTTCGATATCCGAGAGTCAACCCAAGTTTTGATGAGAATTGATACTGGAATCCGGCTTCGATTCCAAGTGTGTTGAATTTGGGTTCAGTTGCCAATGTCGCGCCATCGATGGTCATGGAGCCTTCCTGTTTGAAGTTGTGGGAGCGGACAGCTCCGATCACAGCCAGCTTGTCTGTCACAAGATATGTGAGGTCCAATTCGTAGAGTCCGATCTTGCGCTCGAATTTTCCTGTGCCGCTCATTCTGTAATCGAAAGGTTTTCCCAGGTAATTGACACCGTCTGCTTCTTCTGAGTAATCGAGGTCCATATCCAGATCGCTGATCTGGGCAATCCCTTTGATCAAGAGACCATCGATCGGCCTGGCGTTGAGCTTGAATGTGTGGGTGAGCGATTTAAGATCATAGGGTTGATCCAAGTAAAAATAACTCATCGATGAAGGATACCCTGCACCCTCTCCACCACCGGCCGCTCCGGGAAGGAAATAACTGTTTGTATTTTTGTAATCACGGGATTTTAGCTCGTACACAAGAGAAAACTGCGAAAAGTGAACATCTACACCTACGGCGATTTCATCGGAATTTTCTTCGACAGGTTTATCGAACTCGAATTCGATCCTGTTGATGTCAAGCGTTGTGACACTCATCCCTTTTTTAAAGAATCCGAAATATGAGGCGAAAACTTGGACATTCTTTGATGCTTCCAACGTGAACGATGCGCTGTCCATCGTTCTTTCGAAATCAAAGGTATGGTTGTCATAGAGTTGACCGCCGAACTGGGTCTGGTCGGCATAGAAATAACTGGATCTTCTTCGTTCCCACTTGAATTTATAGCGTCCGTATTTCTGGACGGTGAGGTCGAACGACTGGAAGGGTTCGATGCCCAGATTGCGGACGTTGATATCCAGGCGGTCGAAAAATGCCTTGAGGGTATCTTCAGGTGTGTAACTGAGGTTGAATGAGTGCAAATAGGCTCCTGATGTGAGATTGATGTCTTCTTTGTACTTGGTGTATGCACCGCTGGTGTCGACGAACCGGTAACCGAACTTGAGGTCTCCTTTGAACTTTTTCGTGCCGTCTTCTGCAGAGAGAGAAAATGTCATGGAGAATATGAACACAACTAATAAAACAGGCAATATAATTTTTGTTCTTTTCATTTTGCTCTCCTATTTCAGAAAGATCTTGCTCAGATTGGATCCGTGAATCGTGGCGTGACAGCTTGTGCAATTTGTGGAGTAAGGATCAAACCGAGAGTGCCAATCTGGCGCTGCCCCGTGACAACTGAAGCAGAGATCCGCTGTGCTCTGGAATGTGAGCATGTGCCTGTTCGGGCTTCCATGGACATCATGGCAGGCGGAGCAACCCTCGATCCTCGATGCGTCGTGTTCATAAAGGTATGGTCCTTCTTTATCAGTGTGGCATTTGAAGCAGGCATCGTGCTTGAAGCCACCTAAGCGCTCTCGTGTGGCTGGAACGTGAGGATCGTGGCAGTCTGTGCAGTCCATGATCCCTTCCTGGAGTCTGTGGTGTTCGTTCAACTGGAATTCAGAGAAAACCTCCTCATGGCACACATAACAGGTTTTTGTCTTTCCAACCTTGAGGAGAGAAGGGTTTGTCTCTCCGGAGTGCATGACATGGCAAGATGTGCAGTCCATGGACGCTTTTCCATGGGGGCTTGCAAAGTATGCGGAATTGGATTTTGTGTGACATGTCAAGCATTTGTCAGATTTTGCGTTCGGAATATCTGTGGATTTAAAAGCAAAGATGTTTGCTCCCCCTCCTTCTTCGATGTGCGTCTCGGCATCACCATGGCAGGCTATGCAGCTTTTGTTCACGGCATGAGGCTTCGACATGAATGCTTTAGCCAAGTCTTCATGACAATCGGCGCAAGTATCGATATCCGCTTCTTGAATTACAGGTTTGGCCGCGGATAGATATCCTGCAACGACCAGCGCTAAGCCGATGAGCACGATCATCTGGAGGGAAGGCCATGTTTTCTGTTTTGTGTCTCTTGTGTGCAACATAGACCTCCTATCAGTCGATTTTTCCCTTTATATTTTTTCCTGTTTTCCCTGAGATATAGCCCTGATCTGCTCTGAATCAAAAGGCTTCTCGATGATGGCATGTACGGAAATGCCTTCGATTTGGGGCTCGATCTGTTTTTGAGATTGGGCAGACAGGATGATTATTTGTGTTTCCGGATGAGATGTTTGCAGCTTTTTCAAAATATCGATGAAGTTCTCATCCTCGATTTCAAACTCAGTAAAGATCAAATGGTATGGTGATTGCTCTGCTTGACTGTAAGCATCGTTTATGCTGGATGCCACATCGACGTGATGGCCTTCCTGAACGAGTATTTCTTTTAATGACCATTGGATGAGCTTATCATCATCGATAACGAGCACTCTTAACATGGATCTACCTTTATTCTTAGTTATTATAAGCAATAGTTGTGCCAATTTGGATGATATGCAGAAATAACTGTAATCCATTGATAATAAATGGATTACTGTTTAATGCCTGTGGGTGGTGTGGAAAGACATAAAGGAGAATGGGTGATATTCACCAAAAGTGGGCGATATCACCCGCCTGGCTTGTCGCAATTATGGATATCTGAGGAAATAGGATCGGAGGAGATGTTTTCGCTCCTGCATAATGAAGAAGCTAAATTTTGTGATAGGAACTGGTCAGAAGCGGGATTATTCCGGGAGGTTCAGGTCCTCGGGTCGAATGTTCCATTTTTTAATCTTGTAACGCATCGCATCTCGAGTGATACCTAAAATTATTGCGGCGCGTGATTTGTTCCAGTGAGCTTTTCTGAGAGCTCTGATCAAGAGATCTTTTTCTGCATCTGCAAGAGTGCCTGTCTCTTCGACGCCCTGTTTTTTTAGAGTTGCCTGGAGAAACGAAGGCTTACTGTCCATTCGAATCGGTAAATGCTTTGCCGTAAGGTTTGAGCCTTTTTCGAAGATCATGGCTCTTTCTATGGCATTTTTAAGTTCTCTGACATTTCCTGGCCAATCATAGTTCCGGAAAAGCTTTTGAGCTTCTTTGTCAAATCTTTGAATGTTTTTCCTGAACCGGATGTTGTCTCGATGGATAAAGAACGTGGCGAGAGGAAGGATATCGTCTTTCCTCTCCCTCAGGGGAGGGATATAAATGGGGCAGACATTGAGTCTGTAGAATAGATCATGCCGGAACTTTTCTTCTTTAACAGCGGTTTCGAGGTCTTGATTTGTGGCGGCGATCACCCGGATATCGACTTCGATGTCTTTGAGTCCGCCGATCCGTTTAAATGTTTGTGTCTCTAGAAATCGCAACAGCTTTGCCTGCAAAGGAATACTCAATGTGCTGATTTCATCCAGAAAGAGCGTGCCTTTATGCGCGAGCTCGACTAATCCCTTCTTCTGTTGTTTAGCATCGGTGAAAGCGCCTTTTTCGTAGCCGAACAGCTCGCTCTCAAGAAGGTTCTCAGGAATAGCCGAACAATTTATGACCTGATAGGAGGCCGTTCTTCTGCGGCTGAGATGGTGAATGGCCTGTGCCAAAAGATCTTTTCCTGTTCCACTCTCTCCCTGGAGGAGCACTATTGTCGTTTCGCTCTGCGCGACAATATGTGCGACTTCCAAGATTTTCTTCATTGTCTCGGATTCAGCGACGATGGAGGACGGGTCGAACCGTTTCTGCTCTTTATCTTTGTAGTAGGCAACTTCTTTTTTAAGCGAAGCGGTCTCCAAAGCATTGTTCACCACACTCTGAAGTTTGAGATC
>Ga0307425_1001398_pt1 | contig 14513 bp, 11 predicted proteins | sample SalMarWE160330MG_FD_202152 | JGI IMG/M metagenome (GOLD analysis project Ga0307425, IMG submission 202152) | Salt marsh sediment microbial communities from the Plum Island Ecosystem LTER, Massachusetts, United States - WE1603-30 | ecosystem: Environmental > Aquatic > Marine > Intertidal zone >... | reverse complement strand
AAAAAGGCAGGGCCGTTTCCGGCCCTGCTTTTTTGGATATGCCTGTTTTAGATCAGGTTTCTGTATGCCGCGAAAGTAACCGGGAGGTCCTTATTGATGAAAGCCATTATACTGGCAGCGGGATATGCCACACGACTCTATCCCCTTACAAAGAACACCCCCAAACCATTATTGCCTGTGGCAGGAAAGCCCACCGTGGAGTATATCTTATCGCATCTTCTTCCCGTGGACGAGATCGATGCTGTCTATATTATTACCAATGCCAAATTCTATCCGCAGTTTGTCGAGTGGGAAAAAGGCTTTGACAGGAAATATCCCATTGATAAAAAAATCGACATCCTGAATGATGGCACTGCTACGAATGAAAGCCGTTTGGGGAGCATAGGGGATATAGACTTTGTGATTTCAAAAGCCGGATTGGATGACGATCTTTTGATGATAGCCGGAGACAGCCTGTTTGATTTTGAACTGAAGGGGATGATTGACTATTTTCATGAGAAAAACGGGTGTGTCTTATGCGCCTATCGTACCAGTGACATGGATATTCTCAGGCGCAGGGGTGTCATAAAAATCGATGATACGAATCGGATAACCGATTTTGAAGAAAAACCTAAACGGCCTGAATCGGATATTGCTGTTCCGGCAATTCATATCTATAAAAAGGAGTCCTTGAATCTTTTTGGTCAATACTTGTCAGAGGGCAACAATTCTGACGCGCCCGGTTACTTTGTTGATTGGCTTTACAAAAGGGAGCCCATCTATGCCTATTTTTTCACAGGCAACTGCTATGATATCGGCAATTTTGCATCGTATTCCGAAGTGAACCGGATATTCTCATGACCTTACGGTAAAGAATCCCTTGCCAAAGATGAGGCTTTTTTTTGAAGCTCCATAGGCGTGTCCTAAGATTTCATTCTTACTTGAGACGAAGGCATGGGACTCTTCGAAAGGACGCATCTTCCGGATAAAACTATTCTATCCTTTGCCGCGGCCCGAGTCGTGGTCTGCCCTGCGACGGCCCAAACGAACTAACAGGATTGCTTTCCAGCAGACCACAGGGAGGGCTGCTAGCACCATAGGAGTAGATGCGTCCCGGAGAAGAGTGCTATGCCGAGCCCATCCCTTTTCTCTTGCAAAATCCTGCTCGAAAACCGTATTATTTTCATTATATTTTCCAATAAATTCCAGTAAGATCTTAAGAATTTGCAGATTAAGGAGGTTGTCATGAGACGTATTCTACCCGTAACGCTGCTCTTAATTATCGGCGGAGTATGCTTATCAGGCATAACAACATCCGAGGCGGCAAAGCACCCGGATGCCTTGCGAGAGAGACTCGCCTATTTGAAAGACCTGCCGAACGTCTCCTGGGTTGAGTTTGATACAAATAATGTGTATATCGGTCTCAAGGAAAAACCAGCCGACCTCAAGGCCATTGTCGGGGATGCGGCAGTCGCCGGCAGCAAGGTCTACGGTTTCGCGGTACATGTCTTTGCGGTTGATGAAAAATACCGTGGTGTAGAGCCGATAAAGCGGCCCTATTTCTGTAAGGCAACAGCCCGGCACGGAGAGATAAGAGAAAATACTTGCAAGTAAAGAATCCCACCTTAAAGGTGGGGTTCCGAGAGGCGAAGGTATGGAATTCTTCGAAAGGACGCATCTTTCGGATAAAAAACCCCTCTGCATTGTGCCACGGCCCAAATCGCGGTCTGCACACTGCAAAGGACCAATGGAATCCACTTCCTTCTATTCAAGCAGCCCTGCCAGAAAGACGGCGGGCAAGCAGCAGGGAGGGCCGCTTGCAGCGTAGGAGTAGATGCGGACTGGAGAAGAATGCCATTCTGAGCCGTTTGACCGGCATAGCCAACTAAAATAACCCTATTCTAAGGGAGTGGAGTTTTATTAACCGCGGAAGAATCCACGCGGTTCTGTTTAGGTTGGCGGATAAATGGGTTCCGTGTCTTCACAGAATGTTAAATGGAGTGTAAATGTCCGCAAAAGTAAACAAGAGTGTCACCCTTCATAAGGGAAGAGTCTTTACGCTATTAACAGAGAATGTCACGCTGGACAACGGTGTCACCGTTGATCTGGACGTCATTCGGCATCCCGGAGCCTCTGCGGTTGTTCCAGTATCCGACGACAACAAGCTTATATTGATCAAGCAGTTTCGACACGCCGTAGGGGATTATATCTGGGAAATTCCTGCGGGAACGCTCGACCCTGACGAGACATATCTGGAATGTGCAAAACGGGAGCTGGTCGAGGAAACAGGATTTTCCGCGAATAAATGGCGGAAACTGGGTGAAATCATCCCGGTGCCAGGCTACTCGGACGAACGTATTCAGATTTTTCTTGCCACCGAACTGGCACCTGCCAAACAGGACCTGGACAAGGATGAGGTGCTCGCTGTTCATGAGATCAGGATGGACGACGCCATTGACATGATCCGTAAGGGCGTCATCCTGGACGGTAAGACCATTACCGGGCTATTTATGGCGAACCAATGGATAAATGAAAGCAGATAATATGCCCAAATCACTCAGTCGCTTCTTAGCCAAAAACCCGGTGGAGGCATCCGCCCCCTGCCGCGTTGATTCCGGTGGAACCTGGGACATCAAGGCAATGGCCCTCCCCTTGGAATGGAGTGAGCCGACAACCATCAACATCGCCCTGACCTTGAGGACCTCGGTATCCCTATTTCCATACGATAAGGGCATGGTGAAAATCTCATCGGAAGGTTTCGGTCGCAGCGAGGTCTTCTCCAAAGGCCTGCTTCCCTATAACGGTCCATTCGGCCTTTTTTTCTCCGCTGTTTCCTACTTTGGTTTCCATGGACTGGAGGTGCGCATCAGCTCCAGGTCTCCTGTTAAATCAGCCCTGGGTGGGTCCAGCACTGCCCTGGTAGCACTTATCAAGGCCCTTTCCAAGGTATCCCAAAAGCTTGGGGGAAAAAGACTTGCCCCCAGAGAAATTCTCCACATGGGGTATCACCTTGAGGACGGCATAAGCGGCGGGAACTGCGGGCTTCAGGACCAGGGGGCTGCCGTATATGGAGGCGTAAATCAGTGGAAATGGCGTTATGGACAACTGACCACACCATTTGAAAGGACCACGCTCCTTGACCGAAAAGGACAGAAAGAGCTTTCAAGCCGCCTTTTAGTAGCCTACTGCGGAAAAGGACATGTTTCCATGCATACCAACCGCAACTGGATCAAGGACTTCCTTGGAGGTGACACAAGGTCAGGATGGGTCAGGGCCAACGAAATCGTTAAACGGTTGTCGCCTGCTATTAAAGAAAAGGACTGGAAACTGGCGGCCGGTCTTTTACGGGAAGAGATGGCCCTGCGAAAAGAGATTACACCCGAAGCCCTGATACCTATAACCTCGAAACTGGTTGAACAGGCAGAGCAGGCGGGCTGCGGGGCCAGGTTCGCCGGCGCCGGCGCGGGTGGGTCACTATGGGCACTTGGAGAGATAGAAAATATCAAACGACTGAGAATAATATGGAAGGGCACCTTGGCATCTATAAAAGGAGCAAGGATCCTTGATTGCGCGGTTGATCCGGTTGGGGTGATTTGAAATAAATCCGAAATCCTAAGCACGAAGCCCGAAAAAATGACCAAAATACAAATGTCCCAATAACAAAAACAAAATTACCAATGTGTTACTTTTTATATTATTTTGTAATTTGATATTCGGACTTAAAACTTTAGACACATTCTTTTTCGCGACACAAAACTTGGATAAATTATTCAAGTTGCTTCGGGGACGCAAGACAAGCTTCTAAGCAATGACTCTCAGTACTTGCTGAATGAAGATTTCTTGCAGGAAATCAATTTTGCTTTTCATCATAAACAGGCCCGAACTTCCCGATCTCAAAGACCTCTCTTAACTCTCCCAAAAGGGCGTTGGTTGCCTGTTCCACCATAATGATATCCACTTCACACACCATGCCCATGTCCATATTCTCAACAGCAAGATTCAGCTCTTCGAACTGAGCAATGAGTTCCTGGTTTTTGTACTCGGTACCGATGGTCTTGTGCACATCAATTATTGTCCCGATGCAATTCTCAACCCTGATCCTATTTATATTTTTCAAATCCATTTTATCAGCCAATCAAGCCTTACCCTCTTCAACAAGCGTATCCATGAAAACCTTATAAAATTTATCGTGATCCGATATTGCCTTCTTTAACACCGCTGCCAGTTTGTCCAGATCTTTTTCATTCACTACCAGGTTGGCGCTCATTGCAAAGGCCATCATGTTATCCATTGTATTAAATTTATCACTGATCAAGGCAAGAAAAATGCGCCTTCGAAGGGACATTGAGAGATGATTCAGGAACTGAAGCAGAGGGCTGTCCTTAAACCCGATACCGTCGAATCCATCGGGCAATATCATCAGGTCAAAGTGGTGGAGCCGCATTTTGCCGATCGCTTCTCTTGTATTTTTGGCCCAGACAAACCGGTAACCCAATTCTTCAACCGCCTTTTTCGGTTTTTCAACCTGTTCCGCGTTGTTACCCGCCACGAGGGCCAGTTTTACCCCTTCTTCATAGAACTCAAGGGCAGTACCCTCTTCCCCGTAAGCATAGCCCTCATCCGGCCTTTTCACACCGGGCTTGGTCTTTCCAACAGCCGAACCACCCGCTTTTTCCTGTGTCAGACCATGGCTGTCAACAGTCAGCCTGTTTTTGCACTTGGGACAACTGATAATTACCCGTTTTCCTTTCGGTATCTTCTCATCCGGGACATTGAATTTTGCCCCGCACTTATCGCAATTGATCTCCATGGGCACGGTTCCTCGTTTAAATTACCTATGTTTCATAACTTTTTCCGTAATCCGAATCCAGGCTCAAGTCTTCAATGGTTGTAGTTTTCTCTCCCCTTTCGGCCTTTATGGAATCCAGATATCTTCCTATTATTGCCTTCCGGGTTGCATAACTTATAGCTGTTTCTTCGGTAATGAGACCATCCTGGAAAAGTTCGGATATGCTCTGTTCAAATGTCATCATCCCAAAGGGACGACTACTATCGATGATTTCATAAAATGTTTTTCCTTCCGACTCGCCGTGTATTATTGTATCCTTGACCCTGATATTTGTCCCCATGATCTCAAAGGCCGCCACACGGTCCCCGCCTACCTTGGGCATCAGACGCTGGCAGGCAATCCACCTCAACGTATCGGCGAGCCTTGTCCTAATCTGCTTTTCTTCATCCTGCTCAAACATACCCACGATCCTGTTGATGGTCTGTCCTGCGTCGACGGTATGGATGGTGCTCAACACCAGATGGCCCGTTTCCGCCGCAGCAAGACCAATCTCAACGGTCTCCCTGTCTCTCATCTCACCCACAAGGATCACTTTCGGAGCCTGCCTCAAGGCAGCCCTCAGGCCGGATGCAAAAGCATCAAAGTCAAGGCCCAGCTCCCTCTGGTTAAAGGTCGCCTTTTTCTGAGAGTGCAAATATTCCACCGGGTCCTCAAGGGTTATCACATGCACGGAATATTTCTCATTTATCTCGTCCAAAACCGCTGCCAGAGAAGTAGTCTTACCGCTTCCCGTCGCGCCGGTCACCAGGATGATCCCGTTTCTCTCCCCGCTCATCCTGGAAAAAGCCTCCGGGAGGTTCAGCTCTTCAATTGTGGGAATCCGGGTCGCCAGCTGTCGCATAACAGTGGAATAGTACCCCTTCTGAGAAAACACATTGACCCTGAAGCGAGCCTTGCCGGCCAACTGGTAGGAGGAATCACACGAACCTTTTGAAAGAAGCATTTTGGTCAAACGCCGATCCCCGTCAATCAGGTTGAGGGCGAAAACCTCGGATTGAAAAGGCGTTATCACCGGAACGGGAGGATTGACCAATACAGACATCAACTGCCCGCTGGATTCCACCTGAAAAGGTTTGTCCACCGTAATATTGAGGTCCGACACATTTTCGTGGGACTCCAACATGGCTGTCAGAATATAGTCTATCTGTTGCTTTCGCATGGAATCATCTCTCTAGTAGGGTTAAAAGAATATCTGATTACCTAAACTGAGGTTATCAAACTTCAGTAAAATCAGCCGGCGGATTTTTCAAAAACGGCAAAAACCTGGCCTTATCGTTGGCCTTGGTATACGCGGCATCAGCGTCGACTATTTTTTTGGTCAAAAGCCCCATGATGGAGTCGTCCAGGGTCTGCATTCCAAATTTCTTTCCTGTCTGGAGCATTGAGGGAATCTGAAATGTCTTTCCCTCGCGGATGAGGTTCCTCACGGCAGGATTGGCGATCATGATCTCAAGCGCGACTATCCGCCCCTTCTTGTCTATACGTTTAAAAAGGGTTTGTGACAACACGGCCCGAATACCGTCTGAGAGCGTGTTCCTTACCTGCTCCTGCTGGGTCACGGGGAAGACCTCGATTATTCTGTCCACGGTCTTTGCGGCGCTGGAGGTGTGGAGCGTGCCGAAAACAAGATGCCCTGTGGACGATGCCTCAATAGCCAGCGCAATAGTCTCCAGGTCTCTCATCTCACCCACCAGGATGATGTCGGGATCCTCCCGCAGGGCCCCCCTGAGGGCCGCTGAAAAGGACTTGGTATGTATCCCCACCTCCCTGTGATTTACGACTGCTTTCTCACTTTTGTGAACGAATTCGATCGGGTCTTCAATAGTGAGAATGTGTTCCTTCCTCGTCCTGTTGGCCTCATCCACAATTGCTGCAAGGGTAGTAGACTTCCCGCTCCCCGTGGGCCCCGTTACCAGGACAAGACCCCTGGGCAGGGTGGCCAGTCTCTTTACAACTGGAGGAAGGCCCAGTTGTTCGCATGTCAAGATTGTTGAAGGGATTTCCCTGAACACGGCGCCAATACCATATTTCTGCTGGAAGAAATTGGCCCGGTATCGTGCCAGCCCCGGGATCTCGTACGCGAAATCCACATCTCCCGTCTCCTCGAACACCTTTACCTTGTCTTCGGTGGCAATTTCATACAGCATTTTCTTCAGGCCGTCATTATCAAGAATCTTATATTTCACCCTCTCCAGATCACCCTGAACGCGCAGTACAGGCTGCTGACCCGATACCAGGTGAAGGTCGGACGCTCCCTGTTCATTCATGAGTTTAAAAAAGGCGTCTATCTGTGCCATAATTCCCCTCCAAAGCCTTAAAATCCTTTGTCACCGCTCTTGCGGAGCATGGATTCTTTAAACTAAAACCGCTCTTAACTTAGGATCTGTTTTTATAACACTATATATTATACACAGGAGCGAACCTTGTTCAACCCTAAAATTAATCTGACATCCCGAACACAACCCCTGGCCGACCTTAAAAAACGGCATGGCTTAGGCCCGGAAAACGGCAACTCCCTAAAATAGGCTTTTTATTGACAAGCAGTGACCCATTAACTATATAAATCTAAACAATACCTAAAGGCAGGGTGATCCCTTTCAAACGGGACACCAAGCCGGGTCCGCTCTTTCAAATTAAGTCAAAGCAAGTTTTTTCAGGTGGCGCCGCCTGGATCGCAAATCACCGCGACCGGGACGGCCATAAGGTTAAGGAGGCCCTAGGAGCCTGTCGGAGAACCGCTATGCTCCCCCGGGCTTTGTAAAGACAAGATAAGTTAGTTCACTCTTTAACGCAGGTCCTTAGGTTCCGCCAGGGGCCTTTTTTATTAAAATATTGCCCATTATAAACTGAGGAGGATTATATGGAACGAAAAAAAGTAACTATCGCATATTTGAACGATAAAATGGAAAATGGAGATAAAATTACAATGATGACAGCCTATGATTACCCAACGGCCAGCCTGGTGGATCAGGCGGGAATCGATACCATACTCGTGGGGGATTCCCTTGCTATGGTGATGCTCGGGTATGAATCCACTGTCCCGGTAACCATGGACGAGATGATCCATCACTGCAAGGCAGTGTGCCGCGGGGCAAAATCGAGCTTCATCATCGGCGATATGCCTTTTATGTCTTATCAGGTCAGCATTGAGAAGGCAATTGAAAATGCGGGCCGTTTTATAAAGGAGGCCGCGTGCGATAGCGTAAAGCTGGAGGGAGGCAGCGAAATGGCCCCTGTAGTCAAGGCCGTGGTCGACGCTGGGATACCGGTCTGCGCCCATATAGGCCTTACGCCTCAGACCGCTACAAAGCTGAGCGGCTTCAAGGTCCAGGGAAAAGACGCGGAAAGCGCCAGGGAGCTGGTAGAATCTGCAAAAAACCTGGAAAAGGCCGGGGCCTTTATGATTGTAATGGAGTGTATCCCTGACCTGGTAGCCGCCAGAATCACGGAAGAACTTAAAATTCCGACCATCGGAATCGGTGCGGGCAAGGATTGTGACGGCCAGGTCCTTGTCTACCACGACTTGGTGGGACTTTTTGAACGCTTTACGCCAAAGTTTGTAAAACAGTACATTAACCTGGCGCCCAAAGTGAGAGAGGCCCTCATTCAATACAAGAAGGACGTGGAATCCGGCGCCTTCCCCGGGCCCGAGCACAGTTTTACCATGAAGGCGGAAGAGGCGGAGAAGCTATAGATAAGCCTTCAGCAGTGAGTAATTGACAAAGAAAACCTTATTAATTGCCCAACGTTGGTCGAAAACTTCTGTTAACCATAAGGATCAATAAGAGACCTTCGTGTCATTGCGAGGAGAGAACCGACGCGGCAATCTAACTTATTTTGTTGCAAAAGCGAGATTTCTTCACTGCGCTCACAATGACAATTTCGGTATTTTGTAAAGGTTTCGATACCAAGCAGTAGAATTTGACGGAGGCGTTCAATGAACTTTTTAATCGTGGGTCCCGGTGCCATGGGCTGTCTCTTCGGCTCACGCCTGAAAAAGGCCGGCCATGATGTAACCCTTCTGGATTATAGGCAGGAAAGGGCGGATCTTATCAGCGAGCAGGGGATAAACGTGGAAGGCGTAACCGGAAAATACCACGTCGGTGTCCCCACCGTTACTGGAAAGATATCCCTGACTCCGGATGTGGTGCTTATATGTGTCAAGTCGAACCAGACACGGACCGTGTCCGAAGGGCTTAAGACCTGGCTGGGACCTGAGGCCCGCGTCGTAACATTGCAGAACGGTCTGGGCAACCTGGAGATACTGGAACAGGCATTCGGGAAAGACCAGGTGCTGGGAGGCGTGACCGCGGAAGGGGCCACGCTTCTGGGTCCCGGTCATATAAGGCATGCCGGACAGGGCGAAACCATAATCGGACCGCAAGGTCCTCCTGAAGGCCCGGTCGCAAAAATCGTCTCCGCCTTTAACGCGGCCGGATTCGACACCCGGACCGTGGATGACGTGAATGATCTCATCTGGGGCAAACTGATTATAAATGTGGGTATCAACGCGCTGACGGCCATAACCCACCTGAAAAACGGTAGGCTTCCGGAAATAGAGGGCACGAAAACCGTCATGGATCAGGCGGTCCGGGAAGCAGTTGCCGTTGCCGACAAAAAGGGCATCAGTCTCCCCTACCCCGACCCGATTGAACGCGTACGCGAGGTGTGCCGGGCCACGGCCGGAAATATTGCCTCCATGCTCCAGGACGTGCTCAAGAAGAGGATCACGGAGGTTGCGTTCATAAACGGGGCTATTGTAAGGGAAGGTGAGGCATTAGGGATCCCTACCCCCGTCAACCACGTGCTGACCTGCCTTGTCCAGGCCATCGAGCAGACATACGAGGAAAGAGTGACCAATTGATTGGGCTACATCTCAATCTCAAGCCAACCACTATTTTTCCCGACAAACAATTCCCGCCAATACGCCTATAAAATTGTGCGGCCTCGCCCATTTTTGTGTGCATTTCTAAGCCTTTTCCTTCATTTAGCCCCCATTTCCATATGTAAATCCCTACTATTGACGCACCACATCCCTACCCAATGACACCTTTTTAAAACAAGGCTTTCCGAATTTTTTGGAAGATCTTCTGCCTCTCAAGTTCAAATCATTCTTCAAAAAATCATGTTTTGGTACGGATATCGCAGAGAATTATACAAGATGACTAAGTATTTCCTTATAAGACCACCTTTCACTGATGATGTAATTATTCTGAAGAAAAAGAAATGAATAGAAAAGCAAAGGCCGGAGTTGTAATAACGGCCGTAATCCTAATCACTTTTGTCCTAATATACGTACACAGATCCGCAAGGTCTCCTGTTTCTTCTACACCACCGGATATAAAAAAATCCTCCACTAACATACGAAAAGCCCCGACACTATATCCGGGGATTGATGAGGTCAAAAGCCGAAAGCATATGTCTTTCCCGGAAGAATCAAAACACGCAATAGTTCCAAAGAATGTTCACAGGAAAGTCAGTACACTTATAAACGACTTGACAGATCCAAAATTGTCCAAAGTTGAGCGCAATCGTATCGAGCACCTGCTTGGTTCAAATCAGGACAAGAGCATCGACAAAGAGATAAGGATTATGCTCGAAGACGGCCTGCTTGACCTGTCAGAGCAGAACCGGGCAGGGATGGCAAGACTCACAAGCGCCATACGCATAGCCGGGCTTCGGACTGACAGCAATTCAGTTGAAGGCATTATCAATATCTGCACCCACCCTGAAACAAATGAGGACGTGCGTATGGCAGGATATGAAGCCCTGGGGTATATGGGAACGGAAACTGCGAACGAGTTCCTTAGAAAGGAGCTTTTCCTTGGCCAAACCGGGTTTCTGCAGTCTCAGATTGTTCTTTCTCTTGGAACTGCTGAAGATAGGGAAAGTTCGCAGCAATTCTTGTCCTATCTAGATCATCCTGATCCGGATTTAAGGGATAGTGCCATTATATCTCTGGGCAAGATAAAAGAGGTCAGAGCAGTTCCAAAATTCAAAGAGTTATACGAAAAAACAACAGGGTCATCAAGAGCCCTTATTGTTCAAGCACTTAGAGACATAGGAAGTTTAGATGCTTCCGACCTCCTGAGTAAAATTTCAGAAGAGGCGATGAATTATCAGTATACCAAAGACGAATATTTAGTATCGAGGATAAGGAGCTACGAGTGAAAAAAATATTCCAATTATCTCTGTTTTGCTTCCTGTTTCTCATCCCAGGCATGCTCTATGCCGCACCACCGACAATAACCGCACTTACGGTAACGGAAGGGCCCACAGAGGGCGCAAGTTATGTGGGCATTATAGGGACAGGTTTCACCAAAGACACAGTATTTCGTTTTGATAACGAACGTGTCATCTTTAAGCGATTTATAGATTCCACAAAAGCATATGTCCTGACAATTGAGCATCTAGCAGAAGGTGGTGTGGATGTAAGCGCGACCAATTCGGAGGGAACGGGTATATTTCCCTCTGCATTTACATTTAAAAACTCAAGTCCCTCATTAAATCAAATTAACCTTGACAATGGTGTTACAGAGGGAAACACATCGATAGATTTTTATGGCCGCCATTTTACCTCAGATATGAGAGTAATGTTCGGGGAGGAAGAATCCGTTGTCCGCAGTTTTTACCACTCCCGCAGGATGAAATGCTACACACCCCCCAACAATACAGGCACTGTGGATGTGGTGGTGTCCAATACTCACGGAGTAGACACAATCACCAATGGATTTACCTATCAGGATGCCCCCCCCGCAATCACAAGAATCTCACCCGAGAGTGGCGTCACCCAGGGCGGGACCCTAGTCAAGATATGGGGCCGTAATTTCAGGGCGTCTGATACATGGGATTTTGGGGGAACCCCTGCCCGGCTACAGACCTTCACCTCTCCCGGTGGGAAAAAACAGATTATTGACTCCAACCTTGTCAGTGTTCTGACCACATCCCATGAAAAAGCTGAAACGGTGAGTGTCAGTGTGACTTCACGTTCTGGAACCACAACGGTTGATGACCTTTACACCTATACAACCGATCCCCCTGAAATCACAACTATATCTCCCAACAAGGGTCTTCCTGAAGGTGCATCAACTATCTGGATATTTGGCAATAATTTTACCAGTGACATGGCTGTTGATTTTAGTGGGTCTCCCGCCGCAATAACAAAGTTTCGTAATACCTCACTTGTGCGAGTCTGCACATCAGCCCATGATGCAGGACTAGTAAGTGTTACCGTCACTACGCCTAATGGTTCTACCTCTAATTACGGCAGCTTTACCTATCTCGATACAATCCCAACCACAAATTACCTTTGGCCCAATAACGGTGTTGTTGAGGGCAACACATACGTGACTGTAAGGGGAAGGAATTTCAAGGAGAGCGGCACAACCGTATTTTTCGGGGATATAGAACAGAATGATATAAATGTCCTCACCTCAAATTCCCTGAGGCTCAAGACCGCATCATCCCCTATTCCCGGATCAGTTGACGTGAATGTCATAACAGACGAGGGGGAGGCTATACTGGAAAACGGCTTTGTTTATACAGAAGCAAAACCCACTATCACAAGGGTCTATCCACTTCAGGGCCTAACCTCAGGCAACCAGAGGCTTTACATTTATGGCAATAATTTCACCGGAAACACGATCATAAAGCTTGATAATGTAGAGCACACTATAGATCGCCTTTATCATTCAGGCCGCATCCGTATAAGAACGCTCGCCCATGATACGGGCAAGGTTGATGTGAGCGTGGAAAACCAAAGAGGGTCATCAATACTTGAGAAGGGTTATGAATATGTTGAAGAATTACCGCCCGAAAACCCGGAAGGTGTGCCTTTTATCAGCTACCTTACACCCGCAAAGGGCCCCAAATCAGGTGGTACTCTAATTACCATTGTGGGGAAAAACTTCTCGGAAGGAATGACAGTTCTCTTAGATTACGAACCTGCCAATGTTCAACAGTACTATGGCGATACAAAAATAGTGATCCTTACTCCGGCCGTTTCTGCACCCGGCCCTGTGGACATAACCGTTTCGGACGAGGACGGATCAACGACCCTTACGGATGCATTTGTATATACAAATGATCCGCCCATCATAACGACCATCATTCCCGCACATGGTTTCGTATATGGAGGCACCTATGTAACCGTGTATGGTAGCCATTTTTCGAAGGATATTGAATTGAGATTAGGCGGGATAAAGGCCGTGCTTGACCGCTTTTATCACAGCGAAGCCGCACGGTTTCAGACAGCGCCCGGGGCCGAAGGATCCTGTGATGTAACGGTCATCACACCCTATGGATCAACAACCCTTTCTGAAGCTTATACGTATGCAGCCTACGGGCCGCAAATCAACAAAATAAGCCCGAATCACGGTCCTTCTTCAGGCGGAAACACGGTTTCCATAACCGGATCATATTTTGCACCCGATACCCGAGTCTATTTTGGAGAGGTCGAGGCCATGGACGTGCGGTATCATAACACGCGCCGCATCAGTGTTCCAGCACCGCAAAAATCTCCAGAAACCGCTCCGACCGTTGACATTACCATGGAGACTACTTTTGGCCGGACCATGGACCCGGATGCCTATACATATGATACTGACGCACCTACAGTAGCCATAAGTGCCAATCCTGAAAGCATCCAGCTCGGGCAGTCCTCTACCCTAATGTGGGATTCGACCGATGCCGGTTCCTGTGTTATTGAGCCCGGTATCGGAAGTGTTGATGTGGATGGCTCAACCACTGTATCTCCTGCAGAGACCACCACATATACTATTGCTGCCACCGGACCGGGAGGTAGTGCTACAGATAACGTTACTATTACTGTGACAAATCCGCGCCCCACTGTGAGCATAACCACTGAACCCGAGACAATTCAGACAGGTGAATCAGCCACGCTCACGTGGACATCCACCCATGCGGATTCCTGTGTTATCGAACCAGACATCGGGAGTGTCGATTTGAACGGATTCATTACAGTATCGCCCCCAGAAACTACAACATATAACATTACTGCTACAGGCTCAGGCGGGACGGCAACGGATTCGGTAACTGTCACTGTGACCCACCCTCAACCTACTGTAGATATATCAGCTAATCCCGAAACGGTCCTTGCAGGGGAATCCTCTACGCTTAGCTGGAGCTCAACAAATGCTGATTCTGCCAGCATAGATAACGGTATTGGAAACGTGCCTGTGAATGGGTCTTCATCTGTATCACCCGTGGAGACTACAACGTATACTATCACGGTTACCGGCCCCGGTGGAACAGCTGCGGATTCGATCCAGGTGACAGTTATCGTTCCACCTGAGGATATAGATCATGGACTGAATGCGGATGAACAGGAGGGAGGTGGAGGATTGGTCGGCGAGACAATAAGAATCTTGACTGGTAACGGTGTAGAATCTCGTTCCGACCTTTCGCTTCCATCCCCAAATCGTATAGGACTTTCATTCAACGCCTTTTATAACAGCAGATCTGATAGAATGGGTTCCATAGGCTATGGCTGGACTCACACTTACGATTTAAGCTTAGACCCTGCCGTTGACATGGGAGGAAAGACCTATCTCAGCGTTATTGATCAGACAGGAAAGGCACATTACTTTCAGGAGGAGACAGCGGGGGTTTATAAAGGTACGTTTAAAGAACGCTCTCATGTAAAAATAAAAGCCGGTAGTTATGT
>Ga0307425_1001397_pt1 | contig 14517 bp, 8 predicted proteins | sample SalMarWE160330MG_FD_202152 | JGI IMG/M metagenome (GOLD analysis project Ga0307425, IMG submission 202152) | Salt marsh sediment microbial communities from the Plum Island Ecosystem LTER, Massachusetts, United States - WE1603-30 | ecosystem: Environmental > Aquatic > Marine > Intertidal zone >... | reverse complement strand
ATATCTTGGTTGGTCAGGGAACGGGCCGGGATTATGAAAGCCACCTCTACCGCTTTACCAACCAGCTGGGAACACCCAACGTACTCACCGCCGGCCATATGTGCTATGTGTCCAGGGTGGCCTCAACCCTGGTGACCTTAGGCAATCTGCCCATCTGCGACTACAGGGGAGGCCCCAAATTGATTGTGATGTGGGGGTGTAACCCCCAATGGACCAACCCGGATGAATACAAGGGCGTGGATTTCTGGAAGGCCTATAAGAAGGGGGCGAAACTGATTTGCATCGATCCGAGGAAGGGATTTGTTGCCAAGAAAGCAGATCTCTGGCTTCAGGTTCGACCGGGAACTGACGCTGCCCTGGCCATGGGGTTTCACCATGTGATCATCGAAGAGGATCTCTACGACAAAGAATTTACTGAAAACTACATCAACGGATGGGATGCCTTCAAGGAGCGGGTTCAGGAGTACCCACTTGAACGGGTGCAGGAGATTACCTGGGTCGATAAAGAGCTGATTCGAAAAGCCGCTCGAATGTATGCCAGAATCAAACCCGCCTGCATCCATTGGGGGGTTCCCACGGAACAGAACAACAACTGTGCAGACTGTACCCGCACCATGACGGGCCTTATGGCAGCAACGGGCAATTTGGATGCCAAGGGAGGAAATGTCCTCTATGTCAATCCGCCTACACGGACCGTAGCCGAATTCTCCCGCCACCGGGACCTCCCAAAGGAGATGCATGCAAGAAGACTTGGGGGAGATCAGTTCAAATTAGGCGCCCGCGTGGCCTTCATCAATCCGAAAAGCGCATGGGACGCCATCCTGACGGGAGAACCTTATCCATTAAAGGCCGGATTGTTGTGCGGGTCCAACCCGGTGGTGTCCAGGGCTAATGCCCGCGAGGCCTATGCGGCCCTGAAAAAACTTGAATTCTTTGTCATCATTGATCATTTCATGACCCCTACAGCGGACTTGGCGGACATTTTTCTGCCGGCAGCCACCTGGCTGGAACAGAACCATGTGGCCGACAACTGGAAGCGACACGGCTTCGTGGTTGCCAGACAGAAATGCATGGAGATCGGCGAGGCCTGGCAGGATCACAAGATCTTCCAGGAGTTAGGGAAGAGGATGGGACAGGAATGGTGGGATACGGTGGAAGATGCCTTAGACTATCTGCTCGAACCCTCGGGTTTGACCTGGGAGCAGTTCAAGGAAAAGGGTTATCTTAGAGGAGAGATGGTTTATCATAAATACAAGGAAAGGGGATTCTCCACCCCCACCGGCAAGGTGGAACTCTACTCAACGATCCTTGAAAAATGGGGATATGACCCCATTCCCAAGTACACGGAAGTCCCGGAGAGCCCCTATTCCAAACCGGAACTTATGGACAGGTATCCCTATATCCTCAATGCAGGCCTGCGGACCCCCACCTTTTTTCACACGGCAAACCGAATGCAGCCCTGGCTCAGGGAGATCAGACCCGACCCCTTAGTGGAGATCCATCCGGAAACGGCTGAGAAGGAAGGCATCGAGAACGGCCAGTGGGTCTGGATCGAGTCTCCAAGAGGGCGGGTTAAGGAACGGGCAAAGTTCAACCGCAACATTGACCCACGGGTGGTTGTTGCGGAGCATGGATGGTGGTACCCCGAGATCAAGGAGGAAGGACACGGCTGGGAAATATCCAATATCAACCTCCTGACGGACAATGCCTACGAGACCCTGGACCCGGCCATCGGTTCCACCAATCTGAGGGTCTGCCTGTGCAATATATCACCCGTGTCGGAAGCAAATCCGGCTTAAGCATGAGCATCTATTGGAAAAGGGAGGCCAAGTAAAAGAAAATCTGACCTGGATAGATCCTCTGAGCGGGCTGGCATGGCAGATTGAATCCCCCGGGACGATGAACTGGGCTGAGGCCATAGATTATGCGAACTCGCTTCTATTGGGGGGCTGCCACGATTGGCGGCTGCCGGAGGCCGGCGAACTGGAAACCCTCCTTGATCGGAGTGAACTCCTGGATGCATCCCGGTATCGCCCCTCCATGCGCAAGGAGGTCCCTTTTCGAGATGCCCTGGCCTACTGGTCGTCTACCACTTTTGGAGAGAACACGAACAACGCATGGATTGTGATGTTCGATGGCGCTTACGTCTTGAGCTACAACAAACGTAACCGCTACCATGTACGTTGCGTAAGAAGTTAGGCTTGCCAATGAACCCAAGATATTTCGACTTTATTCAAAAGGAGCAAAAGCCATGGGAAAAGTTTCATTGATGTTTTATAAAAGGGATTGTATGGGATGCCATGCCTGCGAAATCGCCTGTAAGCAGGAACATGGGCTTGGCGTCGGTCCCCGCCTGGTGCGTGTTATTGAAAACTCGCCTGACTATTATCCCATCTACTGCCACCACTGTGCCAAGGCTCCGTGCAAAGCGGCCTGCCCTGTGGAGGCCATTTCCAGAAATGAGCGGGGAATCGTGCTCATTAATAATGATCTGTGTATCGGTTGCAAGGAGTGCATGGAGGCCTGTCCGTTCGGGGCCATGCAGTTTGATGATGACCGGGAAATAGCGATCAAGTGTGACCTTTGCGTCGAACGACTTGCAGACAATGAAGCGCCCGCCTGCAGCAAGGCCTGCGCCACCGGGTGCATAATCTGGGGTGATATGAAGGAACTCTCTGACAAGATTGAGGAGATGGTCATACAAACGTAAAAATAGACATAGGTTTTTTCGATTCCATAGGAAAGGCAATCCGATACCGTATATCACAACTCCGGGACAAATCTTCAAGCATGTCTTACCGACACAAATCAATTCAACAAAGATCGGCAAACTTCCGCCTTTATTTATTGGGACGGCAACACCTGCCTGTTGATGGATGTGGGAACTTCTGATGATGTTGAGACACTTTTCAAGAATTTGAACCAGCTCGGTATTCCAGAAAACAAGGTGCTCAGTAGTAATAGAATATGACCGCCAATCCTGGTTAATCCACTTTGAGCACGCATCATACCTTGACCATGACCGACACTCGATATGTATTTGCTGATTTTGAAGATATGGTCTGGGTACCAAGAAAAGGCTGATGAAAAAGATGATGAATATTGGTAATGAAGCGGATGAATTCAAATTGGAGATATTGACAGAAACCCGACATATCAGCAGCTCAAAAAACCTGCGATATCCTCAAGTCGGGGGAATTGAGAAAACCTGACATATTCATCCCGTATCTCACGCCTGCAACATGTTTTGCTTTCTGCAGCATACCCAAAAGAATCAACATTAACAAAATACTGAGGTATGCCTTACATCCATGACTGTTGTCAGGTCTCTGAAGTTAAAGCGGAAATTGTTATGACCACAACATACGGGAGTTGGTTAATTTTCCCATCATCCCGTCCCGGGAGAAGGTTAACTTGTATAAGCCTTTTGTCTAACATGAGCGAATCTTAATGGTATTTCAACAAGATTGCCAATATGCACACTGGCACAAGATATATTGGTTCGATCTCCAATTTCAAAATTACACATATCGCTTGCCAAATTTGAAATCGGCAGCAAGGTGAAACAGCATCGGATATTTCTTGAGTTGTGGCAGGGGCCGGATTGAGATAATGATTGATCCGATGACCCAAATCTGATAAATAGTGCCTAAATGAAAACTGTTTTTTTCGCCCATATCTGTGTCCCCGTTGAGCGGGATCTGCGCTTTGCTACGACAGGCTCAAATTTCAATCCTCCAAATACTCAATGTATGAATGCCTGTCCCGCTGTATTTAAGCGGGGCGGTTAATCCCGCCGATAGCGAGACGCCTTCCCTTCCGGGGTGTAGGCCCTCCAGGCCGGAGGCTTGATCTGAACAAAAAATCCTAGTTTTCGTTCGGGAACTAAATATGTAAAGTTTGAAAATATTCGGTCTTTTATTTGAAATATCACAGATAACACAGATGGGGGATTTAGAGATGAAGAAGATTGGAATTATCGGCTGCGGCAATATGGGAAGCGGGATTGCTCAGAAGACGGCCCAGGAAGGCCTTTCGGTGGTCATGGTTGATGTAAAACCTGAGTTTGTGGAGAAGGGCCTCGATACGATACGGGCAACCCTCGGGGAGGCGGTGGAACTGAAAATCCTGCGACCCGAACAGGTAGAGGCCGTCATGGACCGGATTCAGGGCACTACCGATCTCGAAGAGACAAGCGGGTGTGATCTGGTCATAGAGGCAATCTTTGAGGATATGGATGTTAAGAAGGATCTATTTTCCAGGCTTGATCAGGTGTGTGAACCAAAAACGATTCTTGCCACAAACACGTCTTCTTTTTCTGTGGACGAGCTCGCCCAATCCACAGAGCGACCGGATCGCTTTGTGGGCCTTCACTTTTTTTATCACCCGGCCAAGAACCGGCTCTTAGAGATCATCCCTGGGCCTGCCACTTCTGGGGAAACCGTTTCAGCCTGCAGACAGTTTGCCCAGCTCACGGGAAAAACAGACATCTTGGTCAAGGATGCCCCCGGGTTTGCAGTAAACCGCTTTTTTGTGCCCTGGCTTAATGAGGCCACTCGCATTCTGGAAGAGGGTGTGGCCAATATACCCACCATTGATAAGGCGGCCATGGACTCGTTCGGGATCAGCATGGGGCCTTTTAAACTGATGAATGTTACCGGCATTCCCATTGCCAAGCATTCCTGCAAATCCCTTGCAGGTAAACTGGGTCCGTTTTACGCCCCATCTGCCAAACTAAAGACCCAATTTGAATCTGGGGAGCTGTGGTCCCTTGAAGGTGAAGCGGAAGAATCAACCCTGGAAAAAGTAGCTGGCAGACTCTTGGGAGCGGTTTTTTACGTCGCGACAGCGCTCCTTGGGGAGGGTGTTACCGACATGACCGATATAGACCTGGGTGCAAAGGTCGGGCTGCGCTGGAGGAAAGGTCCTTTCGAGATCATGAACCGTATCGGCATCGACAAGGCCTATGCACTGGTTGAGGCCCTTTTGAATGCCTGGCCCGATCTCAGCGTTCCGGATCATCTGGCCAACCAGCACAAGAGAGGGGACCCCTGGGATATCCGATACGTTAAATACAGCCGCGATGGTGACCTTGGCAGGGTAACCCTTTCGAGACCCGATGCAATGAATGCCCTTAATGAGACCGTGGTAAGGCACTTGGATGAGGCGTTCAAGGAGGCGGAGTCGGACCAGGGGACCAAGGCGATTGTCTTAGAGGGTGCAGGAAAAGCCTTTGTAGCAGGGGCTGATATCGGATTTTTTGTGAAATGTATCAAGGATGACCGTCTTAATGACAACCTCAAATTTACAGAATACGGGCAGTCTGTCCTGAACCGTATTGATGAAAGCGAAAAGCTGGTCGTGGCCAAGATGGATGGGCTTGCCCTTGGCGGAGGTCTTGAACTGGCCCTTTCTGCCGACGTCATTTCGGCCACACCCAAGGCGGTGATGGGATTTCCTGAAACCGGGATCGGCATCTATCCGGGGTTGGGCGGGACCCAGCGCACCAGTCGGTATATCGGAAAAGAACTTGCGAAGTACCTCATCTTTACGGGCCGGCTGATTTCCGCCGAAGTTGCCCTCTCTATCGGCCTTGTGGACTATGTTTTCGCACCTGATGAGATAGAGGAGAAGATACTCAGCCTCATTGCGGATGGAAAGATGGTTCCCAAAAAGGGTAAAAAGAATGCCGATTTACCCCGGGAATTCCTGCAGATCAAAAATTTGTTTGCAGATGAGAAGATCGAGGCGTGGTTGAGCGGCAAGTATCTTGAAAGCGATGATCCTCTCACGGCCAAGACAGCCAAGATAATATCCGGAAAGGCCCCCCTCGCCCTCGGCCTTGCGAACAAAATTATTGATGCCGGTTATGGGCTCCCTTTGCCAGAGGGTGTCAAAGAGGAGTTGACCCACTTAAATGAGATCTTCTCCACCGCCGACGCACTGACCGGCCTGAGCAGCGTTGGCAAGGGAAGACCAACGTTTGAGGGGAAATAGCGGGACCTAAGGACTCACTCAAAAATCGACCTTGTCAAGACCTTTCAGTCCTAAAATATCCCGGGATTCCTGGGGTGTCGCTGGCTCGATTCCCAGTTCCCGGGCGATTCGAATGATCTTCGCTACCTGTTCGGAGTTACTTTTGGCCAATCTCCCTTTTTCAAGATAGAGGTTGTCCTCCAACCCGACCCGTGCATGACCGCCCATGATCAACGACTGGGTGCATAGGGGAAATTGGGCCTTGCCGGCCACACAAGCTGAAAACTCGAACTCACCTATTGCCTTCCGGGCAGTTTCGAGCATAAACAGGAGATTTTCCGGTGCAGGAGGAATCCCCCCTAAGACACCGAGGACAAACTGTAGGTATACGGGTCTTTGGACGTGCCCTGCCTCGATCAAAAAGGCAAGGTTGTTGATCATGCCCACATCATAGATTTCAAATTCGGGCTTTGTTTCCGTCTCTCTAAATATGAACAGAAACTGCCGCATGGTCTTGAATGTGTTAGGGAAAATGAGATCTTCAGTGCTTTCAAGATATTCCTTCTCCCATTCGTATTTCCAGTCCTTGAACTTGTTAGCGACGTGAAAAAGTGCAAAATTGAGAGATCCTGCATTTAATGACGCCAATTCGGGCATTAGTGTAGAAACCACCTGCACCCTTTTCTCCACAGATTCCCCCAATCGGCCCCCTGTTGTGATGCACAGGATTATGTCACACTGTTTCTTTACTTCAGTTGCAATCTTCCTGAAAATATCCTGGTCAGCGTTTGGGCAACCGTCCTTCGGGTCCCTGACATGCAAATGGGCCACTGCGCCCCCAGCTCCATGAACTGCAAGGATTTCATCAATAAGCTGTTCCGGCGTAATCGGCAGATAGGGAGACATGGTCGGCGTATGAATAGCCCCTGGGCCGCTGTAATGATTGCCTTATTTTTCATTTTTTGCATCTATATGAACCTCCTTTTCAATTATTTCCCTGACAAATTCTTCCCCTTCTTCAATACCGGTGACTGCCCAGGTTTCAATTCCCCGAAAACCGCTCAAATCGGCACATGCCGTTCTGCAACCATGCACTGTTAGAATGACGTCGACCCCCTCGCTTTCGGGCAGAACAAAACTGGCCTTTCCCTCTAATCTTTCCCTTATCTGTTCCACGAGGGCCACCCGGTCGTACTCGGGGTTGCAACCGCCACAATATTTGACGCCGACTCTCAACATGGGTTCAAAGTCATTCTTCAATCCCGCAGAGTTTCTTTGCGGCCTTCTGTTTCTCCGGTAAGTTCGCACGCCGGGAAATCATGATTCGTTGTGCCTGGGGTGAACCCGCGCCATGCATTGATTCCGTCAAATAACCTACTGCGGCGGTGCCCAAGGTGATGTTTTCAATCAATCTCAGGATGCGCATCCTGTTTTCGGTGGAAACGTCAGGATTGGCCTTAAAGTACTTTTCTACCCACTTGCCGGTTTCCTCAGATTTGAAGTCCTTTTCAGACGGAAGGGTCACCATTAACCCACCAGCAATATCCTGGGCAAGTCGGGCCATTTCATAAGGAAAACGGGTGACATTCTGTTTGTGTACATTTGCCAGCAGGGTATTGACGCAGTAGGTCCCGCTGGGCTCCTTGCGCCCTTCCGACGCACATGCAATACAACCGCAGAAGAGGGTTTCGTTCAGGTGATTCATCTCAATAATCTTGTCTTTAATGTGTGATGCCCTCGCAACGCCATTATACTCCGCAGCCGTCTGGGCAGCGCCAATCAGGACATCCCCCACACCCACCTTACACGCATAGCTCTGCCGGTGATAAGAGGCAAAGTCCTCAACCAATTGCCCGGCAAAATCATACTCCTTATACATAAAAACACGCTCCCACGGGACAAATACGTCATCAAAAACTACCAGGGCCTCATGCCCGCCGAACATCAGGTTGCCCTGATCCAGGTTCCCGCCCTCCAATTTCCTGGTATCGCACGACTGACGCCCCATAATATACATGATCCCTTCAGCGTCGCTTGGCAGCGCAAAAGAGATCGCATAATCCTCATCTTCCTTTCTCATGGACAGGGTGGGCATGACAATGACCTCATGGGAATTGACAGCGCCGGTCTGATGGGCCTTGGCCCCTCTCACGACAATCCCATCCTTTCTCTCTTCAACAATGTGCAGAAAATGATCCGGGTCCGGCTGTTTGTGAGGGGGAAGACCCCTGTCCCCCTTGGGATCTGTCATGGCGCCGTCACAGGTCAAGTCATTTTCCTGGACGTACGCAAGATATTTCAGGAACCGTTTGGTGTACCCGGTAGAATATTTTGTATCTATATCAAAGGTGACGATGGACAAGGCATTCAACGCGTCCATGCCCACACATCGCTGAAAACAGCAGCCGGTTTCACGCCCTAACAATCTCCCCATCTTACTCTTTTTCAGCAAATCTCCCGTGCCCTGATGGATGTGGGTGAAACGGTTGATCTTATTGCCGCTGATGTGAGAAACAGCGGTCATGATGTCTTCGTATTCCGGACGATGAGCCAATTCATATGTCTTGGCAACCGCCTTCATGGACGGACGAATAATGGGATTACCCACCACATCATCCACGCGTTCTCCGAACATGTAGACCACTAAGTTCAATTTTCCGAGGCTTTCCTCATATTGTTCCGCTGTCATCATTGTCATTTGAAGTCTCCATATTATAGTAAGTGTCTAAAGTGCCAGCGCCTATCATCGTTATCTTTTCAAATGGCTTATCCATCTTGCATTTTCCCCGTCTTTATGTGGGGGATCAGTCCGGTTGGCCGTATCTTGCAAACAAGGACGACATTTGCTCTTTGAAGCTCCTTGGCACTGAAGAGAGTTTTTCTTCAGGAAGAACAACGAACTCACCGTTGCCTCGGACAAGAAGTCTCCCTTCATTATCTCTGATTTCCGCTCTGGCCCTTACCTTGGGGGGCTTTGAGTCGTCTACGAGTTTGCCTGTTACCGTTAAAGGGGTCCCTATCAATACGTTTCTCACATACTTGATATCCATCTTTCTCGTCACAACGAAGGTCTTTTTTGAAACCATAATGGTCCATGACATCACCTCATCCAGCAGTGTTGAAATGATACCGCCATGCGCAACGTCTTGCCACCCTTCATGATACTTTCCCAAGGTAATATCCGAACAGACAACATCCCCGCGGCGGTAGAATTTCAAGTTCAACCCGATAGGGTTGTCTGTTCCACATGCAAAGCAATGATGTCCCTCCGGTTTTTCAATATCAACTCTCTTTTCACCTACAGCCATACCTCCCCCTCCTTTGAACAACCTGCATAGTTAGTGTCCGAACGAAAACTAGGATTTTTCGTTCAGATCAAGGAAGACGAGAATTTTAACCGCAGGAATACATTGAGGATTTCGAGGATTAAAATTTGAGTCTGACGTCCCGCCGAGGCGGGAGACGAAAAAGACAGTTTTCATTCAGGCACTTATGCGACTTCAGCCAGAATCGTAAACCAAGTGGCATCGTGGTCCCACTCACGGAGAAGCTTGAAACCGCGTATCTTCAATTGAATTTTTGTTTTCCTGCACTGGCTTCTCATTAATCCAGAAATAATCACTTGAGTCTTTTTCTTGAAAGAGCCTTTCTCAAGTAATGACTTGACGACCTCATGGTGGATGTTAGCAACTATTAGATCCACTGGCTCATCTACAAAATCCCCTGCTTCCCCTTCAACCACACGTATGACCTTTTGCTGATGATTGAGTTCAACGTTCTTATTAGCGGTTTTCACGCACAGCGGGTTGAGATCAACAGCAACGACATTCTTGGCGCCGAGAAGGGCGGCGGCAATCGATAAAATCCCTGTGCCGGTACCCAAATCAAGCACAGCCCCCAATTCAGTTTTTCCGGCCACAAGCGAGAGGGCTCTCAAACAATCTCTCGTAGTCGGATGGAGGCCATTGCCAAATACGACCCCAGGATCCAGGAGAATCCTGATGGCGCTCTTATCAGGCCGGATTTTCAACCAGGGGGGGGCAATGACGAAGGGGGGTATTTTTAAGACATCCAGCCCACCACCCTGCCATTCATCGTAGGAAAAATGGTAGTCATCGTCAAGTTCAAGGTCCGGGTAATCGGTCAATAATCCCTTTACCTGTTCTCGGGATGGACTTGAGAAAAAGAGAAAAGAGCTATCCCCTTCCACCCAGTTCCCGATAAAGGCATTTCCGAGAAATTTTTCATCCTTTTCTCTTAATATTCCTCTCACCAGGTATATGTAAAGGTCAAGACAGGGCGGGGGAAAGGTTTCAGCAATTTTTTCTTTTCTGTTCAAGAGATTGTCCGGCATTTTTTAGAACCCTGTCTTGGTATGCTTGGAATACCTCTTTCTTTTTTAACCTCACCCGTCTGTCAAAGTCAAGATAGCATAAAAAAAGCCCCTCGTTAAACGAGGGGCTTTTAATTGAATTTCGGCGACGTCCTACTCTCCCACGTAGACTACCACGCAGTACCATCGGCGCTAAAGAGCTTAACTTCCGTGTTCGGGATGGGAACGGGTGTACCCTCTTCGCTATAATCACCGAAAACTGTTAAACTGATAATATAGAGTAAACAACCAAAGGACCAAAAAGGGCATAAATAGAAAAGTTTTATGGCCAAGCCGCACGACCTATTAGTACCAGTTAGCTAAATGTATTACTACACTTACACACCTGGCCTATCAACCTTGTAGTCTACAAGGGGTCTTCAGCTCCCGTGTTTCCACGGGAAAGGGATATCTTATCTTGAGGTTGGCTTCCCACTTAGATGCTTTCAGCGGTTATCCATTCCGAACGTAGCTACCCAGCTATGCCGCTGGCGCGACAACTGGAACACCAGAGGTTCGTCCATCCCGGTCCTCTCGTACTAGGGAAAGATCCTCTCAAATATCCTGCGCCCACGAAAGATAGGGACCGAACTGTCTCACGACGTTCTAAACCCAGCTCACGTACCGCTTTAATTGGCGAACAGCCAAACCCTTGGGACCTGCTCCAGCCCCAGGATGCGATGAGCCGACATCGAGGTGCCAAACCGCGCCGTCGATGTGAACTCTTGGGCGCGATAAGCCTGTTATCCCCGGAGTACCTTTTATCCGTTGAGCGACGGCCCTTCCATACGGAACCGCCGGATCACTAAGACCTACTTTCGTACCTGCTCGACCTGTCGGTCTCGCAGTCAAGCTCCCTTATGCCTTTACACTCTACGGCTGGTTTCCAATCAGCCTGAGGGAACCTTCGCGCGCCTCCGTTACAATTTAGGAGGCGACCGCCCCAGTCAAACTACCCACCAGACACTGTCCCCGGCCCGGATAACGGGTCAAGGTTAGAATCCTAAACTACTAAGGGTGGTATTTCAAGGGCGACTCCATCCCGACTGGCGTCGAGATTTCACAGTCTCCCACCTATCCTACACATAATAGCCCAAAATCCAATGTCAAGCTGTAGTAAAGGTTCACGGGGTCTTTCCGTCTTTTCGCGGGTAAACGGCATCTTCACCGCTAATTCAATTTCACCGAGTCCCTGGTCGAGACAGTGGGGAAGTCGTTACGCCATTCGTGCAGGTCGGAACTTACCCGACAAGGAATTTCGCTACCTTAGGACCGTTATAGTTACGGCCGCCGTTTACTGGGGCTTCGGTTCGATGCTTCTCAATCCCGACGAATCGGGACTAATAACAAGTCCCCTTAACCTTCCAGCACCGGGCAGGCGTCAGACCCTATACATCGTCTTGCGACTTAGCAGAGTCCTGTGTTTTTAGTAAACAGTCGCCACCCCCATTTCTCTGCAACCTCCTTCGGCTCGAAAAGTAAATTTTTTCACCTAATGGAGGCACACCTTCTCCCGAAGTTACGGTGTCAATTTGCCGAGTTCCTTAACCAGAGTTCTCTCGAGCGCCTTGGGATTCTCACCCCGCCTACCTGTGTCGGTTTGCAGTACGATCACCGAACTGACTCGCTAGAGGCTTTTCTTGGCAGCATGGGCTCAACCAGTTTATGAGACAAAGTCTCTCCTCATCACTTCTCGGTGTTGAATAAGAGAGCGGATTTGCCTACTCTCTCCACCTACAAGTTTGAATCCGGACATCCATCACCGGAATGGCCTACCCTCCTGCGTCCCCCCATCACTCAAACGCCAATTTGGTGGTACAGGAATATTAACCTGTTTCCCATCGCCTACGCCTTTCGGCCTCGGCTTAGGGGTCGACTAACCCTGAGCAGATTAGCTTTACTCAGGAAACCTTAGGCTTACGGCGAGCGGGTTTCTCACCCGCTTTATCGTTACTCATGTCAGCATAGTCTCTTCCATTCAGTCCATCAGTCCTCGCGGTCTGACTTCAGCCCGGAATGGAATGCTCCCCTACCATCATCTGAATCCGAAGATTCAGACAATCCGCAGCTTCGGTAATGTGCTTGAGCCCCGTTACATTTTCGGCGCAGAATCACTTGACCAGTGAGCTGTTACGCTTTCTTTAAAGGATGGCTGCTTCTAAGCCAACCTCCTGGCTGTCTCAGCGTTTCCACTTCCTTTCCCACTTAGCACATATTTAGGGACCTTAGCTGGCGGTCTGGGCTTTTTCCCTCTCGACCATGGAACTTATCTCCCACAGTCTGACTCCCACAATAGAAGTTAACGGTATTCGAAGTTTGGTAAGGTTTGGTAATCTGGTAGGACCCCTAGCCCTTCCAGTGCTCTACCTCCGTTACTTAATTTGTGAGGCTATACCTAAATATATTTCGGGGAGTACCAGCTATCTCCAGGTTTGATTAGCCTTTCACTCCTATCCACAGATCATCCGGGAAGTTTTCAACCTTCTACGGTTCGGGCCTTCAGTCGATGTTACTCGACCTTCACCCTGTCCATGGATAGATCACCTGGTTTCGGGTCTACTCCATGCTACTTAATCGCCCTATTAAGACTCGCTTTCGCTACGGCTACACCTGACGGCTTAACCTCGCAACACAGCGTAAGTCGCTGACCCATTATGCAAAAGGTACGCAGTCGAACTTGGAATAAATCGGACGAATCCGAAGCAATCCCAATAGTTCTTCCACTGCTTGTAAACAGACGGTTTCAGGTACTATTTCACTCCCCTCACAGGGGTACTTTTCACCTTTCCCTCACGGTACTGGTTCACTATCGGTCGCCGGAGTGTATTTAGCCTTGGAAGATGGTCCTCCCAGATTCCCGCAGGGTTTCACGTGTCCCACGGTACTTGGGAACCTTATCGAGCAAGTTCAACAGATTTCGCTTACAGGGCTATCACCCTCTATGGCCCGCCTTTCCAGGCGGTTCAGCTATCCATTGAATTTTTGACTTGCCGAAGCATCTGCAAACACTTCCGATAAGGCCCCGCAACACCGGACATACAACGCTTGCAGGCTTGAACATATGTCCGGTTTAGGCTGTTCCCATTTCGCTCGCCGCTACTCTGGGAATCGCTATTGCTTTCTTTTCCTAAGGGTACTTAGATGTTTCAGTTCCCCTCGTTAGCCTCTATCACCTATGTATTCAGTGATAGATGTCCTGGAATTACCCAGGACGGGTTTTCCCATTCAGAAATCTCCGGGTCAAAGCCTGTTTAACGGCTCGCCGAAGCTTATCGCAGTTAACCACGTCTTTCATCGCCATCCGACGCCAAGGCATCCACCGTCTGCCCTTACTAGCTTGGCCATAAAAATTTTCCATTTATGCTTGAGTAAATTATCCTTAGGCACCTTTGAAATTGTAGTACTCTATATTCAGTTTTCAAAGAACAGATTGGGCTTACGCCCTGAGCACAAAGCTCAAAGCTAAAAGCCGAAAGCCCAAGAAAATTCCTGAACTCTCAACTTTGAGCTCTCAACCTTGAACTCTATTTCTGGTGGAGGTGAACGGGATCGAACCGATGACCTCCTGCGTGCAAAGCAGGTGCTCTCCCAACTGAGCTACACCCCCGAGGAATTGCGGATTTACGATTGCGAATTGCGGATTTTTTCTTCTTTTCTATCCAAAATCCGAATTCCAAAATCCGAATTCGTTCTGGTGGGCCTAGTTGGAATTGAACCAACGACCTCACGCTTATCAGGCGTGCGCTCTAACCGAGACTGAGCTATAGGCCCGTTCCCGATTTTGGCTTGCGATTTTAGATTACGAAGTTTGCTGCTTCGTTATTTCCAAAATCCAATCCCGCCAGGCGGAACCAAAATCCAAATTGCCTTTATTCCCTCAAGACTAAATAGTGATGTTAGGTGTAGGAATGACCTAGGATGTTCCGCCTTTTGGGCGGAATGCTCCTTAGAAAGGAGGTGATCCAGCCGCAGGTTCCCCTACGGCTACCTTGTTACGACTTCACCCCAATTACCGGCCGTACCTTAGGTACCTGCCCCCCCAAAAGGGGTTGGCCCAGCAACTTCTGGTACAGTCGACTTTCGTGGTGTGACGGGCGGTGTGTACAAGGCCCGGGAACGTATTCACCGTGGCGTGCTGATCCACGATTACTAGCGATTCCACCTTCATG
>Ga0307425_1001396_pt1 | contig 14525 bp, 15 predicted proteins | sample SalMarWE160330MG_FD_202152 | JGI IMG/M metagenome (GOLD analysis project Ga0307425, IMG submission 202152) | Salt marsh sediment microbial communities from the Plum Island Ecosystem LTER, Massachusetts, United States - WE1603-30 | ecosystem: Environmental > Aquatic > Marine > Intertidal zone >... | reverse complement strand
TGACGGTTACGCAAGACGTGGCGCCGCCAGTTGTCGAAGCGTCAGCGGACGGTGTGCTAACCTGCGTGAACCAGGATGTTGCCCTGAGCGCAACGGTGAGCGGCGGCACGCCGCCGTATGCCTTCGTGTGGCGCGATAATGACGGTGCCCCCATTGGGACTACTGCGTCCATCACCGTGTCAGAACCGGGAACGTATATGGTCACCGTGGCGGGCGCCAACGGATGTTGCGGGAGTGCTCGGATCACAGTCGCTCAAGATGCCGCACCTCCTGAAGTGTATGTCGGGTCGGATCGCGAGCTGACCTGCGCGAGCCCGCAGGTGTTCATTGACGCCTTGGTTAGTGGCGGATCACCGCCCTACAAGTACTCCTGGCTGGACCAGTGTGGCGACGAGATCGCCGTCACAGAGGACATCACCGTGTCGCGCGCGGGCTTGTACACCGTAACCGTCACCGGGGCCAACGGCTGCTCGTCGACCGCTTCAGTAGCGGTAGTCAACAGAATTGATCCTCCGAAGGTCGATGCCGGCCAGGATAAGGTCCTAACGTGCGAAACGACAACGGTCTTGCTCGACGCCTCGGTCAGTGGGGGCACAGCTCCCTACGAGTATCAGTGGACGGATACATGTGGCGTTGAGATCGGCGCGACGGAGGATATCACCGTCACGTTGCCCGGCGTCTACACTATCACGGTGAAGACAGCAGACGGGTGCATGGCCTCGGACAGCGTTGAGGTGACGGAAGAATCCGGAAGCGAGCCGGCCGCTCTGTAGCAGAATCGCCGGACGAATCGTGGCGTCTTCCGTGTCCGACGATGGCCGTCTGATCCCCGATGGGCAATCACACATCATGTCGAGAAGTTCTGCGTCTGCTGCGGCAGGCGCGCAGACGGCGCCCCTTCTGAATCCTGGACTTGCCTGAAAACAACAGCACCCCGCTATCACAATATCTGAGGCGCTGGGAGTCCTCGACGCCACTCACAAGGTCGGACTCGTCCACCTTGCCTACCGCAAGCCGGGAGAAGATCCGAGTGTGTTCTGCTCCTGCTGTGCTTGCTGCCGCTGGTTTATCAACGCGCTCAAGCGGTTTGACTACCACGACGCAGTGGTCGAATCGTTCCACATCGCCCGCCATGATCAAGATCTCTACATCTCCTGTAACAAGTCTGTCGAGCGGTGTCCGTTCAAGGCGTGGAGTCCATCGCGGAAGAGCGGCAAGCACAGCCTGGATCAAGGGAAATTCTTCGGTTGCGAAGTCTGCGTCACCGCGTGCCCTGTTTCCGCGATTTAATTTGTTACTCGTGGCTAGTCTTCGGTTTGCGGTCTTCGATTACCCGACCTATCCTGAGGGCGCGTTGGCGAGTAAGTAGGGCATACTCGAGAGGCGGGTGAACTGAACCGGCGCGGGTTCGGCCCATTTTGTGTAGTCCGGCCTGGAGGAAGTATCCTCAATAATCCCGAAACGAAACTGCGCGCGTCGGAATCGTCGACAGGCAGTGCCGGCCATGATGGCCAAACTCACAACATTCTCCATTGAGAAACTCATCGGCGGTCGAGCAGTGCAGCCCCAATTGCTCCTGGCCCCTGGCGGCAATCTTGGATCGATTCCTGTTCTTGACGCCGCTACAAAACGTGAGAATTGCTGCTTGGTGGGACAAACAGGGGCGCGGTGCTAGTAGCTATCCGCGCCTCTGCAAGGCCAACCGATGCAACACTCAGCCTAGAACTCCCAGCGCAGGCCGAAGTGCCAACCGGTGACTGAAAATCCTCCTATGTAGATGAGGTCGGGGCCTCCGAAGAAGGTGAGTGGTATTCCGACGAGTTCTCGCAGGGAGAGCTCTCCTCCGGCGACGGCCTCCGCGCCGATCGCACCGGGGGCGCCGAAAACTCCTCCGCCTGCATACAGATAGACTGTCTGCGAGATGAGACCGAATCGGAATTTCAGTAGCGCATCATATACAAGCGTACCACCTGCCAGGCCCAATCCTCCTTCTATGATGAGTGAGCTAAATCGGAGATGCACGAAGGCAAGTGGGGTCTGCCCGAGCATCTTGGCACCGATCCCGAAGGTATTCTTCGTTTCGACAACAGCTGGCGTCCACTCTTCTGCGGTGGCCGACAGAGACAGGCGCGCGATGTCGAGACGTTTGATGCCAAGAACCCCGTACTTCGTCTGCAGTTCAAGCGTCTCGGGTAAGTTGCTGACGATCGTGCCTTCGTAGGTCCTCTCACGTGTTTCGATGCGCTCCACGCCACCAAACTCAAGAGTGACAATCCGGCTTGTTTGGACGTTTGAGGTGATCCCACCCGATACGATGCTGATCGTATTGGGGAATGAGGCCGGCAGGTTTCCCTCGAAATAACGGCCGTCCGCCAAATAGGCGGTCGTGTCATAGGAAGGGCTCTCGGTTTGCTCGTACGGGAAGCGAATTCTCTTGATCTCGGTATTTGGTATCTCCGTTTGGCCGGACTCTGTGCGAATCGTGACCGTGCCGATGGCTGTCAGCACGCGGTCTTCGAACGTCTTCCCGGTGATGGTGGTTACCCGGGCGACTTCCGCTCCCTGGGTGAACGCTATATCGAGAACGGCCGTCCTGCGAATTGTGACCGATACTCCGTTCTCGTCCACAGTGAGAACATCAGGCAATCCTCTGAGAATGGTTCCTTCGAATAACAGACCGTCCCATGTCTCCACACTGTCGGCAAAGACAACCGCTGTCAGCGACAGGAGCAGTAGCATTCCAATTATGAGTACTCGTTTCATGAAACCTCCTTGGTGTAGAGCGTCTATGCAGTATACACTGAGCCGAACGTTCTTGTGAAGATGCTAGCCTAACAAACACTGATGTGGTCGCGCTTTGCCGAGTCATGAGCGGAATGAAAGCGCAGAGCATCGAGTTGAGACATACAATCATGCAAGCGAGAAGACTGCAGCGCTGATCGCGTGCAGAAGATGCGTGCTCTGTGGCATCGCGGCAGGCCGCGGTGCGGAGCGACCGGTAGATATGCGAAATTGGAGGGGAACATGACAATTGCTGCGGAGGTCCTTCGCCCCACTCTGAAAAGCCAGTACCACGCGTCTCTTGAGATGCTTCATCAGGCGATTGGCTTGTGTCCGCAGGAAGCGTGGTTTGACGGCGCTCATACCAACTCGGTATGGCAAATTGCGTACCATACGCTATTCTTTGCACATCTGTACATGCAGACAAACGAGGATTCTTTTCAGCCATGGGAGCATCACCAGGCTGCGGTACAGCATCCTGATGGGATTGCGGGTCCACCAGATCCGGATAGCCCACTTCCGCTCCTCCCCAATCCGTACACCAAGGAGGAGGTATTGGCTTATTGGCGGTTCTGCGACCGGATGGTCTATGAGGCGTTTGAGGCGATGGACCTCATGTCTCCGGAATCCGGTTTTCACTGGTACAAGTTGTCCAAGCTGGAGCACCAAATCATCAATATCCGTCATATTCAACACGGCGCAGCGCAGATTGCCGACCGAGTGCGCTCCGCGGCAGACGCTGGCGTGGATTGGGTTGGCGCAAGACACGGCTAGCCGTGGACTATTCGGGCTCTGCCTGCGTTCGGCGTTCTAGCTCGCTTCTTCGTTCGCGCGGGCCATCTCAATTTGCTTAGTAATTTCGGCGATGCGTTTGTCGGGCGATGGTTCAAACATCTCCGGGGCGAGGCCGGGAGGGAGCGTCGGCGGGGAAAGACCTAGACGGCGATGCAACTGGAGGGCGTTCACCACGCTCTGCCCAAGGTGACAGTTGTTGGTGAAGATATAGCAGGTTCGCGCTCTTGCCGCTGCATCCTCTGTCTTGGTTGCCCACTCTTCCAATTCATCCTGGTTGTATAGATAGTCATAGCGATGGCTGGGAGTGGGATGGTGCCACCACATCTTGGCGTTTCGCCCATGCAAACGGTAGTAGGCTACATCCGAAGTGACGATGTTGCTCGATTTCGGGAGGTCTCTCAAATGCGGCAGATCGACGTTCACAAACCCGAGACCGAGGTCTTTCAACTTGGCGTACACGGCTTCGTCGTACCAACTGTTGTGGCGGAACTCAACGTTGATTGGCACGCCACGTTCGACAAACGCTTCAGCAAGTATCTTCAGGTGATCGATCGTGTGCGGCGCGGCCTTGAATGAGTAGGGAAACTGAGCGAGTAGCCCTCCCAGTTGATCTGCCTCGACGAGGGGAGCGACGCCGGCGATGAACGGTTGCAATACGCTTTGGAACTTCTCGCGCTCGTGCGTTATCCCCTTGGGCACCTTGACGACGAACGTGAAGTCGCTGGGAACCTTGTTGAGCATGTTGATGAACATGTGCGGAGAAGGAACGCGGTAATAGGTGGAGTTGATCTCTACGGCATCGAACATCTTGGCGTAGTGAGGCAGGAAATCCCCGGATTTTGTGCCGGTGGGGTAGACAGTGCCGAGCCAGTCTTTGAAACTGTAGCCCGATGTGCCGACATGGATCGTTGCGGTCATGGTTTCATGCTAGTGGAGTCCGCGCGATGTGACAACTGCTAGAACTCCCACTCTTCTCCTTGAGAGAACCCACCGACGTGTTCGGGAATCGCATCGAACAGAAGGGTCTCTCCGGTAACAATGGCACGCTCCCCAAAACGGTCACGTATTCGATCGATCGCGTTGTTCAATCGCTCCCGATGGCGATCATCTTCCAGCAGGTATTCAGGGGTTTCTTGCTTTTCGGTGAGGTTGCGTACTGAAACGCCCACCTGCGAGACAGATGAAGGCTGCGCGCTCATCTTGCGATGGATGGTCAGGCACGCTTGGTAGATTTCCTCACCGTCGTCAGTTGCGAATGGAAGGGTGATCTGCTTCCCGTAGTGAGGACCTAACCCCTCTACGCGAAATCCAAAGTAGATCGTATGGCCTACGTAGCCGAGCTTGCGCATTCGTCGTCCTACTCGATCGCATAGGCCACGCAGTACGAGCAAGGCAAGGTCGAACGATCGCAGTTGTGGTGGGAGTGACTTTGAGTGCCCCACCGATTTCACCGGCGCGGCGGTCGTGTACGGAATTACGGGCGTTGGATCGCGTCCCTGCCCGATCTCTTTTAGAAAGAGACCGTAGACACCGAACTCCTGTTTAAGATAGCGGGTTGATTCACGGCCGAGATCGGCCAGCGTATGTATTCCTACCTTGGACAGGCGCGCCTCGATCCGCCTGCCGATGCCGCAAATATCGTCTACCGGTGTTTCTTCGAGAAGAGCGGGGATCTCCTCGTCTTGCAATTCGCCAATCCCGTCGGGTTTGTAGCGTTTTGCGATCAGTTTGGCGAATGCCTTATTGGATGCAATCCCGATGGTGCATGTGATGTATTCCCCGAGGGTGTTGCGAAAATCGTTCTTTATCGCGCGTGCCATAGCACCCGCTCCGCCGTAGCGACGAGCCTCCTGTGTTACGTCCATGAACACCTCATCGATACTGAATACCTCTAGCACCGGACTGTATCGTTTGAGGATCGATAGAAAACGTTTGGTTATCGCGATGTAGCGTTCGGCTTTGCCGGAGACAAGGGTGAGATGCGGGCATAGGCGACGGGCCTCCCAGTTCGGCATGGCCGACTTTACACCGCAGGCCTTTGCCTCACGTGACGCGGCAACGATGATGGAACGTTCATGCGGTTTTCCGGTTACGCCGATCGGTTTGCCGCGCAGGGATGGCGTCGCTTGCTGTTCCACCGAGGCGAAGTAGGAATCCATGTCGAGATGCATAATGATCCGCGGCATCTATCCCTCCACATCGATAGCGTCCAGAATCCATAGACAACGGTTCGTGTTGAGACGAATTCGGAAATTATTGCCGCCGCAGCTCACTGCGTAGCAGATAAATACAGTCTGTCCTTCTCTTTCCGGATGGACCAGGTTGGTTGCAGTGACATCAAAGCGGCGGGTTCCCCAACGAAAGGAACGCAGGATGGGGTGAGATGCGCCGCGTTTGTAGAGTACGTAGGCATCGATCGGTTCCTCCACTGATTGGTACATGTTCGTTCACCATATTCAGTGTAGCAACTGAATCAATGACTATCAAGACTTGATGATGGAAAAAAATCGATAAGTGGGATAAGGACCGCCTAAACCCACCTCTTGCCGACGGATGAGTCGCAATTCGGCGAGGCGGCCTACACGATGAAGACACGTGTTGTGGCGTATTTGAAGGGCCTCGGCGAGATCTCCGGCTGTCGCTTCTTTTCGCTCGATAACAAGATCCAGAGTCTCTTGCATCGGGGGCGGGAGAAGGCCGAGCACACTCCAACTCGTTTTGGTGAAACAGAGCATGGCTAGGCGCCTGCGGTCAAGTTTGTGTGATAGATCTTCGGCAAGCGCTAACGTAGGAGCCCGCAGGATCATGTAGCGATCGCCGAATTCCCCGGTGGTTAGGCGCGCATAGGGAAGAGCAATCAGCTCATCGGCAAACGAACCGCTTAGCACTTCTACGCCATCCAGGGACACAACAAGGCGCCCCGGCTCCGGAAGAGATAGCAGTGCTTCCAGGAGCCCCTCGCGCGCGGCCTTGCCTTCCAGCCGCGTACCGACTCTCGCACCAAATTGATCTACTCGAAACACCTGCTCGTTCATCTTATTCATTGAATCCGATGAACGATTCATTGTCAACCGGCGAAGGCTCGATCCCGAACACATGCCGTGAAAGCCGCACGGCAATCTGCAATCCCGGAAAGAACGGGGCGTCGTATACGTCGCCGTGCTCCGTGTCCATGTACAAGAGCGCCTCCCCACTGCGGACGGCGAATATTCCATCCCATTTCCGCACCAGCCGCGCTATCCGCCTCAACTCTCCGCCTCTTCCGGGATCGGCAAACCGACTCATCCCGTCGAAGACGATCTTGTTGAGTGCGCTTTTATCATTGAGCTGGGCGAATTCTTCTCGTAATGCTAGGCTGCGACGCAAGCCGATTCCCATGTCGGCTACAGCGAGGAAGACCGAATCAGTGTAATCCTGCATTGCTGCCAGTCCGTGCGGATCGGACAATTCGCCGGTGGCGTTGCTGTGCTGAGGGATGTTCTGAAACAGCTCCAGCATTACCTTCACGAGAGCGTTTCGTGATTGTTTGGTAAGCGGGTACCGCTCTGATAGCCGGTGGTCGAAGCCGTTAACAAGCTGCGATACCTTTTCTTCTTGCGCGATAGCCGTGATCGGTTGGAGAGCAGTGGATCTTGACGGTGGCGGATTACCCGGCATTTCTGGGAAACCGTCAATCTGGTCCGCGAACCCCATTGCATCCATCCAACTGCGTACGCGTCGGCTGCGCGGCCACCGGATGCGTGGCGCCGAACCATTGAGAGATCTGTGCCGGATTGCCAGTGCCAGGAGCAATAGGCCGTACGGGTCGATGAAATCGACGGCACCAATATCAAGATGCGGCGTATCCTGCGATACGAGTACATCCAAGATTTGGTCGATCGTCTGTACGGTGATCTCAGCCATGTCCTTCCTTCCCGAAATGTACCGTGCCCCCGAAATACTATCGCCCAACGTGGGTGGGCCGCTAGTCAGGGGGCAATATGGGTGGCCTTATCGCGGTGGCGTATCTCCGGCGCTGGTTTTCTGGCCCGCGGGGGATTGTTCGACTAAAGTTACTAGGGATGAACGCAAGAGCGGCAGATTTGGCATGGCTTGAGGATCTGAATCCACAACAGCAGGCCGCGGTTACGCATGGCGGCGGCTCTCTCCTGGTTGTTGCCGGCGCAGGAACAGGGAAGACCAAGACACTTGCCTACAGGGTGGCGTACCTGATCTCTCAGGGCGTGGATCCATCGAAGGTTCTCCTTTTGACCTTTACGAGACGTGCCGCGCAGGAGATGCTGAAGCGGGCGGCCGGTATCATTGCGCAAGGTGGGTCGGGAGCGGGGCGTGTTTGGGGCGGGACGTTCCACGCTACTGCAAACAGGCTGCTCAGGATCTACGCCAAGGCGGCGGGACTTAACCGAGACTTCACAATCATCGATCAGTCCGATGCCGAGGACCTTATCGGCCTGATTCGGCACGAGATGGGCTTGCACAGTCGCGAGAAGCGATTCCCCCGCAAGAGAACGTGTCTTGCCATCTATTCGAGATGCGTGAACGGATCGGAGGACCTCGGACCCGTACTTGAACGGCATTTCCCGTGGTGCGATTTATGGAAGAAGGAGCTGCGGGCGATGTTCGAACAATACGTCATCCGAAAGCAGGAACGAAACGTCCTGGATTACGACGATCTGCTTCTGTACTGGGTCGAGCTTCTTTCCGACGACCGGATTGCTGACGAGCTTACCTCGAGGTTCGATCATATCTTGGTTGATGAATATCAGGATACGAACAAGTTGCAGGCGCGTATTCTGGAGGGAATGCGGCACGGTAACGACAACATCATGGTGGTGGGAGACGACGCGCAAAGCATCTACAGTTTCCGGGGCGCAACTGTGAGAAACATCCTCGACTTTCCGCACCAATTTTCAGGCACGACGGTGGTCTCACTCGAACAGAACTACCGCTCCGTCATGCCGATACTGGAAACCACCAACCGGATCATTGCGGGGGCGAAAGAGAGGTACACCAAGGATCTGTGGTCGGACAGGATAGAAGGCGAGCGCCCGAGGCTCGTGACATGCAAGGATGAAGCGCAGCAGGACGAGTATGTGATAAAGCGGGTGCTGGAGCACCTTGAGGAAGGAATCCCGTTAAGAAAGCAGGCGGTATTGTTTCGAGCCGGTCACCTGTCGGATTCGCTTGAGATCGAGCTAGTGCGAAGGAACATCCCGTACCACAAGTATGGAGGCCTGCGCTTCCTCGAAGCCGCGCACGTGAAGGACCTGATCGCTTTCCTGCGGCTTGTCGAGAATCCGCGTGATGAGATGGCCTGGTTCAGGGTTCTCCAATTGATGGAAGGGATAGGGTCCGGCACCGCTTCGCGCGCGGTGAGATACGTCGTCGAACACGGGAACGATCCGAGATCCGTGAGAGGATTCAAAGTGCGTGCCGCGGCGAAGGAGAATATGGCTGGTTTCGCCGACATGCTCGACGATATCGTAGCGATGGGGCCTCGTAATCCCGCACTGCAGGTTGAGCGAATCCGGAAATTCTATGATCCATTGCTGCATAGGTTGTACGAGAATCCCGGTGCGCGTGCGCGGGATCTCGTAAGCCTGGAACAGATCGCATCCGGTTATCGAACGCGCAGGGAGTTCCTGGTTGATCTCCAGCTCGATCCACCGAATTCAACAAGCGACATTGCCGGTCCTCCCTACAAGAACGACGACTGGCTCGTGTTGTCCACTATTCACTCCGCCAAAGGATGTGAGTGGGACGTGGTTTATCTCATTCATGCGGCGGACGGATTTCTTCCATCGGACATGGCGGCGGGATCGACGGAGGAAATCGAAGAGGAGCTGAGGCTGACCTACGTTGCCCTGACACGAGCGAAGACCTTCCTGTACATCAGTTGGCCCCTGCGCTACTACTATAAGTGGTACGCCCTAACTGATAACTCTACCTATGCTCAGCTTTGTCGGTTCTTTACGCCCGACGTACTGAAGACTCTCGACGAGGTCCGCCTCGAACAAGGCCTGGGAGAAGATGGCGTATCGGAAACGGCTGCCAACAGAGACATCGCTGCGAGGATCAGAGGCATGTGGGGCGGGTAGGCCTTCCGACATCAGCCCGTATCCTTTGCCGCGAGGTGTACCACGCGTTGCGGGAACGGGATCTCAATTCCTTCTCTATCGAACGCTTCCTTGATCTTCTGCGTTAGGGTGAACTTAACCGGCCAGTAGTCGGCCTTGTCGACCCAAATGCGCAGCACGAGATTGACGCTTGAATCTGCCAGCTCCGAAACGATTGCCTGCGGCGCCGGCTCGCTTAGTGCTCGTTCGTCTTCCCCTGCCAAAGCGAGCAAAACCGTTTGCGCCTTCTCCAAAGAGGATCCGTAGCCGATGCCGACCGCCAGGTCCATCCGTCGCGTCTCAAACGCCGAGTAGTTCGTGATGGTATCGCCGAAGATCTTCCCGTTGGGGACCATGACCTTGATGTTATCCGGCGTTGCGAGGATGGTCGTGAAGAGATGGATATCCTTCACGGTTCCCGTTTGGCCGGCGGCCGCGATAAAGTCACCGATCTTGTAAGGGCGCAGGATGAGAATGAGAACTCCGGCCGCGAAGTTGGCCAACGAGCCCTGCAGTGCGAATCCGACAGCGAATCCAACGGCGCCGAGGATTGCGACAAACGATGTAGTCTGTACGCCGAAGCGTGCGAGAGACGCAATTACGGCGAAGATAATGACTGTCGCAAACGTTAGTCGAGACGCAAACCCTACAATTGCCGAGGCAATCTCGGCTCGAGTCATAATGCGGCGGACGATTCTCCTGGCGATCCTTGCTGCGGCGATGCCGATAATGAGGATCGCCAGTGCACCCAAGACTTGTCCTCCGTAGGAGACGACCCACTCCGTTATCCTGTCCCATAGACCGGTCATCATGCCTCCCTTTCAGTTGCGGCCCGCGCGTTGTCTCGGCGGCGAAACGTGTTAAACTCGGCTGGGCCGATCCTTCTACGGAGTGAGGTTCCTCGTTGCCGGCCCGTATGTTCGCTCGAGATACTGAGCGTCTGGCAGGGTTGTGCTGAAGAAAACGTGCAGCTCGAAGTATGATCGATCGAGCCGCCTATACGGTACCACTTCTATCCGGAACGGCCCGCCACCAATAACCTCTGCCCATCCCGTATAGATTTGTGCCGCAACTCCTTCCTTAACCAGGAATCGATTCGCCTGGCTGTCGTACATGCGTGCGCCGATCCATTGTCCGGCTTCATCGATCAGGGCCATAGCCACGTATCCACGACTCGGCACGTTGAAGGTGAATGTCTTCTTGTCACAGTCGCCCCGGCCGAGCGCATAGTCGGACGGACACGGCTTGTCGATCACGCCCCACGCAGCGAGTAGCCTGCCAGGCCCTTGGATCGACCAACCCCATGGCGGCGCCTCTGAATCTGTATCGTATTCTGTGGGCGTAGTCTGGTCGGGCTCTTCCGGCATGTCGACCGTACCGGACCATCCATGCGAATCTAAATGAATCTGGTACCGGTCGATCGTCTCGTCGCCGCCGTAGTCCTCTACGACCGCATAGTATGTGCCGGCATACAGATGGAGCGTCAATAGACTGCCCGCTCCCTGCCCGCTGTCGTCATCCGCGGCAATCCGCTGTCCGCTCTGGTCGTATACGGTCAGGACGGTATCCCCATCGGTGATTGTCTGAATTGTTACCTCGGACTTGGTTCGAACGGAGAAGTGGTACACGTCTATGTCGTAGAGTGGGCTTATGGACCCCAATCTGCAGGATATGTCTGTTGTGGGCTGAAGCGAATCGCTTTGTCCTGCACTGTCATTGTCTTCCACCTCTGGGAGACACGAGGTCGATCCGCGGCTCTTCCCATAACTGGAGTCGGATAAAGAGATCACGTAGCTCGAGATCGTCTCACCGTTCACTCCCCCGACGATGACGAAGTAGGTTCCTCGATCCAGTGTGGCAGCGATCCGACTGGCGAAATCAGCTCCGCTGTCGTCATCTTCCGCAAGCCTGTTGCCCAACGCATCGTAGAGGAACAGCACAGTGTCCCCGTCCGACTCTGTCTCGATAATCACCGCACCCGGCTCATTCATCACGAACCAGAAGTAATCCAGATCATCGGATTTGTCGATCATCCCGCTCCGGCAACCGCCGCCCGGGATCTCCCCAAGTGAATCCGCGTCGGCCGGCAGATCGTTCCCTTCTTGTTCCCAGCGGCACTGACACGTTCCCACAACAGATATGCCAAACGAGAGCCCGAGCGCAATCAGTATCGTCCAGAGAATGCAGTGCTTCTTTGTCACCGCAAACCTCCTTGCCCCGTGGGCGCTTCGCGAGCACCTGAAGCCGTCTTCGTGTCCTCTTGGGACCAGTCTAGCTATGACGGCTCGTTGGTGCAAAAGGTAGCACCGCAGGCAAAACGGGAGTTTTCAGACATATGAGGAGTTGGTTGGTGACGCCCGATCATCCCGTTGATCGTGAGTGCACGCGTCGACAGAATCGGCGCAAGCGATGATGAGTTCGGCTGGGAACTCCTGAAGCCCGAAGTGGAGGGCGAACAGAACTTGCAGGGAGCTATCCCGGGCTGTAGTCTGACTGGGAAACGAGACAAACGGATGTGATTCTGTGAATTGGCGAATTTCACCTGTGTGGTGGCCGATCCTTATCTTGGGGTCGCCGCTCTGGATTCCTTTGTTGCTCTTGCGGTACGGCTCGTTCAGCAAGGATGGAAAGAGCGTGCGCGATGAGAATCGACTCCGCATCGAAGCAGCTCATGAGCTCGAACTTCCCGCGGTGAACGAACTTGAGATCAGTGTACTCTCAGAATGGCGGGCAAGAGACGGGTTCAGGGGCGAACCGGGTGTTTCGTACTTGTTCCGCACTGATCTTGGATCGCTGCTGTATGACATTGGGTTTGGAGACGAAAGCGGCGTTGTAGCGCACAACGCCCAGCTGCTCGGGATCGGGTCGAGTGACATAGATGCTGTTGCCATCTCACATCTACATGACGATCACATGGGTGGACTTCGCGGGTTTCGGATGAAGGAAGTTGCGTATCCGGCGATGTTCCGTCCTTCCGAGCCGATTCCCTGCTATCTGCCCGCTGAAGCGCGAGCGGAACGGCTTGAAACGGAGATTATCCACACACCGCGACTTCTCACAGGAGGGATTGCCTCCACCGGCCCGCTCGCTCGCCGCCTATTCTTTCTCGGTTGGGTTGAGGAGCAGGCACTAGTGATGCGACTCCGGGGGAAGGGCCTCGTTATCTTTGCCGGTTGCGGGCATCCGACACTGCCGGTCATTCTGAAGATGGTGCGTAGGATGTCATCGGAACCTGTTTACGCAATCGGCGGCGGCCTCCACCTACCACTCACGCAGGGTCGTGAGCGCCGCGCCGGAATCGATCTCCAGACTATCTTGGGGACGGGAAAGCCGCCATGGAAAAGGATCAACGAAACTGATATCGCGCTGGTTGCAGAGGCTATCAGGGGCGCCAACCCCAAGCGAGTTCTCCTCTCGGCTCATGACAGTTGCGATGAGGCTTTGGAGCGGTTGGCCGATGCTGTCGACAGTGATGTCGAGGTTCTCGAAGCAGGAGGCGTGTATAGGTTGTAGCCCGCTTCTAGCTGGCGTCGATGCGGACTTCGATTCCGCAGGATTCACCGAGTCTCTTTAGGTACTCAAGCTTGCGCTTGTGCACCGGTTCGAGTCCACTCAGGCTGTAAGCGCGTCCAAGACCGGCGTACTTGGACGATCCCAGCCGATGGTACGGCATAATCTCGATTCGACTGACATTTGGTAGGCGACCGACGAATTCGAATATTGCCTTCTGCTCGACGTCGGAACCGTTGTGTCCGGGGACGAAAGGGATTCTCACGATGATATCCATGTCGGGAGACTCGTGTGCTACGCGTGTCAGGTTGGACAAAATCATCGCGTTCGACTGTCCGGTCAGCTCACGGTGCGACTCAGCATCGATGTGCTTGATATCATAAAACAGCAGATCCAGATAGGGCATCACGGATTCGAGACATGCCCAGTCGACGTATCCGCTGGTCTCGATTGCGGCATGAATTCCTTCCACTTTGCATGCCTTCAGAATCTCCGCCGTAAACGCGCACTGAGAAAGGGGTTCGCCACCCGTAAGGGTTACGCCGCCGCCTGAGTTATCGTAGAAGCGTCGATCACGGCGAACGATGCGCATCACTTGGTCAACGGACATCAGGTTGCCGACCAGCTCGCGCGCGCCGTAGATACATGCTTCTACGCATCGTCCGCACAGCGTACAGATGTTTAGATCCGTCACCAATCCGAATCTCTCATCCGTGCGGATAGCGCCCGTGGGGCATACTGCGAGGCATCTCCCGCAGTCGATGCAACGCCCGCGGTGATACATGATCTCAGGCTCGTAGCGGTGCGATTCCGGGTTTGCGCACCAAACGCAGCGCAGCGGACAACCCTTGAGGAAGATCAGCGAGCGGATGCCGGGTCCGTCACCGGTGGCGAAGCGCTTTACGTCGAACACGACGCCGGTGATGGTTCCGTTGACTTCTGTTTGAGCAGGTTCTGTCACGATCGGCCGCTCACCCGCCTAGCCGCCGCTTTCCCCGAACTCGGATCGTCGGATGATGTCTTCCTGCAATTCAGCATTAAGCGGCGCAAAGAAGGCGCTATACCCGGCTACGCGCACCATCAAGTCGCGGTAGTTTTCAGGATTCGCCTGGGCGTCGCGAAGCGTGTCGGTGCCGACCACGTTGAACTGAATGTGGTACTGGTTGTTCTCAAATAGCGTCTTGATGAGCCCGTAAACGCGCTTCCTGCCTTCTCGTGTCTTCAAGGTCTCCGGGCTCAGGCGCATGTTGAAAATCGCTCCGCGCGAAAACCAGATACTGGGAAGCTTGCTCATCGAGTTGATGCATGCGGTGGCGCCGTTTC